>JABAOH010001169.1_pt14 | contig 15593 bp, 18 predicted proteins | sample 7062181 | NCBI WGS metagenome assembly JABAOH01 (sample SAMN14538630, study PRJNA623070) | marine sediment metagenome | biome: marine biome [ENVO:00000428]; feature: marine pelagic biome [ENVO:01000023]; material: deep marine sediment [ENVO:00002113]; isolation source: pool of 5 deep marine...
GGCTGGAACAGCCAGAGGAATGTTTGGCATGCAGGTGACTCCCGACACCACCGTAGACGAGGTTAACCCAGCGGAGTTTGACGCCGTTGTCGTCGTCGGCGGATCAGGCTCCCAAACTCATCTGTGGAACAACTCAAAGGTTCAAAAAATAGTTCATGCTTTGCATCAAAAGGGAGGACTAGTCGCAGCCATCTGCATATCGCCGGTGGTTCTAGCCAAAGCAGGACTACTCAAGGGTAAGAAGGCAACGGTTTTTCGAACAGCAACCACCATAAATGAACTAGAGAAGGGTGGAGCACTAATCTCAGAAGCTCCAGTTGTGGTTGACGGAAAAATAATAACAGGAAGAGGACCAGAAGCGGCTAGAGAGTTTGGTCTGAAAATTGCAGAAAGCTTGTCAAGTTGATACTTGAGGGAGCCATATTGCCGCTAAACAAAGAAGAGGAAGTAATGAAAGTCAAGTTGTGCAGAATTTTGAACAAGATTGGCGCCCTGAAGTTTGGAACTTTCAAGCTCACTAGCGGGAGAACAAGCCCCTATTACATCGACCTTAGAATCGTCCCAAGCTTCCCTGACGCGTTTAGAAGAATTTGCGACCTCTACGTGGACTTCACAAAAACCGAGTTGGGAGCCGAAAGCTTCGATCGAATCGCAGGTATACCTACCGCGGGAATACCCTTCGCCTCCATCATCGCATACCGCCTGAACAAGCCCTTCCTCTACATCCGCCAACGCACACGACCACACGGGCGAGAGCGCCGAATTGAAGGCCTCCTCATGCCTGGCAACCGTGTGCTGTTAATAGACGACCTCATCACAACCGGAGGTTCTCTGAGAAAGGCGACAGAGGCGATCAGAGCCGAAGGCGGAATAGTGACGAACGCCATGGTATTATTGGACCGAGAGGAAGGCGGGAAAGAAAAACTAGCGGAGAACAAGGTCACACTGTACTACTTGCTAAGGGTGAGCGAGGCAGCTGAAAAACTCTACGAGATGGACGCCATCAAAGAAGATCAATACAAGCTGATCTTGAAGCAGGTGAAAAAATAAGAGTTTTCCAAACGCTATTCGTAGTATATTAGGTCTTCGTCTTCAAGTCTCTGATGAAGCTTGCTAACTGCATCGTAGACATCCTGCTCCTTCTTGGCGCCTGTGCAAACCAGTTTTCCACTTGCAAACAGAAGAATCACCACCTTGGGTTCGTCCATTCGGTAAATGAGACCGGGAAACTGTTCAGGCTCGTACATGGTTCTTCCCAGCGCGTAGGCAGATTTTTCAAGGTCAATCATTCCCCCAAGGCTTGCCGAGGCAACGATGTTTTGTATTTTCAGCTCGGGTTTGCCGATTATGATTATGCCGCTCTTCTTCAGTTCNNAAGATCAAAGTGGCGGTTTTCGGCCTCTTCAACCTGAAAACTAGACCAGGAAACTGTTCTGGGCGATACTCAACTCCTGGATAACCTTTCACCACCGCGTTGAGGTCAACCCTCTGGTTCAGCGTCGCGGACGCAACAACGTTTTCAATGTTCACCGAAGCCTTCACCTTCGGCATGTAAACACCACATCAACCTCAATGGGAGCGAGTGTCTTATAAAGGCTTGGTCTACGTAAAAGAAAAACCAGAAAATACGTCTAGAGCGTCTTTGTGAACGCAGACTGTACGATTCCATTCATAAGCGGCTAAGTTGCCTCTTCAGATTTCCAGTACACCCTTCGACCGAACACCATGATAAGGAATAGCACGCATCCCGGCATCACAAGGAGACCCCAACTTTGTATGAACGAGAAAAAAGCAGGCGTCAGTCTGCCAAATCCGTCATACCAATAGGCGGGCGAAACGTTCTTTCCTTGTGTCACGTGAATGCGATAAACCATGTCAGAACCTATAGCTACGCCCACCAGAACAAACGTAATGTACCACAAAATAAAGGCAGTGTCCAACTCCTTCAGACTTAGAGGAAAAACTAAGCTTGCTATGTACCAAGATACAAACGCAACAATTTCCGCATTATAGATTAACCTTTCACCTAGCCCCAAAGACGAAGCCACATAGGGAATGAACATTACACAAATTAGCACGTAAAGAAGAAGCTTTTGAACGCTTAGTATTTCCATGGCTAAGTCTTAAACACTTCACTTTTAATATGAGTTTCGATGCTTCAACTGGTTTAGCCTTTACATCAACAAACTGTCGCACCGATGAAAAATGTACGCTTCGTACGCTTGTGTTTGCAGAAATACTCAAAAGGGCTGGCTTAAGGTTCAGGGTGTTTTTTCGGCCATGGAATCCAGTCGATGAATATCACAACTAACATCGGTAGGATCACCAGTATTCCGGCTGGAGTCCGCATTAGGAAGGTGATGAAACCTGCTAGTGGTACCCGCAAATTTACAACTTTACCGATCAAGTAATCTTCTGGAACTTCCCAAGGGTCTGGCCCAAAGTTTGCGTCTCCCTTTGTTTTAAAATACCATTGGTCGCCTTTGAGAGTCTTGTTTATGGCTCTATGGACGATAAGGTCGTTTGGATCTCGCCACCCTTTAGGTTTGTAGAACACTATGATATCTCCCTTGGGAGCCATAGCCACATCGATTTCATTCGGGTCTTGCCCCTGAACCACGATAAGGTCGCCGATTCTTAAGGTGGGTTTCATGCTTCCAGAGGCCACCCCACACAACGGGTATTCAACCCTTAAAGCTGCCCTCAAACCAAACCAGAAAACAAAAACACTGATTGCGAGGATAAGTAACATGATAGCGGACTTCACGTAGTCGCTTTTGAGCAGCTCCTTCAGTTTCACCTGATCCACCTTTTCTACGAGAGAACGCCATTATAGGTTAAAAACCTACCGCTTCAATACACAAAAAGAGGGGATATGCAGAGCGCCTCCACGCGCCACAGTTCTGTCACAGCCGATTAGACATCTATAGCTTCAGTTTCGATTTCCGCCTCGCCAATACTCCCCTCCCTAGAGCTTCTTCCACAAGAGGGGCGGGCTTTTTGTTTTGCTCGCCTCTTCTGCATACGGGTCGCTAAATGGTGCCCGCGTCTAAATCTTTCGCTTCTCCAGAACTTTCCTGAAAGCCCCGCATTTGGGGCAGTCATAAAGGCCTATCTTCAGCTCAGTTCTCTTGCCAGTTCTGTCTGGACGACCTGCCATCTTCCATGTTTTTCTTGGGTTGGCAACTTCGCCTCCGCATTTCGGACATCTAGCCATACATTTTCCTCCATTTTTCGTAACCATGTTTGAAGGATATTGAATAAAAAACTTTCCATTCATACAACGCAAAACCGTAAAATTTAGACATGTTTATGTCATCTTTAGACACGTTGTAGGTAAACCATTAAAGGCAATAGCGTGGTGAAGATGATCTAGACGGATGTGAAAGAAGGAAACTAATAGAAAGACACTCGCGACCTAGCGCACCGTTGTTTTCCAAAACGCTTTTACACACGCTTCCGAGTATCTCCTTGGTTCTGGGCAGGTTGGCCTAGATGGAACTTCCAAAGAACGCCTTCAAGACGCTCGTTAAACCCATTCGCAGGCTGATCGAGCAGAGGGGGTTCGAGGCGCCAACCGAGCCCCAGGAAAAAACAATACCCAAAATCCTCGAGGGAAAAAACGTTCTCCTTATATCGCCGACCGCCACCGGAAAAACCGAGGCAGCGGTTCTTCCCGTTCTCCACATGCTCCTTCAAACGCCTGTAAGAGCTCGCGGAATCAAGGTTCTCTACATAACCCCGCTAAGAGCCCTGAATCGAGATGTGCTAGAGCGCCTCGAATGGTGGTGCAACCATCTAGACGTGAAGCTGGCGGTGAGACACGGCGACACCGACACCAAAGAGCGCACAAGACAGGCTCGAAGCCCACCTGACATGCTGATCACCACACCCGAAACTCTGCAAGCCGTGTTGCCTGGCAGGTTGATGCGTCAACACCTTCAACAGGTCAGGTGGGTGATCGTCGACGAGGTTCATGAGATGGCGGACAGCAAGCGTGGAAGCCAGTTGTCTCTGGCTCTGGAGAGACTTCGATGGGTCACCGGCAAAGATTTTCAGATGATCGGTTTGTCAGCCACGATCGGCAGTCCCGAGAAGGTTGCCCAGTTTCTCGTGGGGAACGAGCGAAAAGTGGAAATCGTGAGGGTGCCCGTGGCAAGGCTTATGGAGTTGGAGATTCTTTTCCCTCAGCCCAGTTCCGAAGACTACGAACTCGCCTCAGCACTCTTCACCCATCCCGAAGTTGCTGCCCGACTCCGCGTAATTCGTCGTTATATTGAAAAACAAAAGTCAGTTCTTCTTTTCACCAACACGCGCTCCGCCTCAGAGGTCTTAGCAAGCCGATTCAAGGTTTGGGACATCGACTTTCCAGTGTCTATTCACCACGGATCTCTAGCCAAACCTTCGAGAGTAGCGGCCGAGCGGGGACTAAAAAACGGTGAACTGAAGGGGCTTGTCTGCACCAGTTCGCTGGAGTTAGGCATTGATGTTGGAAGGATAGACTTGGTAATACAGTACATGAGTCCCCGACAGGTTACACGTATCATTCAACGCGTTGGAAGGAGCGGACACAGAATTGGGCGCATCGCCAAGGGACTTATCGTCACCATGGACTCCGACGACACGCTGGAGGCCATGGTCATCGCCCGCATGGCGGGCAGAGAAGAGTTGGAGCCCGTCACTGTGCCGCCAAAGCCCTATGACGCCTTAGCCCACCAGATAATAGGGCTATTAATGAAGAAGAAGCGCTGGTACTTCTATGAGATTTATGATCTGTTCAAGAACGCTTACCCGTATACTAATCTCACCTTGGAAGACGTTGAAAAGGTTTTAACTTACATGCATTCCCGCTTCCCCAGATTGGCATGGGTCTCGTTTGAGGACATGCTCGCCATAAAGCCCCGTCGAACCAAGGCAATGTACGAATATTACTTCGGAAACCTTTCCATGATCCCCGACGAAAAACAGTACCTTGTCGTAGATGAGACATCGGAGTCCGCAGTGGGAATACTAGACGAGGCCTTCATGGCAGAATACGGAAAACCAAGCGTAAAGTTCATCATCCGCGGGAGCCCCTGGAGAATCATAAACGTATCAGGTGACCACGTTTACGTGAAATCGGTTGACGACCCAACCGGAGCCATCCCAAGCTGGATTGGGGAGGAGATCCCTGTTCCTTTTGAAGTCGCCCAAGAGGTCGGGTGGATCAGAGACCTTATTGAAGGCCAGATGAGGAGCGGAGTCACGCCGGAAGAAGCAGCGACTCGGTTAGCTGAGAAGTATCCAGCGCACAAAGACACAGTTCTACGCGCGATGCTGGAAACCGTTGAGCAAGTTGGGAAAGGCTGTCTAGTTCCAACTGATAAACGGATAGTCGTTGAGGACTGGGAAAACTTCGTCATCATCCACGCTAACTTCGGGTCTCTTACAAACCGTGCTATAGCTCAGTTAGTTGGTCACGTTTTGTCTGAACAAACCGGATACACTGTCGCAGTGCGGCACGATCCGTATCGCATCTTCATCCAAACCATGGGTGCCGTCAACGCCGGCTACATCGTGTCGCTATTTGATGAGATGAAGAAGTGGTCCGATTCGGTTATCCAGGACAAACTCATGAGGGCTGCTGTGAAGACGGGGATTTTCAAACGGCGAATGATTCACGTGGCTCGAAGGTTCGGCGCCCTCAAAAAGTGGGCTGACTTTAGCCGTGTCAGTCTGCGAAGCCTGATTAAGAGCTTTGAGGGCACCGTCATATACGACGAGGCTCTCAAGGAAATCTTCACGAAGGACCTAGACCTACAACACGCAATTCAGGTTTTCGACGGAGTTAGAAAAGGCGAGTTTGACGTTCAAAAGCTGGAAACCAAAGGGGTGGTCACCCCAATCGCACGCGTTGGCCTAGAGAGGGCTAGCATGAAAACCGATCTTATCCCCCCCGAGAGGATGCGACTCATACTTATAGAATCAGCAAAGGCACGCTTACTCAACGAGGTCCGCACCTTCGTTTGCACCAACTGTTGGGATTACCTTGAGATGATACGCATAAAAGACCTACCCAACAAACCGGAGTGCCCAAAATGTGGGTCCACAGCCCTCGGCGTACTCCGCAGAGAAGAAGATGAAGTTGGTTCACTTGTAGAGAAGAAGGGTGAAAGACTGACGAAAATTGAACAAAAATGGCATGGGTGGGCTGGGGAAACGGCGAAGTTGATGACCAAGCATGGAAAGCCAGCCGCGGTGGCCCTGTCTGGAAGGAGGCTGAAACCTTCTGATGTGGATGAAATTCTTCGGGAGGAGAGAGATCTCACGGAACGTTTTTTTGAATTGATAATAGAATCCGAGAAGAAGGCGTTGAAGAGAAGATTCTGGTAGTGTGTTTCTGCAATAATACGTTTTTCTTAGGATTAAACGGTTGATGTACACAACGGCGTGAAGAAGCCTAAAGTTAGATTGCTAGTAGTTATGTTAGATTCTCAAAATATAAAAGGGGGCTCAACAGTTAGTTGCAATCACCATCATTGCGGAGAGAGAAAAATGGAGTTAAGCCGCCGAAGGATGCGGGAGAACGTTCTGGGCCGATTTAAATTCATCAAAACTTGCGTTTTGGCTAGAGAGCTCTGTCTGCTCGTGCGCACCAACCGAATGGCGTTTAACGTAAAAGATGCCCACGACTGCTGCGCGTACGTCGCTTCGTTATGCAGAGAGGCGGGTTGCAAGGAGCCAAGCGATCTCTGTAGCAAGGCCGCTGAAGCGGTTCTCACAAGTGAAGAGAAATATCTTGAGACCTGTGGGCACAGTTGTTTGAAGTGCGGAGAATCTAGGCGGCCTGTGCCCACTAAAAGACCAAAAAGAAACTCCTACGTGGCCTGACAATTCTAATCTTGCAAGCAAAGACGAAAACCTATAAATACGACCATCTATTTTGACCTTTGATTCGAAAAAGAGATAAGCACGTGTTTGGCAACAGTCATGATAAAATAGAAGCTGAGGAGGCTAAAGTTTGTATATTGCGCCTTACGTTTCCTCGCCACTTCCAGTGGTTCGCCGGATGCTTGTTCTCTCCGAACTGAGGCCCGGAGAGTCGGTCTATGACTTGGGCTCGGGGGATGGGAGGATAGTAATCATGGCCGCCCAGGAGTTCGGAGCTAAGGCGGTGGGTGTGGAGCTGAGGGAAGACCTAGTGAAGCAAGCTATTGAGAAGGTTTCTGAGCTTAGTCTAAACGGCAGGGTCAAAATCGTTCAAAGCGACATGTTCAAAGTGGATCTAAGTCAGGCGGACGTAGTCACCCTCTACCTCACGACAAGCGCGAATGAGAAGGTCAAGCCGAAGCTGGAGTCGGAACTTAGGCAAGGAGCACGAATTGTTTGCCACGACTATGAAGTTCTCGGGTGGAAACCACAAAGGGTTGATAAGTTCTGTGAAAACCCGAGGCTTGGTTACCCATCCCACACGATATACGTTTATAAAGTGTGATTTTGAGCTTATTGTGGGATTTTTTTCGTTTTCGGCTTGATAGTAAACCAGCTCATCTAAACTGAGTGGCTGTCGGTAATTTTTCCGTCGTGCAAGAAAGAAGCCTTGTGTGCGAATTCTGCTATCGCAGAATTATGGGTAGTCAAAATGAAGGTTTGCTTGTTCGCCTCGTTTAATTCCTCGATCAATTTGATTACGTTTTTTGTGTTTTCTTCATCTAGGTTGCCTGTGGGTTCATCCATAAGAACAATCGCTGGATCGTTGGCAAGGGCTCTTGCCATAGCGACTCTCTGTTGTTCGCCTGCACTGAGTTCAGAGGGTGAGTGCAGTAGTCTATGAGCTAAACCAACAGTTTTCAAGAGTTTCTCAGCTTTTTTCTTGCGTGGTTTTTTGCGCGCGCGCATTATGTGACAAATCTTCACAAAAGAAGGAATCTTCGATGGCTACCCCTCATTTACCTCTACTGGATCGTGGAAACCTTCATAGCAACGTATGCCCTAATCCAAGCCATCTTGAAAAGACCGAGAAAGTGGGAAAAAACGGCAAAAACAGGAGTAATTACCAGTTTATCTTTCAACCCTAGAAAATACCCTGCAGATTGAGGATCTTTATCGTCTAGCAGGAAAGAAATCCTACTAGATGAATTTCGCTTCCGCACTTGCACGAGATTAGTAGCTTTTCCAATGATTCTCCTCTAAATTTTGTTTCCAGAATGGTGTAGACATTTTCTGTTTGATCATCGGGGGAAATTGGGGCTCCACAGTTTGGGCAGGGAAAGGCCCCGTCTCCTTCGATTTTGGTTAGATCGACCTCGTATACCAGAGGGCGTTTCATTGTTTTTCCTCCTCATATGGTAGCTTTCGTGTATTTTTTGGCTTTAATAATAACTTTTATGAACGCTGAGTCTATTTTGAGGCTCCAGAATCGTGTCCTATTTGATTTCACGCTTTCACGCTCATGTATATCATAAGCGAAAGAGTGTATTAAATATTACTATTTACGATGTGGTCTCAAGGCATCAGAAGCTAAAACAACAAAACACGTTTATAAAAAAGATTCGCTAAGAATTTAAATGGTGATTCCCAGCGGATGATGATGAGCAAATGAGACCGATCCCTTGGACATACATGAAGTCTTGGAACTGCATCGCCTGCGGCTCGTGTTGCAGAGGCTTCGAGGTGGTTCTCTCCTTTCCAGAATGGGTAAATATCGTCCGCTCTTACGGGGTGGGAGTCACCAAGCCTAGCATAAGCAAGTTCCACCTGATAAGAAGAAGTGACGGTTCATGCGTCTTCCTGTGCAAATATTTCGACCGGTGGCTCTGCGGTCTTCAGCAAATGAAGCCTACGGCTTGCAAGCTCTGGCCCTTCAAAATTCTCAGCAGGCCTAAGTTTGGCAGACCCAGCGAGGCCTTATATAACTACAAGGATCAGAGGCTCTACGTTTACGTGGATCCATTGTGCACAGGCATACGTTGGGGAAATCCGGCCCAGGGGTTCACGCATAAAACTATGACCGAACTCGTTGAAATCGCCTTGGGACTGCGGAAAAAACAATACTACTCAACATCAAAAATACCTTACCGCCCAACATATTTCAGAGTCAGAGGAAGAAAAATAATTTAGAGAAAAAATAAAAACACAAGTTTTTGATGATACTTCTATTTTGTGGAAAAACTGATGTGGCAATTGCCGTATGCACTTTACGAGTTCTTATTTCTCATGGAGTTCTAAAAAAGAAAACCTTACAAGAGATGTTTGATCATGCTTTTGGGGGGTATCAATCTTGGGCGAGGATGAAGCCGTTTTCACACCATCCGATTTTATTCGTTACGTGGCTGAAAGTGAGAAAGTTTCAGCGGACACCATAAAAGTTCCTCAACGCCTTTTGATGACTTATCAAGGCCACGCATATGAATATGCAAAGAAGCTAATTGGTGGCAGGTGTGTTGACTGGTGGATGTATGGCGAAAGTCAACCATTTTGCATCGGACGATTTAAAGATGTAGAAATTGGGCTCGGCCGCTTTTGGATAGGTGCACCTGCCGCTGCTATGACATTAGAAGAAGCAATTGCATGCGGCGCAAAGATGATCTTTGAAGTTGGCCTATCTGGAGGATTGCAGGCTTTTCTTCAACCAGGCAACATAGTTGTCGTAACCGAGGCAGTCCGTGATGAAGGAACCTCTAACCATTACCTTTCACCAAAAGTGAGGGTTGAGTCTTCTGTGCGATTAAGAGATAAGCTGATTAAGAGTCTAAATGGAAGAAAAATCAAACATTTTGTTGGTCCCGTATGGTCAACGGATGGAGTGTACAGAGAAACACGTGGCAAATTTCGAAAATTCAAGAATGCTGGTGTTTTAGCCGTGAATATGGAAACATCCGCAATTTTCGCGGTCGCAAAATATAGGGATGTTGAAGCAGCATCGGCACAGGTTATTTCTGATATCTTAACAGAGACTGGGTGGTTGCAAGCTTGGGAACATCAATCAGTTGAAGATAGAACAGAAATCCTCCTGAGAGCTGTCTTAGAGGTTCTTTCTGAAAGCTAAACTCAGTTGGCACGTTGAAAAAATCAAAGACATAATTGTTATTACAAGAAATGTTTTGCAAGCTCTGGAATAGGTGTCTGTCATACTGCATTTCATACAACTTGTGCAGCTTCTCTACGCTCTCGACTTCCTCAATTTTCTTGTCTGGTCGAAATCGAACGATCTTTGGAATCCTCAAAGCATAACCACTCGTGTACTCGTCGGTTTCCCGTATGCGCGCACATGTCCTGCAGTGAGGCTTTACCCTTACGATCCTTCAGGAATCCCGCGACATCGCTTTCCTTGACCAAACTCGTCCCTCACATTTGCTGCTCCCTGTCCACCATAGACTTCTCACTATCCAAACTTGCGCAAGGATGTTCCGAAAATCGTTTAAAACCATCATCCCTAAAACTACACCCAGGCATCCTTTATGTCATTGAAAGCCGCCGTGACCACGAGAGGAGCAGTTCTCTTAGGGAAGTACGTAGCCTGTGATGCGTTTGACGAGGTCAGACCTCTGAGAGTGGTCACTCACGCCCACTCCGATCACTTGCCTGGCTTGCGAGAGAGCCTAGAAAATTGTGAGGCGGTGGTGATGACTCCAGCCACCAAGCACCTGATCGATGTTTTGAAAGGACCACTTTTCTTGATGACTGGGGAAGTGAAGACACTCAGGTATGAGGAGGAGTTCGCGTACGGGGATGAACGGTTGACGCTGCACTACGTGGATCACATCTTAGGTGCGGCCCAAGTTCTCGTAGAAGACGCTGAGGGAGCAAGGATTCTGTACACCAGCGACTTTCGACTGCCTGAAACGCCGATCATTGAAAGCGACATCCTAGTCATAGAGACGACCTACGGAAACCCCTCTCGCGTTAGACCCTTCAAAAAGACGGTGAAGAGCATCCTCGTTTCGTTGGTGGAGCAGGGATTGAAGAAGGGTCCTGTCTATCTTTTCGGCTATCACGGTAAGATTCAGGAGGTCATGGAGATCCTGCACAGAGCCAAGGTTAGGGTTCCTTTTGTGGTTCCGGAGAAAGTCTTCAGGGTTTCAAAGATCTGCGAGAGGCACGGTATGAGGCTTGGAAGGTACTTGCTGTCTGGCGGTGAAGAGGCTCAGTTGATGGTGCAGAGGCGTGAGCCCTACGTTGCCTTCTATCATATGGGCTCCCGACGGTACGTTGGAAAAGATGCTTTGCGCATCTGCATGAGCGGGTGGGAGTTCGAAGGCCCCTACCGCAGAACAGCTGAGAACGAGTACGTGGTTGCCTTAAGCGACCACTCCGACTTCAAAGGGCTGATTCGATACGTTAAAGAAAGCAAACCGAAACTCGTGATAACCGATAACTACAGAGTTGGAGACGCTGTAGCTCTAGCCAAGGAGATCCAAAGGCAACTAAACATTCCAGCAAGACCCCTTCCCCCTAGGCGCAATCCGTAAGGAATGGATAACGACTCTTCACACAATTTATCTAAGAAAAGGAAGGGATGGCAGTGAAAGTTTATGCTGCGGGATATCTCGGGCGCATTACTGCTGGTTGGACGAATTGTCGGCAATAGGGGCATTCAGCGAACCCTTTTGCTCGCCTTGCCTTCCAATTGTTTTTGCAATAAGGGCATTTTAACAAAACGTTTTCTCCAGAAACAAAGAAGACTTGTCGGCTTAACGCTAGAACGAAAATTCCTGAAAAAAGTGCAGCTGCGCCCATGATGGCTAGGTGCATCAGTTTCAAACCAATACCGAAGCCAAAGTCAAACTGTTTTGTCCAGAGATAAGACTCCAAAGCTGAGAACACATCATGTGAGGCAGACACGTTGGGCCACGCCTTCCACAATACTGCAGACAGAAATATCAATCCGATAAGACAGAGTGTGAAGCCTATAGCGTAGCCAGACTTTTTCCTACGAATAATTCTTCGAATAGTATTCTTGTCATTGGAAGGCATTTGAAACTCCCGTCCTTTGAATCTTTTGCATTTGAACAAACGCTCAATCTAGCCTTCTTTTTCTGCGAGGCATGCATGCATTGGGAGTGGCTACTCGGTTATCTATCTTACGTCTCAAAAATCTTGCTTGTTGCTCAGTTTTTCGAGTCTGTTACACATGCGCCCGCATACTACAATTATTGATTTTTGCTTCACAATTTTTAAGAGGCCCAACATCGCACGTTCTTGAATTAGGAGAAAATGTCTATGGCTGATTATGTAGATAGAAATTTGAAGAAACTAGGAATAACGATTTCAAAGCCTTTATTAGCCATGCTATGCATCATCTGCGGAATACTGGTCATACTGTTTCCAACTCTTCTCGTATGGATAGTCGGACTGTTCTTGGTGATTCAAGGAATACTCTTGCTGACAGACTTCTTGGAACCCAAAAGATAACTAGACTTAAATCTAAAATACAACTGGAGATATACTTAGTTTTCTTCCAGATGAGAGTATAACATATGTTTAGGTCAGAATAACGGTCACTTACAATACTCCAGTCTTGATATCTTTGAAATTTGGCCATTTTTGCCAATAGTATTCGTGAAAACAGTTTAACCCTTCCGATTGCACAGATAAGCCTATCTTCAGAACGGACGCCGAAATCTGCTACGCTAGGCGAATCTTAAGGAAACGTGTAGCCTCCCTAGTCACAAACCCAGGTAGGAGCCCTTTGATAGCACTTCACGCTGGCAAGGCTATCAAGAAATATTCCATCCCCAATTGACGTTGAAGTGTCAAAGTAATACACAACCCAAAGTAGGGTCACAAAAGCTTTGGAAACCCGCTGAAGACCAATGAAGAGAAAGCCTCAATTACCTCCTTTAACGTTCACGTTTTCCAGTTACAAAATCTTCAACCCATTTCCTTGCCACATCGTCCGGAACCTGAACTGGTGGATGCTTAAACGCATACGAAGAGATGCTGGCTAAGGGACCTCTTATTCCCCTATCAAGAGCCAGCTTCACCGCTCTTATTACGTCTATTACCACTCCGGCGCTGTTTGGAGAATCCTCTACCTCCAGTTTCGCCTTAACCGTGACGGGCTGATTTCCGAATTTCCTGCCTTTGATAAAGATATAACAGATTTTTTTGTCGCCTAAGAAGGGAACGTAATCGGAGGGACCTATCCTAGTGGGAACCTTGTAGGGAATCAAGCTGGTGACGGCCTCAGTCTTGCTGATCCTCTTGGTTTTCAGTCGCTTCTCCACGGTCATGTTCTGAAAGTCGGTGTTTCCACCGAGGTTTAGTTGATAAGTCTCCTCCACCTCAACTCCACGATCTACACAAAGTTTAATCAAGTTACGATGGAGAATTGTAGCTCCAAGCTGGCTCTTTATGTCATCTCCAGCCACGGGAAGTCCCTTTTCCGCAAACTTCTCTCCCCACATAGGGTCAGAGGCCACAAACTCGGGTATGCAGTTTATAAAAGCGCACCTAGCATCGATGGCTGCTTGTGCGTAGTGGCGCGTTGCCTCGTAGCTCCCCACCGGCAGAAAGTTGATCAACATGTGCGTCTCCGCCTCTTTAAGAGCGTCCGGAACGTTCACAGGCTTTGCTCTTGTCTTCTCATACAACTTGAAAATTTTCCTCATGTGAGGGGCGACACCGTCCAGAATGGATCCGCTGAGAACTTTCACACCCAACTTTGGAACACTTGCGAACTTTGAGCATGAGTTTGGCTCCATAAAGATTGCTTCACTCAGGTCCTCACCGATTTTTTCCTTGTTCACGTCGAAGGCGGCCACAAACCTTATGTCACTGAGTCGATAGCCCCCGAAGTTCACGTGCATGAGTCCCGGAACCTTTTCCTCTTCCGTTATTTTCTTGTAGTACTCAACACCCTGGACGAGAGCTGAAGCACAGTTGCCAACTCCAACAATCCCTACCCGAATTTCTGGCAATTCATTTCCTCCGTGACTAAATCTTTTACGACCGCTTTGTCTCCAAGTTCTTATTTAGCTTGTGCTAACGCTTTTATGGGGCAAAGGTAAAAAGGAGTTTCACTGAATAGGGTTGTGACCGAGGGCTTAGGAATGGAGAAGGGTGAAACTGCTATCCGGTATGAGCCTTTCAAGGAGGTTGCAATTATGGAGTGCAACAGATTTCCAACACCCGATGATCTGGCACGGTTTGCAAGCATCGCCACTGGGGGAAAACCAACTGGCATTTATTGGGCGGGAGGAGTAGCCTTTATCTACTATCCGATACCAGTGACCACCGAGGCAGCCGCAAAGTCCATCATCGAAGAGAAAAAAGTTTACTGGGCATTTGTTAGCTACGCGCTGATGCCAGAGTACCAACCAAAAATCGAGACCAAAGAGAGGATAATTGTCCCTGTTATTGACATGTCTACGAGTGTGTTGTTCCAAAAGGTTACTCGGTGGCTTAGAGATCGACGCTGAAAGGACGAAGCGCTACGTTTTGACCCTCTTCTGAAAACTCTCTAGGTATTGTTCGAAGCTGCCGCTCCTCTTTAAGTAGAGCCCGTAGCTGACGAGGGCGGCCATAGCCCGCGCAGCGTCTTCCGGCGTCGTGTAAGCTGGAATGCCGAACTTGTCAAATCTAGAACGGATGTACAACGCCATTTCGGTTTCACCTATGTCGCACGCCACCACGGGTTTAGTGTAATCCTTTGACAAGTTTGCTATTCTGTCAACAAAATCCTCTTGGAGGGCGGGAACATGGTGTAAACCAATTACGATGACGCCATGGACTTCAGGATCATCCAGAACTATCTTGGTGCCTTGTTCAAACATCTCAGACGTTGCTGAGCCAGTGAGGTCCAGAGGGTTTAGGTTCGTCGCGAAGGAAGGAATCGTGCCCTTTCTCTTCAGCTCCTCAAATTTTTGAATGGTCTCCTCTGAAAAATTCTTTACATTTATTCCCCTCGACTCACATTCGTCAACCGCCATGATGGCTGGTCCGCCGGCGTCGGTGACCACGGCAACGTTGTTTCCGGCTGCTGGAGGTTGGAAGGCTAGAGCCTTGCCAGTGTCGAAGAACTCTTCCATGTCCTTCGCCCTAACCACTCCTACCTGCATGAAAACAGCGTTGTAGATACTGTCAGAACCAGCGATTGCTCCAGTGTGAGACAGGGCTGCCCTAGCTCCAGCATTTGTTCTACCAACCTTCAGAGCAACTATAGGTTTTTTCTTCGTGATCTCTTTCGCAACCTCCATGAACTCTCTCCCCGCCTCTATGCTCTCGGCATACATGAGGATTACCCGTGTTTTCTTATCGTGCAGAAGATAGCGAAGCATCTCAGATTCATCAACGTCACACTTGTTCCCGAAGCTCACGAACTTGCTTACGCCTAGCTGCTTCCCAGCTAAATAGTCTAAGGCTGACGCACCGAAGGCTCCGCTCTGCGTAACAACGGCCATGTGACCCGCCATCGGACGTGGCGTTGCAACAACTTCGTCGCCTGTGGTGAGGACCTTGGTTTCTGGAAGGAAAAGCATGTCAACACCGGTATGTGAATCGTAAACGCCGAGGCAGTTGGGACCTAATATTCGAATTCCTGCCTCTTTTGCAATTGCGGTCACCTCTTCTTCCAGCTTTTTGTTTCCGATTTCACTGAATCCAGCGCTGAT
>JABAOH010019542.1_pt1 | contig 15593 bp, 17 predicted proteins | sample 7062181 | NCBI WGS metagenome assembly JABAOH01 (sample SAMN14538630, study PRJNA623070) | marine sediment metagenome | biome: marine biome [ENVO:00000428]; feature: marine pelagic biome [ENVO:01000023]; material: deep marine sediment [ENVO:00002113]; isolation source: pool of 5 deep marine...
TCAGCTGATACCATAATAATCCTTATACCACTCAACAAATCGCGCCACGCCCGTTTCTACTGTGGTACGTGGCCGGAAACCCACGTCGCGTTCGAGATCATCGGTATTTGCATAGGTCGCCGGAACATCGCCCTCCTGCATCGGCAAGAGCTCCATCTTGGCTTTCTTGCCCAAACAGTTTTCCAGCACGTCTATGTAGCGCAGAAGCTGCACAGGGCGATTGTTGCCAATGTTGTAAACTCGGTACGGTGCGTAGCTCGTTGCTGAATCAGGTGCGTCGCTCGACCAAGCTGGATCCGGCGTTGCCGGGCGATCGATGGTGCGCACCACGCCCTCGATGACGTCATCGATATAAGTGAAATCACGAATCATCTGACCGCGGTTAAAGACGGGAATCGGCGCGCCCTCGAGGATCCCCTTGGTGAATTTGAACAACGCCATGTCGGGGCGTCCCCAGGGGCCGTAAACGGTGAAGAAGCGCAGACCGGTACAAGGCAGCCCATAGAGATGCGCATAGGTATGGGCCATGAGCTCGTTGGCCTTCTTGCTCGCCGCATAAAGCGAAACGGGATGATCGACGTTGTCGTGCTCGGAGAACGGCAACTTGGTGTTAGCGCCGTACACAGAACTGGATGAGGCATAAACCAGATGTTTCACACCGCTGTGACGACAGCCTTCCAGGATATTGCCGAACCCCACCAGATTTGCATCGATGTAGGCATAGGGATTCTCGATCGAGTAGCGCACCCCGGCTTGCGCCGCCATGTGAGCGACAACGTCGAATTGTCCTTCGCGGAATAAGCTCCTCATAGCGTTGCGGTCGGCGACGTCAAGTTTGTCAAAGCTAAAATTCTTTCCTGGTTTCAGACGGGCAAGGCGCGCTTCCTTAAGACTGACGTCGTAGTAATCGTTCATATTATCGACGCCGTGAACGACATCGCCGCGCTCGAGCAGACGTGCCGCAAGCGCCGCACCGATAAACCCCGCAACTCCCGTCACCAAAATCTTCACTGTTTCACACCAGAGATCACAGAGAACACAGAGAACACAGAGAACACAGAGAGATTCATCTTGCTAAATGCCGAATCAAATTAAACAACAGTAATGACCTAAAAGGATGATAAGACTTCACACCAGAGATCACAGATCTCACACCAGAGCACGCAGAGAGCGCGAAGCAATTATGATCTAGACTAGGTTACACCCATTCTAGCTACACGGCTATCGTCGATGTTATTGACAAGCCGACGGATGCCACTGCGTAGAACTTTAACATTGAAGTTAATCAATAATCCGAGCTTGCAATCAGAAAGCTTGAGATACGTTATAAGCTGGGCCCCGTGAATCGGCTCGAGTCGGTCCACTGCTTTTACCTCAACGACAACCTCATCTTCCACTAAGAGATCAATACGATATTCGCAATCGAGCTTTATGCCTCGATATACGACAGGCAGTGATTTCTGACGCTCCACGGCCAGTTTTCATTCGGATAACTCGAAGGCCAGGCATGATTCATATGCTGACGCCAACAATCCCGGGCCAAGCTCGCGATGTACGTGGATAGCAGCGCCCATGATCTTTTCTGTAAGTTCATTCGGTTCTTGCTTATGTACGATCAATTCTCTGTGGTCTCTGTGGTGAGAATGCCGAATTCAGGCACGCTACCGCCATGCAGGACACACCGGTGTCCCGCACAGCTTTGAATACCGCGGGGCTGCGCCAAGCCTCGCCCCGCGGCTGCCAGCATAAGCCGGCAGACTTTCGCGCTCTAATCCGCGCGCGCCAACTTCTTGTGTTTAGCCCGCGCTTGCAGCGGCCTATTCGAGCCGCAAAACGTCCGGTACAAGCAGCCGATCCCGACCAACCAGCTCGACCAAGCGCTCATAGCTTTCGGCCGGGGCGCTTACGTCGGTCAAGATGGCGCCGTCAAATGAGCCCGCACCATCGAGCTCTTTCCAGACATCCAGGCCCACAAACCGGCTTTGCTCGCATTGCGCATCATAGACACCGACCACCACGACGTCGGTCTCCAATGCGCGCAATGACGCAATTTCCGCCAAGTCCGACACACCGCAGAGCAACACGCGCCGCCAGCCGTTAGCGGCGCAGCGTTCGAGCACTTCGGTGCACGATGCGCTCGCCTGACGGTAGAAATCGAACGAGATCGAAAGATACTTGGCCGTCAGCCGGCTCTTCTCGGCGAAGCCCTTCGGCGTCAAGTAATAGAGGTAACGATTGGCCGGCGCCTGGCGTATCTTGACCAAGCCCTTGCGAATACAGCGTTTGAGGTACGAATTCGCCAGACCGAGGGCGACGCCCAGGTGGCGCGCCAAATGGCGCTGGCTGATGTCACTCCGCTTCCCGATGGCGTCCAGCAGCTCCAGAACGAGCTCGTCCTCGCGCTCGTGCTTCTTGTTCATAACTTGAACACTATCCGCGAAAACGCTGCAGGTCAAGCTCAAAATGGGGTTTGAGGGCCGCTAACGCAGCGGCTCGACGGCATCCTGGCCAACTTCGACGCGCGCCTGCCTGCCCATGATCTCGAGCAGCACCAGCACACGGTCCTTGCCCGAGCGAGCGAGAAAAATGCCTTCGTAACCCGCCATGGCTCCATCCGCGATGCGTAGCGCCTCGCCGCGTTTGAACTGCTGCGGCGGCAGGTCCTGGATGCCCTCTTCGTCCTCGCGCGCGCGCAAGGCCTCGATCAGCGCTTCGGGCACCGGCGTCGGATAGGGTCCGAAACGTACCAACGCGCTGACGCCAAGCGTCGAGCGGATCGGCGCCCAGTTGTCATGGCGCGCGTCGAGGCGGATGAAGAGATAGCGCGGAAACATCGGCTCGACTACGAGGACGCGCCGATTCATGCGGCGACGGGGCTGGCGAACCCGCGGCAGATAGGTGTCAAAGCCCTGGCGTTCGAGATTCTCGCGGGCCACGCGTTCCTGACGGGGCTTGCTGTACACCAAGTACCACTTCTTGGATTCGGCCTGACCCGTCATGCGCCAACGCGCTTCTAGTCCACCGACTCGACCGCGAGCTCGTGCAGGATTTCCTGCGGCGTTGCAATAGCAGCGCCGAGCTTACCCACCACAATGCCTGCCGCCACATTGGCCAGATGCAGAGCGTCTTCCGGCGAGCTGCCGACGGCAAATGCGCACCCCATCATGGCGATGACGGTGTCGCCGGCACCGGTCACATCGAACACCTCCCGCGCCCGCGCCGGGTAATGCAACACCTCACCGTCGCGCTTCACCAGGCTCATGCCTTCCTCGCCTCGCGTGACCAGCAACGCGCCCAGCTCGAGCGACTCCGTCAAGCCTCGCGCCTTTTGCTCGAGCTCGGAGTTGTCGCGGAAACGGCCGGCGACCAGCTCGAACTCCCTGCGGTTCGGCGTCACCAAGGTAGCTCCGTGATAAGCGCTGTAATCATCCCCTTTCGGGTCGACCACGACCGGAATGCCGCCTTTGCCCGCCGCGTCGACCATCTCCTGGATGTACCCCAGGCCGCCCTTGCCGTAGTCGGATACGATCACGACCTGATAATCGGACATGTGCTTCAAGTAGTGATCCAGCAGCTGTACGCGGCAATCCTTGCTTCCGTGCATGTCAAAATCGAGCCGAATCAGCTGCTGGTTCTGGGCGATGACGCGCAACTTGACGGTGGTGTTCAGTAGCTTATCCCGCTGCAGCTTGCACTCGATCTCCCCTTCACGCAGCAGCTGCTCGAGCTTATCGGCCTCGCTATCGTCGCCGGCCATCGAAAAAAGCGTGCATCGCGCACCCAATGCGCGCACGTTTCGCGCGACATTCGCCGCGCCGCCCAGGCGTTCGTCGCACCGCCCGACGGCGACAACCGGCACCGGCGCCTCTGGCGAGATGCGCTCGACCTGCCCATACCAGTAGCGGTCGAGCATAGCGTCGCCAACGACCAGTACCCGCGCCGAGGCGATCCTTTGCAAGAGTTCTGGTAGCACGCGCGCCCTTTCTCCCCGAGCCTATCCCGTCACATTTGTCGCCATCATCGGACGGTCATGTTATCGCGATTCTTTTCCACCGTCTTGATGCCGATTCCCTTAACCTTCACTAGATCCTCTATAGCCACGAAAGGTCCGTGTTTCGACCGGTATTCGATAATGGCCGCCGCACGCTTCTCGCCGATTCCCGCAATCGTTGCCAGGGTCCGTGCGTCGGCCGTGTTGATATTAACAGGTTCGGCCGCCGATACGCCCAGCGCTGCACATAAGACAAATGCCGCAAACAATGCGCGTATCGTCTTCATGTCTGCGTCAACTCGAGGTTGATCTCCGCCAACGCCCGCAGCGGGTCAGCAGCGCCCGTAATGGGTCGGCCTATCACCAGGTAGCTCGCCCCCTGTGCAAGCGCCTCACCCGGCGACATGGTGCGGGCCTGATCGTCTGCGCTTACCCGCCGTGGCCGTATCCCGGGCGTCACCAGTACAAAACCTTCCCCGAAACGACCACGCAGCCGTTTCGCTTCCCTCGGCGAGCACACGACACCATCCAACCCTGCATCGTGCGCCAGCGCCGCCAGCGCATCGACACGTGCGGAAAGCTGCCCCTGTATGCCGACCTCGTCGATATCAGCCTGGGCATGGCTTGTCAGGACCGTGACCGCGACCAACAAAGGCCGCTTCGCGCCGGTATCGATTGCGACGCGTGCCGCCCGCAGCATCGCCGTTCCGCCGAGGCTATGTACGTTCAACATCCACACACCCAAGCCCGCGGCCGCGGCGCAGGCACGCCCGACGGTATTGGGGATATCGTGAAACTTAAGGTCGAGAAAGACATCGAATCCGCGGTCAACCAGCTTGCCTACCAGCCCCGGACCGGCGCTTGTGAACAGCTCGCTGCCGACCTTGAGCTTGCACGCGCTGGGGTCGACTTGGCCGGCAAAACCGAGCGCTTCTTCGCTGCTGCTGTAATCAAGCGCAACGATCACCCGGGGCCCTTCAACGGTGCTCAGGGCAGGTCTCCTTCGGCAATACTGAAGAAAAGCTCGAACACCTATTCCTCCAGAACCGGCTTGATCGTGCTCCAGGAGTTACAACTCGGGCAGAGCCAGTGCAAGGCTTTGCCCTTGAACCCGCATTGTTGGCAGGCATAGCCCTGATGCTGCTCACGAAGCTCCTCGATGATGTTCCGCAGCAGCATGAGGTCCTCCTTGCTCGAGCCCTTGGCCTCGACGAGGTTCAGTTCGATCAAGCGGTGCAGGCCGTGAACCGAGGGCTTGCGGCGCAGCGAGTCGACCACAAATTTCTCTGCCGCCTCGATGCCCTCTCGATTCTTAATAAGATCGGCAAACGTCAGGATCACCCCAATCAGCTGGTGGCGCTGGAGCGCCGCCCTGAAGAACTCGTACAGTCCATTCTCGTCGCCCAGACGCCGATAGCCCTCGGCGATCTTGTCGGCGACCTCGCCGAGGAAATGGGAATCTTGGTCCTCGATCTGCGTCCACGCCCGAATCGCTTCGCGATAGCGGCCGTTGGCCGCCTCGATGTCGCCAATCAGCATGTTCGCGCGCACACACCCGCGATCGTTGCTGAGGGCCTCCTTGGCGTAGCTGCGCGCTGGTCCATAATCGTGCTTGGCAACCGCGGCTTCCGCCAGCTCACAGCAAAAATGCGCGATGACCTTGTCCATGTTCTTGCCCGTGAGCCGCGCGAGTCTGCGTGCCGCCGAGATCGCCTGGTCCCACTCTCTCTCTTGCTGATAGATACGCAGCAGCAGTTGCAGCGCCTGCTCACTATGTACTCGAATCTCGGCAAGCTCCAAGAATAGATTCTCTGCGCGGTCGAATAGTCCGGCTTTGAGGTAGTCCTGACCGAGCTCGAGCAAGGCGCGGGCGCGTTGCTCCTTGTCGAGTGTCGGTCGCGCGATCAGATTCTGATGGATCCGGATTGCGCGCTCGACCTCCCCCCGGCGCCGGAACAAGTTTCCAAGCGCTAAATGCGTCTCCACGGTCTCGGAATTGACCTCGAGCACCTGCGTAAATACCTCGATCGCCTTATCCGGCTGTTCGTTCAAGAGAAAATTCAGTCCCTTGAAATAGGCCGACGGCAGATCGAAGGAATTTCTCTTGGCACGGCGTTTCTGTTCAAAGCGCGCGCCAAGCCAGCCTGAAGCGGCCGCCAGGGGCAACAGCAACCAGAGCAGATTGTAGATGTTAAATGACATCCTTGATCGGTAACGCTCTCAGGTTGCTGACCTCTTGCTCGGCACGGCGCAGATCTTTGCGCGCGCGCACAATCTGCCGCTGCAGACGCACAATGATGCGCAGACTCGCGAGAAATCCGGCTACCACGCCGACAGCGAAGGCACCGAACAACACCCAGGCGAGCGGGCCATGCCAGTGGAAACCGAAATAATAATTCACATCGACCGGCTGGCGATTCTGAAAGGTCAACGTGAATCCCAAAACCAGCACAATGAGAGAAATGAAGGCATAAAAATATTTCTTCATAGGGCCTCCGGCACGAAGGCAAGACGCCAGACCACACCCACTTGTCGTGTCCTGGGTATGACCGGGTACGCCGGCGAGCAACCGTCGTGGGGGAAGGAGCCGCAACGAGATCGTCCGTGCACCCTTTAGATCGTCCTGGTCTTGCAGAGTGGACAGTCTACCGCGTTTGTCTTCGCCAACACCAACCCGTGGCGCGTTACCGCTTGCGCCAGCCGGCAGCCTACGACGGGGCTTGCGGCAATAGCGGGCCGGCTGCGCGAAGTGCTGGTGGCAGGCCATAACAAAAACGGCATTGGGTTTTCCCAATGCCGTTTTACGCTAACGCGGCGCTGTTTGATTAAGTCAGTCTTCTTCGCTTGACCCGACGTTGACCCGCTCACGCAACTCCTTACCGGGCTTGAAATGCGGGACATGCTTGTCAGCCACGGCGACCGATGCGCCGGTCTTGGGGTTACGGCCGATGCGCGGGGGACGGTAGCGCAGCGAGAAGCTGCCAAAACCCCGCACCTCGATACGCTCACCCGCTGCCAGGGCGGTGCTCATTTGCACGAGCAGCTCCTTCACGGCCAGCTCAACATCTCGGTAATCGAGCTGCGGCTGCTTGGCAGCAAGTTGACTGATAAGCTCGGATTTAGTCATCCCCGTTGTAGTTATTTAGGCTATGGCGATACCGTTTTCAAGAAAGCTCGGAGTTCTCCTTGAGCTTCTCTCTCAGCTTGTCACCCAATGACGACGTCGCAGTACTCGCCTTGCGTGCATACTCCTGCACGGCCTCGGTTTCATCGGCAAGGTCCTTGGCCTTGACAGAAAGCGAAATCTTTCGGTTCTTGCGGTCGATGGTGGTGATCTTTGCCTCTACTTCATCGCCGTCCTTAAGCACCGATCTCGCGTCCTCGACACGGTCTCGCGACAGTTCCGACGCCCGCAGATAACCTTCGACATCGCCTGCCAGGGTTATGGTCGCGCCTTTGGCCTCGACATGCGCCACCGTCCCCTTCACGACGCTGCCCTTGCCGTGCTCAGCCACGTAATTGGAGAAGGGATCGCCCTCAAGCTGCTTGATGCCGAGCGAAATTCGCTCACGCTCCGGATCCACGGCGAGTATCACGGCCTCGACATCCTCGCCCTTCTTGTAATCACGCACGGCCTCCTCGCCGCTCCGGCTCCAGGACAGATCGGATAGATGGATCAGCCCATCGATACCGCCTTCCAGGCCGACGAATACGCCGAAGTCGGTAATCGATTTGATCGTGCCCTTGATGCGATCGCCCTTATTGTGACTGGAGGCGAACTCTTCCCACGGATTGGGTTGACATTGCTTCATGCCCAAAGAGATACGTCGACGTTCGACATCGATATCGAGGATCATTACCTCGACTTCGTCACCCACTTGCACCACCTTGTTCGGGTGAATGTTCTTGTTGGTCCAATCCATTTCGGAAACGTGCACCAGGCCTTCGACACCCTCTTCGATCTCCACGAAAGCACCGTACTCGGTCAGGTTCGTGACGGTGCCGAACAGACGCGTACCCTCCGGGTAGCGGCGCGGCAAATCGGCCCATGGATCCTCGCCCAATTGCTTGAGACCCAGTGACACGCGGTTACGCTCGCGATCGTAACGCAACACCCGAGCCTCGATCTCATCGCCGACGTTGACCACCTCGGAAGGATGCTTGACGCGTTTCCACGCCAGGTCGGTAATGTGCAGCAGGCCATCGACACCGCCCAGGTCTACGAACGCACCGTAATCGGTAATATTCTTGACCACGCCCTTAACGATCTGGCCTTCCTCGAGGTTAGCCAGCAGCGCCTCTCGCTCAGCAGACATTTCTGTCTCGACGACGGCACGCCGCGACACCACCACGTTGTTACGCTTGCGATCGAGTTTGATGACCTTGAACTCGAGCTCCTTGCCTTCGAGGTAGCTTGGATCTCGTACCGGCCGTACATCGACCAGTGATCCGGGGAGAAAGGCACGAATTGCGTCGATGGCGACGGTGAATCCGCCTTTGACCTTGCCCGTCAACACGCCCGTCACGACAGACTGGCTCTCGTAGGCCTTCTCCAGGTCTTCCCAGGCCTTGATGCGGTTGGCTTTCTCGCGCGACAGCCGCGTCTCGCCAAACCCGTCCTCGAGCTGCTCGATAACGACCTCGACGTTGTCGCCAACCTTGACGGTCAGCTCGCCACTTTCGGTCCTGAATTGAGAGGCGGGAATGATGCCTTCGGACTTGAGGCCGGCATTGACGATGACCACATTGTCATCGACATGCACTACTTCGCCGGTGATCAGCTCGCCGGCCTGCAGGTGTGTTTTTTCTAGACTTTCTTCCAGTAACTGCGCAAAACTTTCACTCATAATTAGCGATTATACTCCCGCCCGGGACGGACCCAGACATATATGCGGTCCCGGGCCCAGGCATAGGTTCTGCCTCCTATTAATATAGTAGCGCTAAGACTAACAGAGTCGAACGCGACCCGCCTCAGCGCCCTGACGCTGCCTGCCTATCCCGTAAAAGGCCCAGAATACGTTGGACCACCTGGGCGACGGTCAGGCATGTCGTATCCACACTTTGAGCGTCGTCTGCGGGCTTGAGCGGCGAAGCGTCTCGCTGAGCGTCGCGGGCGTCCCGAACCCGGATCTCTTCCGCGAGGCGCGCAAGGTTAACATCCAACCCCTTGTGTTTCAACTGTTTATAACGCCGCTCGGCACGCGTCTCGGCGGACGCGGTCAAGTAAATCTTGAGTGTCGCATCCGGGAAAACCACGGTGCCCATGTCGCGCCCGTCCGCCACCAGCCCCGGGGGACGGCGCAGCGCCCGCTGCTTGCCGACCAAGGCCCGTCGCACGCCGGGCACGACAGCGACGTGTGAAGCGAGCGCGCTGATCTCCTCGGCCCGTATGGCCGTGCTCACGTCCTCGCCGCGCAGCACCACCCGCACCGGTACGTCTCCCGATATCTCGAAATCGATATCCAGATCTTGGGCTATTTGGACCAAACCCGCCTCGTCCGCCGTATCGCAGCCTTGACGGTGGGCCAACAGCGCAACGGCCCGGTAAAGCGCGCCGCTGTCGAGAAAATGCCAGCCCAGCTGCGTCGCCAACGCCTGCCCGACGGTGCCTTTGCCCGACCCGGAGGGGCCATCGAGGGTCAGGACCGGCACACGGTCAGTCGTGCTCACGCCAACCCCTCGAGAGCCTTGATCCCCAATCCCGCCTGTGCGGCGAGAGCGACGAAGCCCGGAAAGGACGTGTCCACGTTCTTGCAATCGCGCACGCGGACCGGGTCAACGGCGGCTAGGCCGGCCATCGCAAAGGCCATCGCCACCCGATGGTCGCCGAAACTGTCTACCGCGCCGCCGCCCAGCCTCCCGCCACGAATAATGATGCCATCGGGCCGCTCCTGGGCGTCGATCCCCAGCTGTGCGAGCCCGCGCGCCATGACCGCTATGCGGTCGCTTTCCTTAACTCGCAGCTCCCCGGCACCGTGCAGCACCGTTTCACCCTGGGCACAGGCGGCCGCAATAAACAAAACGGGAAACTCATCAATGGCGCGCGACACTTCATCGCCACCGATGACGACGCCGTGCAGCCGACTGCTGCGGGCGCGAATGTCGGCCACGGGCTCACCCCCAGCCTCGCCCCGGGGCGTCAGATCAAGGCGTGCGCCCATGCGCTCGAGCAGCTCAAGCACCCCGGTGCGCGTGGGATTGACGCCCACACCTTCGATCAACACCTCCGCATCCCTGGCGATGGTCGCGCCAACGAGAAAAAACGCCGCTGACGATAGATCTCCCGGCACTGCGACCTCACATGCGTGAAGCCGCTCGCCGCCGCGCAGACGCACCTTGGATCCCCGGGTTTCAATTTCGTAACCGAAGGCGCGCAACATGCGCTCCGTATGGTCACGCGTGGGAACGGGTTCACTCACGCGGGTGGTCCCGCTCGCATACATGGCCGCCAGCAGGATCGCCGATTTGACCTGTGCGCTCGCGACCGGCATGGCGTAGTCGATCCCTTGCAACCTGCGCCCCCCCTGAATACTGAGCGGTGGACAGCCATTGTCGGCAGTCGTAATCGACGCGCCCATGGCATTCAACGGGTCTGCCACACGTCGCATGGGCCGCTGCCGAAGCGAGGCATCGCCGGTCAAGGTGCTATCAAAGGGCTGAGCCGCCAACACGCCGGCAAGCAACCGCATCGCGGTACCGGAATTTCCGAGGTCGAGCGGCACGCGCGGCCTTTGCAACCCGTGCAGCCCGACACCCTCAATGCTCAAGCGTCCGTCTTGCGGACCGCCCATCTCGACCCCCATTGCACGAAAGGCCGCGACGGTCGCCAGCACGTCCTCGCCCTCCAGCAACCCGCTCACCCTTGAGGTGCCCTCGGCCAACGCACCGACGATGACCGCCCGGTGCGAGATCGATTTGTCGCCGGGCACGCGCAATCGCCCGTTCAGGCTGCCGCCAGGTTGGATGAGGTAGTCGAGCATAACGTCGGTGATTGGTAATTGGTGACTCGTGATCGGTGGCAGTGCTAGTCACGAATCACCAATTAGCAATCACGAGTTACAAATTACTCCCGACGCTTAGCGTACGCGTCCCGTGCGTGCTTAGCGCGCTCAAAAGTCTTTATCAGCCAATCGCCATCGCCGCGGGCGATCGCGTCGGTGAGGGCATCGAGATTGCCGCGAAAGTCCCGCAATAACTCTGTGATCGCCGTGGCATTGGCCAGGCAGATGTCACGCCACATGACGGGATCGCTTGCAGCGATGCGCGTGAAATCGCGAAAGCCGCCGGCTGCCAGATCGAAGGTCAACCGGTGGTCATCCCGTCGCACCAGCATGTCGACCAGGGCGTAGGCCAACATGTGCGGCAAATGACTGCACGCGGCCAGCACGGCATCGTGCTGCTCGACCGGCAACAAGGTCACCGTAGCGCCGACCGCTTCCCACATCGCCCGCACGCGTGCCACCGCCGCGGCATCGGTCTCGCTCCCCGGCGTCAGGATCACCCGGTGCTTCTCGAATAGGTCCGCCTTCGATGCAGCGACGCCCGAGTGCTCGGTACCGGCGATGGGATGACCCGGCACGAAGGCGGCAAAGCGCGAGCCGAGCACTTCGCGCGCCGCATCGACCACCGCGCCTTTGACGCTACCCACATCGGTCACGACGGCACCGTCGGCGAGCCCCGCTGCAACCTGCGCGAAGCTGTCTTTCATGCTGCCGACCGGCACGGCGACAACGATCATATCCGCGCCCTGGGCGGCATCGGCCGCCGACACGGCCGCGCGGTCGATCACCTTGAGGTCGACGGCCTTCTGCAAGTTACCCAAGCTGCGACCGAAGCCCACCACTTCCCCGACGTGCTTGCCACGGCGAAGGGCCCGCGCCAACGACCCGCCGATCAGCCCAACACCTATTATTGCTAGTCTCTCAATCATCGCCTCGAAACGTGATTAGGCCCTGGAACTAACGCCGAGAACGCCAAGGCGCATAGGACGCAGAGAATGTTTGAAAATAAGCATTTATTATTCTTCTCTGCGTACTTAGCGTCTCCGCGATCTTTGCGTTTATTCCAGAGTTCCACGAACCGGACGGCGTTTTGAGACAGGTTCTAATCACGAATCACTAATCACGGCCTTTCTCAGCGCTTCGATGAAACGCTTGTTTTCCTCGGGTCGACCGACGGTCACCCGCAGATGGTTCGGCATGCCGTAGTTGGCCACCGGACGCACGATGACGCCCTGACGCAACAGGGCCTCGTAGACCCCCGCGGCCGCTCGCCCGACGTCGACCGAGATGAAGTTCGCCACCGAGGGTATGTGCACCAGGCGCATGTCGTCGAAGGCGCGCACCAGCTGCTGCATGCCATCGCGATTCATAGCGAGGCTACGACTAACGTGCGCGTCATCGCCCAGCGCGGCCTCGGCCGCTGCGAGTGCCAGCGAGTTGACGTTAAACGGTTCGCGCACGCGGTTGAGCAAGTCCGCCATCTCCGGGCTCGATACGCCGTAGCCGACTCGCAGGCCGGCGAGGCCGTGCACCTTAGAAAAGGTACGGGTCACGACCAGGTTTGGAAAGCGTGCAACCCATGGGATCGTATTCGGATAATCGCGCTCGCCCACGTATTCGGCGTAGGCCTCATCCACGACGACCACCACGTGCGCCGGGGCGCGCTGCAGAAATTGTTCGAGTCTCGCAGCGTTGATCCAAGTCCCCGTCGGGTTATTGGGGTTGGCGACGAACACGACCCGCGTGCGCGCCGTGATGGCGGCGGCCATGGCGTCGAGGTCGTGACCCCAATCTTTCGCCGCCGTCACCACCGCTTTCGCGCCGATGGCCTGGGTGACCAGCGGATACACCGCAAAGGCGTGCTCGGAGAACACCACCTCGTGTTCAGGCAGCACGAACGTGCGCGCAACGAATTCGAGTACCTCGTTCGAGCCGTTACCGAGCGTGATCTGCGCCGATGCCACGCCGTGCTTGCGTGCCAGCGCAGCCTTCAAGGCAAAGCCATTGCCGTCAGGATAGCGCGCCAGCTCTTCGAGCTCGCCACGAACCGCAGCCAGCGCTTTGGCACCAGGCCCGAGCGGGTTCTCGTTCGATGCGAGCTTGATCGCTTGCTTGATGCCGTACTCGCGCTCAAGCTCTTCGAGCGGCTTGCCCGGCTCGTAGGGCCGCAGCCCACGCACACCGGGAACGGCCAGAGACATCAGGTCGCCGCCCATACGTTACAGCACGGCCTTGGGGTAAGAGCCCAGGCTGCGGAGAAAGGCCGCTTCCCGTTCCAGCTCCGCCAGCGCTTGTCGCACTTTCTTGTCCTCGACATGGCCTTCGATGTCGACGAAAAACACATATTCCCACACGGTCTGCCGTGACGGTCGCGATTCGATGCGGGTCATGTTAATGCCGTGTTGCGCGAGCGGCGCAAGTAAGGCGTGCAGTGCGCCCGGCTTGTTCTTGCCCGACAGCATCAAACTGGTTTTGTCATGGCCGCTCGCTCGCGTCTCGAGGTTGCCCATGACGAGGAAGCGCGTCGTGTTCTGCGGTTCGTCCTCGATGTTGCGCGCCAGAATATTCAGACCGTAGATGCGTGCTGCCGATTCGCTGGCGATCGCGAGACAGCGGGTGTCACGGCTCGCCACATGCGCCGCTTCGGCATTGCTGTTCACGGCCACACGTTCGACACCGGTCAAGTTGCTATCGAGCCAGCCGCGGCACTGCGCCAGCGACTGTTGATGCGAGACCACCTTCTGCGCCTGCGCGCGATCGGTTGTCTTGCCCAGAAGATGGTGGTGTACGCGCAACTCGACTTCGCCGCATATCTTGAGCGGCGTCTTCATCAACATGTCGAGGGTGTGACTGACGGCACCTTCGGTCGAGTTTTCTACCGGCACAACACCGAAGTCAGCATGGCCCGACTCGACCTCGCGAAATACCTGGTCAATGGTTGCCAACGGCAGTGTATGCACCGAATGGCCAAAATGTTTCAGGGTCGCTTCCTGCGTGAAGGTCCCCTCGGGTCCCAGGAAGGCGATGTTGAGCGGTGATTCGAGCGCGAGACAGGCAGACATGAGCTCGCGAAACAAACGCGCCACTTCTTCGTTGGACAACGGGCCCTGATTGCGCTCGAGCACGCGGCGTAGCACCTGGGCCTCGCGTTCGGGGCTGTAGAAATTCTGCTGACCCGCCCGTTCTTTACTTTTTGCCGCCTCCTGCGCACACCGCGCGCGCTCGCTGATCAACTCCTGGATCTTGATATCGAGCGCATCGATTTGGTCGCGCAACTCGCGCAGGCGTTGTTCATCGCTCACGGCTAAATCCGCCCTTGTTTTCGCTTGAATAGGTCTACCGCTTCGCTTGCCGGGAGGGCATGGCGCATCAGGCGGGTGAGGTCGCGCGCGGTGGCTCCAGGAGCCGCGCCATCATGACGCCGTCGATGCGGGCGACCTCCGCCCGCACTGACTCCGGCACGGGGCTGTCGAGATCCACGACTGTGTACGCCAGCTCGTCCCTAGACATGTTAACCATATCATGGATGTTCAAACCGGCGCGCCCCATGGCGGTTGAGATGTGCCCGAGCATATTGGGCACGTTGGCATTGGCGACGACCATGCGGTAGTCGGAGCCCCGCGGCACCACGACCTCGGGGAAATTGACCGAATTACTTACATTGCCGTTCTCGAGGAAGTCGCGCAACTGCTCGGCGACCATCATTGCGCAGTTCTCCTCGGCTTCCTGGGTCGAGGCACCGAGGTGCGGCAGGGCAATCACCCGCTCGTGCTGCTTTAGCAGATTGCTTGGAAAATCGCATACGTAGGCGTGTACTTGCCCCGACTTCAATCCTTCCACGATAGCCGCCTGATCGACCACGGCCTCGCGCGCGAAATTGAGAATGGTCACACCCTGCTTCATCAGGCGCAGCCGCTCGGCATTGATCATGTGCTGCGTCGACTCCAGCAGCGGCACATGAAAGGTCACGAAATCCGCGCTGCGCAGCAGCTGCTCGAGATTGCGCGCTCGCTGCACCTCGGATGAAAGCTGCCAGGCGGCTTCAATGGTGAGCTTGGGGTCGTAACCGATGACCTTCATGCCGAGCACCACGGCGATGTTGGCCACGTTCCGTCCTACATAACCCAGCCCCACCACACCGAGAGTGCGACCGGGAAGCTCGTAACCGGCATAGGCCTTCTTGCCTGACTCCACTGCCCGGCTGATCTCTGCGTCGCTGCCATGCAAACCGCGGGAAAAGTCCCAGGCCTGACAAATATTGCGGCTGGCGAGAAACAGGCCGGCCACGACCAGCTCTTTGACCGCGTTGGCGTTGGCACCGGGCGTGTTGAAAACGGGGACGCCGAGCGCGCTCAAACGGTCAATCGGAATGTTATTGACGCCGACACCAGCACGCCCGACCGCCTTCACGCTGTCGGCGATCGACATCTTGTGCATGTCCGCCGAACGCACCAGGATCGCATCGGGATCCTGCACTTCGTTGGCGACCTGATAGAGGTCGGCCGGTAGCCGGCCGAGCCCTTTGGGCGAGATGTTGTTTAGCGTCAGGACCTTGAACACGTCACTACCCGTTCTTCTGTGCAAACTGTTGCATGAACTGG
>JABAOH010017551.1_pt2 | contig 15583 bp, 18 predicted proteins | sample 7062181 | NCBI WGS metagenome assembly JABAOH01 (sample SAMN14538630, study PRJNA623070) | marine sediment metagenome | biome: marine biome [ENVO:00000428]; feature: marine pelagic biome [ENVO:01000023]; material: deep marine sediment [ENVO:00002113]; isolation source: pool of 5 deep marine...
GCCGGCAGAGCGGGCGTCAGATAGATCACGGGTCCGTACGCATGGCCCCCGGCCCGAAACCATGCGTTTTTCCAGACCTGTGGCAGCCGGTTGTCTGCGGCACCGAACACGTACTCCGTGCACTGGGGCGCAACGAGCGTGGCGCCCTGACGACCAGCCACCGTAGCCGCCACGCGGTACATACGGGTGAGCTCGTCGAGATCGAGTTGGGACGTGTGGGCTGCGGTCACGATCGCCAGGTTGTCGATCGACCTGCGGAGCCGATCTCCCAGAGTCTCGAGCGCGCCCAGACAGCGATGCAGTCGCTGCTCCTCGTGGACCAGGTAGTCGACAGCGTCGATGCTGGCCCAACCCTGGGCCTCCTGCTCCTCAGCCAGTTCGCGATCCTGTCGGGCCTGCCACCACCAGCTGCCCATGTCGGACGTGTCGAACAGGCCGAGCTCCACTTCGGCGATCCGGCGTCCGTGCTCCATCGCCCGGACGGTGATCCGGTCGTCGCCAATTTTGAAGCCGAAGCGCACCATCAGAACCTCAGAAGACTCCGCTTGAGTTTACGTGGGTTCGCGGCGCGGGCGGCCGCCGGCGCCTTGTAGTAGGCCACCGGGCCCGACAGAGCCATACCGCGACGAAACGCGGGCATCTTCCAGACGCGCGTGGCGTAGTTCGGATCCACGCGCCCGAGGTACTCTGTGCATGGGGGCGCGACCAACGCAGACTCACGCTTGGAGGCCACCACCGCGGCGGCGCGATACAGCGCGGCGGCCGTGTTCAGGTCGTCGCCGGCGACCTCGAGGCTGACCACGGTGTAGAGGCCCAGGGCCCCGGGCTCGAGATGGAGGTCGAGTTGCAAACGGTCCACCGAACGAGCACACAGGTCGTACCGACGGGCGGCCTGCATGAAGGACCGGGCGTCTTCGGCCTTCCCCAGTTTCTCAAAGTCAGCAGCGTCGGCGGCCGCCTCGTTGGCGGTCTCCATGATCTGCTCCCAGCTCGTGACTTGGGCGTCGAGCCGTCCGATGCGGCGCCCCCAGTCGTCCATCGCCCGAACCTCGAACGCGCTTTCATCCTGGCGGATCGCGAGTCTCACCGGATCAGCCTCCTGCGCAGATGGGCCGTCTGTCCAGCCGGAGTCCGGCGTCGCAGAAGATCGGCGGTACGGCGCGCTTGCAGGGTCTGAATGTACTCGCGAGCATCGAACTCGGGGCTGGGATTGGCCGCCAGTGCGGGCTTGTATCCACGCAGGCGCTTGGCATGGGCCATGTCGGGAACTCCCGGGGGTGTTCGAGTCGGAAGTCCCTTGCGCTCGGCAACGCGCATCTCGGCGACTTCTCGAAGCAGCCGTGACACTTCCTTCGCCCGAGGGTCGCGCTCGTCATAGAACGACCGAGCCGCCCGGCCCAACAGTTCCTGCGCCCACTGGTAGTAGGGGTCGCGGTTACGCCTCTCCATGCTCTTGAAGCGCGAGGCCGCTCTCGTGACTTCGTACTGGGCATGGACCCAAGGCGGTATCTTTTCCCAGTTGCGCAGGCGGTACTCCTCGTACTCGGGGTGTTCCATCCCCCGCTGGATCGTCTCCATGTCGAGCTCGGATACCAGGACGTGCGGACTCATCTCGAAGCTGAGGGCCAGTGCCATCTCGTAGTCACGCTGGCTGGAGACCGTGCGCATACGCTGCTTCCAGCGCTCGAACCGTTCACGAACATCCCCGGTGCCGAAGGTGGCCTGAACGGCCTTCGCCTTGCGCCAGGCGGTCCCGACGGTGGCGCCGTCGATCTTCTGGCGAGACAGGTAGTCCAGGTACAGCGGGCGCAGGACTGCGGCCCACTCCTTGATCTGGTAGTCGGTGAGCTCTGACGGCCCTGGGTACTTGTGCGACGGTTCGAGGGCGCCCCTAGTCTTCTGCGGTGCGGTGTGTCTCCCACCGCGAGCTGCCGTCGGCCCATGCGAGCCAGCCCACCGCTCGATCCAGGTCGACGGCGACCGCAGGAACTCGGCGACCGCCTGTTTTGGCGTTACCCCCAGATAGTGCTTGCTGACCTTGAGATCGTCGTACTCGGCCGGGAACCATTCGGCATTCGGAAGCCAGGGTGTTTCTGGCGGCTTTTCCAGGCGCTTGACCTTCAGCTTCTTGCGCAGTCCCGGGACCGCTTTCGGGAACCGGTAGGCCTCCCATAGATCGGTCAGCTTGCGCTGGCGCAGGATCTCCTTGCGAGCCGGGCGGTCGAGCCATTCATCGACGCGCGCCAGCATCTCTACGTCGTCCCACACGTCGATGCCCCAGGTCTCCAGCCCCAGGTCCTCGGGACGCACGAGTCCCACGTCAATCGAGAAGCGCGGTCTAAGGGGGCCGACGAACTCGCGGGCCAGCGTGAGCTCGCGGGGGCTCAGTTCCTTGAACGTCCGATAGCCGGGCAGCAGCAGGTGGTGTCGCGGCGTCCACTCATCCTTGGGCATCGGTTCGACGCCCAGTTTTTTCATCCGCTTGGCGTACTCGCCGTACTCCCAGCCGACGTACGCTTTCAGCTTGTTGCTGTCGAGCGAGAGGGTCGTGCTGGGACAGTGCTCCTGAATCATGCCCACGATCTTTGGAGCCTGAGGGCTCTTGGATCCGAGGCCCAACAGGTGCAGCGAGCTCGGGCAGCCCTGCTCGAGGTACTCGGCGAGCTCGGCCGCGGTGGTCGCCCGTTTTTTCATGGGGACGGCCGGAATGAAGTCGTCAAAACCAAGCGCCTTCGCGGCCTCACGCTGGAACTGCGCCAGCGACAGACGCCCGCGCTGCAGGGGCACCAAGATCTGTGCACCCCTGTCTCGAGTGGACCTGATCTGCCTTCGGTAGCCTCGTAGGCGTGCCAGGGTCTCCTGCTGGTCGCCCACGCGATCCGGGGCCACAGCGTAGAGCTGGGAGCCGAGTACATGCGCCAAGCGCTCGTACAACCCGAGCCGGCGCAACCACTCCTGTTCCGAGATCGGCTTGACCACCTGGGGTGGACCCTTCGCCGGGAACCTGATCTCGCCGAAGGCACCCGAATCCACGAAGACGGGGATCCCACTTTGTGCCAGCGCAGCGAGCTCCCGTTCGCAGGCGCCCCCGCACTCGTCAGCTGCAACTCCCATGGGTTGCCCGATGGCCGCAAAGCCGCGGATCTCTCCAGGGTGACTGGCCCCGCTGGCGAAGTAGAGCAGAGGCTTCTCGGTGACGACGCTTGGCGTCCCCTTCGGCTTGCGCGGCTTCTTGCTCACAGCACCCTCCGGCGCAGATTGAGCACGCGTCGGAAGGGGAGATCGCGACGGGGACCGGCGGTGACCGGCCTGAGCATCGCACCACCACGACCCATCCGGGCTTCGTAGAAGTCGTCGCCGGCGCTGAGGACCGCCTCCTCGATCTCGTTGGCGCTGACCGGAGCCAGCTCGGTCGCGTCCACGAGCGCGGCCCGAAAGCGGCGCCGCATCTTCCGTAGCTCGTCACGGGGAAAGCCGGCCCGCGCCGAGTAGACGCTGTCGAGCACGTCCACGTCGTAGAGCGGGCAGTTTCGATCTCCAATCGAGCGACGTGTCACGTCAGGGCGCCGCTGGTCGTAGGCGCGCCAGATCCGTTCGGCCGAGGCGCTCACCATTGAACGGTCGGGGAGCACCCCCTCGAGGTCGACCTGATCGGCGTAGTCGAGGGCTGCGTCGTAAAGCCACGGTCCCCATCCACGCTTTGCGACGGAGCTGAGTACCTCCAACACGCGTCCGCAGTCGTATCGGTTGGGCTCCGCCTCCACGACCGTCAGGATGCCGAGGATGTACTCGGAGCCCCGATCCTCGAGCGCGTCGACCACCTTTCCGGGTGACGCTCCCTCGATGATCTCGAGCATCCTGCTGAGATCCACCAGCACGAAGGTCCCCTCCTGGAGAACCTCCCGACGACCCTGGGGCGTCGAAACGCGGCGGCTGTCCTCGAAGACGAGAAGGCCGACCCACCACGCCGGTCGTTCGAGGGGGTTGGGCGTCACCGGAGCAGCCTCCGCTTGCGACGAGTAGCCTCGTCATTCGGGTTGCGGACCTTGCGACGCAGAAAGTCACGATAGGCCTCGGACGTGGCACGGAACGCCGTGGGTGGGCAGTCCGGCTGCTCACGGCAGCGGCTGATGCTGACATCGACAAGGGACAGAGCGAGCCCGACCCCCGCGTCCTGCACCATCTTCATGTGATGGATGGGCAGGGCCAGGTAGACCTTGTCGTACTTGCGGCCGACCTTCTCCAACCACTGCCGGATCCGCGACACGAGCAGTTCTCGCGTCTCGCCACGGACGTACTTCGGCGCGAACTCGTAGGCGTTGTTGGGATAGGTGTCGGCCCAGGAGTAGGGGATCACGCCCATCGGTTCGCTGACCACGAACACGTCGATCTGCTTGCCCTGCAGCGCAGGAATGTAGCCATGCTTGTGGGATGGCGACTCGAAGTAGGGCTTGAGGGCCGAGCACGGGATCAGGACCGCACTGCGGTTGCGCGGCTTGTACCGAAGCGAGCGCTTGTGTTGGGCGACGACTGCTGGATGCTCGAGTGCTCGCAGGCCCCCGGCGACCGAGCGCACGGTGAGGTCGGCCTCCGGATTGGCGACCGGCTGGTTGTGTTTCTCGCCGTGGTAGCCGCGGTAGATCCGTGCGTGGCAGCGCCCCCAGTTGTCGTCGTGCGCGCAGTCGTCGTCGTCGCACCGGTGGTGGACATGGGCCCATTCATGGATCAGGGCATCCTGGGCTTCGTNNTGGCTGAGCGAAAGCCCTCGGTACGCTCGACCACCACCCGCACTGGAGCCGGTGGGGGCGCGACTTCGGCGAGGCGTCGGGCTACCTCGCGAACCGGCGGGGCGGCCTTCATTGAAGCAGCCTCCGCTTGAGGAGCTTGCGATCCATCTTGGTCTGCGCTCGCCGGATCACGGTTCGAGCTCGGCGACTCGGCGTCGGATCCAGGAAAGCCCGCGGGTGCCCCTTGTCGTAGGGCACCGGCGTCCGAAACTGCATGTCGGTGAGATCCACGATGCCCCCGCGCGGGCCCTGTAGCCACCAGTGCGAGACCCCTTCGTGTTGGAGTTGCATCGGCGTCAAGCCGCTGCGTTCACCGCCACGCAGATGCCACAGGGCTTCGGATGCCACGTAGCAGTGACCGGTCAACGGATGCGCGCCGGCCTCCACCTGGCGCCGGAACTCTGGCTCGAGGAGGTCGTTGCTCAGGGATGCGCGTACGGCCGCCTCCGGCGTCACTTGAGCAGACTCCGCTTGAGGTTGGCCGCCGGCGGTCGCCGGCGAATGTGAGGGGCTGGAATCTCCTGGACGGCCCCCGCAAGGATCCATCGCTCGGTCTCAGGCAGGAGGCCGGCGCGGTACGCTTCGCCCAACGTGACTCCCGACCAGTCGATGCCGCTTCGGGGGAGGGACCACAGCATCGTGCTGCGTGAAAACTGTACGGGCACCCCACGGTCTCGCAGGTACTCGATGGCGCGGGACACCGTCATTGGAGAGACATTCAGGTAGACAGCCATCTCCGGTTTGCCACGCGAATGCTCCAGCAGCAGTCGGACGATGCCGGCCGCCGCCTGCTTGACCACGTACGACGGACCCTCGCGTCGTTCCCCCCTCAGCGGCCGTACGACCTTCACTTCAGGAGCCTCCGCTTGAGCGCGTTGGCGGCAAGCGCGGCCACCGGTGAAGGACGCGACTCGTAGAAGTGATAGCCGCGTTCCGGAGTGGGGCAGTCCTCGTCCTCGGGGCAGATCGGTCCGTAGTCGGTGCCATCGAACTCGAGGTACTGGTCCAGTCCCGACTGGCGGAAGGCCTCCATGATCGTGCGCTCGCAACGGTCGATGGGCCCCTTCCCAGCTCCGCACAGCGCCGGCTGGCAGCGGTGTTCGCGGGGAACCTCCACTTCGACGACCACCGCGTAGAAGGCGTCCGTGTTGGCGCTGGCAGGCACCACATGTGCCCGAACCGTGTAGCGTTCCTTCCCCATCCGTTTCGCAAGGAGCTCACGGAACGTCGCGACGCGCTTGTCCAACTCTGCGACGACCGCCTCCTTGTTGGTCGTCAGAGGATTGGCCGCGCGGCCCATGGCTTTCTTGACGCGGGCTGTGAAGCGCGCGAGCAGGCTCGGCGCTCCCTTGCGGTACGGCACCTTCGGTTGGCCGCCGACGCTGAAGCTGTAGGGAGCGCGGATCGACCCGGTCCGCTTGAGAGTCGTGACGTCGAGGCGGATCTGTCCGGGCCGCGCCAGGCCCGTCACGAACGTGGGGTCGCTTGCGAACGCCGCATCGAGACCCTTGCGCAGGACCTTTCGAGCGTTGTCGGTGGACACGGCCTGGGGCAGGTATCCCTCGACGTGGATCCCACGCTTGCCCGAGCTCCAGATCTCGACCTGCGCCTTGGGGAAGGCCGCGCGCAGGACCTCGACGACCTTCGGCACCGCAGCTTCCATCTTGCTCACGAGCTGCGGATCGTGATCGCGCGGGTGAGGATCGATGTCCACCCACACGTACCGGGTCTTGCTGCCGATCACCCGGTGGAACTCCACCACCCGGCGGTTGATCCAGTATTCGTAGCTGCTCGGGTCTTCGATGCCCTTGCGCTTCGTGATCTTGATCGTCTTCTTGGGCGCGCCCTTCGGCCCCGGGACGTGGCGCTTGTAGAGGAAGTAGTCCTTCGACGGCGCGAACAGGACCATGACCGTCTGGCCCTTGAGGTAGGGGAAGATCTCGTCTTCGTGGTCCGCGAAGTAGTCGCGGATCTCCCCGCGAGTGATCTCGCGGGTGGGCGTCGTGACCAGGACCTCGTCCCAGTCGCGCTTCTTGGCCCAGAAGCCGGGTTTCTCGCGTGCTTTGCGCTGATTGGGCATCGTCCCCTCCATCCAGAAGCCTGGGTTGTTGGCGCGGGCGCGGCGAACGAGCGCCGGCGGCGGCGCAAACAGAGCGAGCCCCGCAGCCTCGATGGCGCCGTCGGCCAGAATTTGCTTGAAGTCGGCCTGAGACAGCCCCAGACGGCGACTCTCGGAGCGGACCGCCTGCTCCATCTGACTGCCCAGAATCCCTACAGGGACGCCTGGGAAGCCCTCGCCGGCGGAGTAAACCGCGTCAAGCGCGCCAACGCCATGGTGTGGGCAGTCTGCGGGGACCGGCCGCACCCCCACATCGCGGCGCGCCTGGTTGTAGTGCCACCACAGACGCTCGGCCGAGGAGCTCACCTGCCCCCGGTCGGGCACGACGCCCTCGAGGCCGTCGAAGTGCGCCATGGCGAGCCCGGCGTCGTACAGGAGCGGTCCCCAGCCCGGCTGGGCCCACGAGCTCCGGACCACGTACACGTTCCCACAGCGTCGCTCGCGCGGGTCCTCGATGGTCTTGGGGGCCGCGGCCAGGCGCAGGTAGCCCAGCATGACCGGCCACGGGTCGTTCTTGAGCTGCGTGCGGACCTCCTGCGGCGTCCCCTCCAGAGCCCGCAGCCCGGGCAGGTAGACGAGCACCAGCCGCGGGCCCTCGGGCAGGTCGTGCTCGACCAGCAGCCCGACATCCGGCCCCGGGGCCTCAGCTGGATTCTCGTGTGAGGGACCTCCGGATCGAGATCGCGCCGAGATCGCACTTTGCTCGCCGTGTGCCATCGCCTCCTGGCACTACAGCAGCCGCTGCTTGAGTCGTCTCGGGTTGAAGCGAAGCTCGGCCTCGGGATCGATCAGCCTCGCTCGGAAGGTCCGCTGCATCGCCTCGAGTCGGTCGCGCTGACCTCGGTAGCGACCCAGCGTCTGCGGATCGACGCCCTCCATGTAGTGCAGGTGGCCGAGGGCGAGCCCGAGGTTCTCGGCGGCGCCGATCAGGTAGCCGGAGGCGGTGGACTGGTCGTGAGCGTTCAGGGAGCGCTCGGCCTGGTCGAGGTAGGCCTTGGCCTTCGCGATGGCGTCCTGGAACTCACGCCGGGCGGCATGCGGGTCGGTCAGGTTCCGCTTGCTCACGCGAGCCCTCCCGGTGTCTCCCGGCTTTTCCACCGGTTGCAGATGTAGTTGGGGTGGACGTCGACCTTCCACAACGTGCAGCGGATCGTCGGCATCGGCGACCGGGCCGCGTTGAAACTTCGGCGCGGCTCCGGTGGAGGCGACTGCGAGTAGGCACAGTTGCCGCAGCTGCGGTCATGGAAGTCCGACTGACGGTACTCGGCTTCGGCCGGAATCCCGTTGCCGGAGGGCGGAGCTCCGTTCACGCGACCGTTCTTTTTCTTGGGCTTGGGACGGACGACGTACCAGACGGTCCCGGCCGCCGCCGCGATGGCAGCCCACAGTTTCCAGCCGAGTTTCGGTTTCTTGGCCATGATTCACCTTTCAGAGGAGTCGGCGCTTGAGCGCCGCGTTGGCGCGGGGCCCCGGGGCCGACTCCATGCCGAACAGGGCAAGTTGGGCAGCAGGATCGATGCCGACGGGCACCGGAAGATGCGGATTGGCAGCTCGGCCGAGGCGTTTGTCCACGGCCTGCTTGGCCGTGGTCAGAGCCTCCTCAAGCGTGCTCCCCTCGACCTCCGCCACGACTTCGGCCGTGGGGCCTCCCCACACCGTCGCCCAGTAGTGGTCGCCGCCGAAGGCCCCGAGCCCCAGGGTGCTCACGACCTCGATGGTGTGGTCACGGTAGCGGTAGAGGGGGTTGCGCCTGCGCCATCCGGGTTCGATTCGGTCGGCGATCGCGGCGCAGTAGGCCCCAGGGTCGCCCACGTCGGGACGCGTTCGCCCGATCAGGCGGATGCAGCCGGATACCGATCCTCCTGGCATCCCCTTGATCGGGTTGCGTGCGCGCCCCGTGGGGAGCGTGGGAGGGGGCAACTCGAAAACGTGCTTGCGCTCGAACCTGAGCCGGTCGGTCTGATTGACCCCATGGCTGTGAGGGTGAAAGGGGACGTTCAGGACGGTCCCGACCAGTTTGGCTCCCTTGATCTCCGTCACGCGAACCGAGAGATGGTCACCGGGGTAAATGGCCGGGACCTTCGCGATCACGCGTACCTCGTCGCCCACCTTGAGGCGCTTGAGCTTCTCCGAGCTTGGGACTTTCGTATCCGCGGTCTCCTTGCGCCGTTTCATCGCCTGGGCATCGACGAGCCCCTTCTTGGCCTTCTTGGCTCCCAGTTTCTTGGGCTTGTCGACTGCGGCTGCCCGCTTTTTGGCCGCGGCGCGACCGCCCTGTCCTTTCAGCCAGCGATCGATAGCGGTCTTCCAGGCGGCGGCGGAGCGCTTCGTGTCCAGTTCGTCGTTCAGGGGGCCCGCCCCCAGCGTCTTCAGGACCGAGATAACGTGGGCCTCCCCCTTGTAGTCGGCCAGGTCGGCCAGCATCTCGGCGTAGAGCTCGGCGGCATCCCTGTTCGGGGCGGACTTGATCGCAGCCATGCCGGTGGGGCGATGGGTGACGGTCCACCGTTTCTCCTCCTGGCCCAGCGTGGGGTGAAAAGCCCAATGCTTTCCGACGTACTGGGCTTTCACCTTTTCCTTGCCTTCGGCTGTCGCGACCTTGATCTCGTCGGGAAGGTCCGCGGCTACGGTCCGGCGCTTGGCGACAAGTTCCTTTGCGTAGTCCGTGACCCTGTCGCCGCGGCGGACCAGGATGAAGGCGTCGCCGACTTCAAGTTCCACCGGTTTCAGTCGTGAGCCGGGCAGCGGTTCGAGAGCAACGTGCCCTGGCTTGAGGACCTTGGACACGCGATAGGTGACACGACGGGCGCCACCCCTCCCGAACTCGACTTCCTGACCTACACGGAGGCCACGCAGCGTTGCCGCGTCCTTCTCGAGTTGAGCGTCGCCGCCCTTGGCATTGCCTCCGCGGCCATGGACCAACACCCTCGTGACGCCTCCGTCGAACAGGACGGTCGCCTGACCGTCCGAGACTTCCTTGACCACCCCGGGGCCAAAGAAGGGGTGACGGATCCTCTGCCCCGTCTCCAGACGCTTCTGGGGGGTGTACTCGACAAGGCGTCGCGCGCCGCGTTTTGCTACCGCAGCCACTTGGGTAACCGCTCCTTGCTGGCGAGGTTCTTGGACGCGAGCCAGATCGCCCCCAGCGTGCCGCCGATGATCAGGTAGGCGGTCACGATCCCCACGGATGTAGCCTGGCGTTCACGTCGCATGTGCAAAAAGGGGCCCCCGGTGCGGCCCGCACACCGGGGGCGGTGGCCTACTTCATCAGGCGGCGCTTGAGCCGTCCGATGTCGGACCCATGGGCACGGCGAGCCATCTCGCCGTAGTCGATCGTCGGGTTGTCCATCAGCTCGCTGCCGTACTCTGCGATCTCCACTTCGGGGTTCCGGTGATACCCCTCGTGGCTGATGTCTTCGCCGATCTCCCCGAGCAGGCGGCCAGCCTCGCTCGAGCCCTGTCGCAGCTCGCGGCCAGCTCGACTGGCCGCTGTTCGTCCGGTGTTGCGCCGCCGCCGGGACCGTTTCGAGGAACGCTTGCGCTTGGACGACTTGCGCTTGCGACGGCGGCGCTTGCTGCTTTTCTTTCGCGCGTTCTTCGCCATGGTCCGTTCCTAGCGACGCCGGCTGCGACGTCGGCTGCGACGCCGGCTGCGACGCCGGCTGCGGCGCTTGTTGCTGCTGCGCTTCTTGGAGCTGTGCTCCTTGTTGCGACGTCGGCTGCGGCGCTTCCGGCTGCGCTTCTTGCTCGACTTCTTGCGACGACGGCTACGTCGCTTGTTGCTCGTCCGCTTCTTGGACGAGTTCCGACGCCGGCTGCGACGCTTCCGGCTGCGACGCTTCCGGCTGCGCCGCTTGTTGCTCGTCCGCTTCTTGGACGAGTTCCGACGTCGGCTGCGACGCTTCCGGCTGCGACGCTTCTTGCTCGACTTCTTGCGGCTCCGACGCCGCTTGTTGCTGCGTCGCTTGGTGCTGCGCCGCTTGTTGCTGCGCTTCTTTCTGGTTGCCATGGGTTTGCTTTTCTCCTTCAGGGGCCTCAGCGTTTGAGGCGGTTGACGTTGGTGATGATACCCCTACGGCGGGGATTGTTGGAACGAACACAGTTCTCGACGTAGTCGAGATCGAGCGCCTGGCGGTAGTCCAAGACGCGATCGATCAGCCGCACTCGGTAGTCGACCGGCTGGTTGTCGAACCAGTCGAAACCGGGCGCGCGGACGCCCTTGCGGTGGACCTGATACTCGCGGGCGACCTCGGCCCGGGTCACGGGTCCTGGTTGACAAACGATCCCTGTTGGCGTCTGGATCAGCGCGTAGTCCCGAGCTGCGACGCGTCGTGCCGCCTCCATCAGGCTGCCCCAGGTGTCCATCAGCGCGCTGCCATCCCGGCCGACACCCAGCCGTTTGATCTCCTGCTCGAGGTCCACTGCGATCTTCGCAGCGCGAAGGGCCTGCCCGCGCGTCACGGCGTACAATGGAGACTGCACCGAATGGTGCGCGAACAGCCGCTCTGGCGAATCGAAACGGACGATCTCGGCCTGGAACCTTCGAGGGTCCTGGCTGAACCTTGGTGTCCAGGCGTCGATGTGGATCTCCCAGTCGCGGTAGCGCCACTCCTCGGGCATCCCAAACGTCAGAATCGGCACCGGCGTCTGGTGCGGCGACACGAATGGGTTGAGTTCGGTCACCGGAGCAACCTCCGCTTCAAGGCGTTGGGGGCCATCGCCCGTCCAGCGCGCGGGACACTGGGCCGAGCCTTCGGGGCGTGCTGCAACGCATCGAATTGGAGTGCGCGGTCGATGAACTTGACCCGGTAGTCGATCGGCTGCGCGTAGAACCAGTCGAACGCGGGTTGGAGCTCCTTCTGGGTCGTGTGCGGAGCACTCCGAAGATTCTTTCGTGCGACTTCGATCCGTCGGGCGAGCTCCGACCGGCTCGGCGTCTGTCCTCGCCCGGACTTCCTCAGTTCAACGATGAAGTTCTCCAGCCACTCCCAGAAAATGACGGCGTCGTCGCCCTCGTCTTCGATGTCGATCTCGATCCGCAACGCCTTGAGTGCTTCGTGCTTTCCGACGTCGGAAAACACGGTCTTTTGGTCGAAGACTCCTCCCCGGTGACTCTTTTTCCCCTGCGCCATCCACTCGACGGGCGCGTCCTGTGGGTGGGGGCTCAGGTCGATCATCCAGCCACGGTACTTGTGAACTTCCGGCGTCCCGAACGTGAGGATCGGTTCGACCGGAAGGTGCGTTTTCACGAAGGGGTTGCGGTAGGGCGAGCGGTGCTGGAGCGCCAGGCGGCCGACCTCGTGGGCCTTGTCGCGAAGCTGGTCGGCCTTTTGCTGGGCGCCCTGCATCAGCTTGTGCCAGTGGGCAGTGGCCGGCTCGGCGAGCTCGCACTTGGCGAAAGCCCACATGGCTCCGGCATGCGATGAGGCCTGGACGGCGTGCCAAGCCTGCGTCGCGGGGTCGCGCTCACGAGCCGCCTGCTGCAGGTCACGGTGGGCATCCAGCATCGCCTTTTGCAGGTCGTCATAGGCGGAGCGACCACGCTTGCGGGCGTGTTTTTCGAGCGCAGCGCGCAGTTGGGCCTTGGTGGGGTTCGGTGCGTAGCGGGCCTGGACAGCCTCGCCTCGAGCCCCGCAGGCGGCTTGGGCGAGCATGTTGGCGCGAAAGAACACTGTGTGCGCGCGGTCGAGCATCGAGGCCATGCGCTTTTGCCGTGCCAGGTAGATCGCCGCGCCGGCGTAGTACGACGCGAGCACGGCGGCGCGAACAGATTCGAGCGGGTCGGTGGCGCTCTGGGCTCGGGCGAGCTCGGCCTCGGCGGCGTCCACGAGCTGGCGCAAGTCCGAGCGTCGCTCCACGAAACTGCCCTCCGGGTTTGAGCGCGATGCCAGCTTCGCGAACCCGTCGGTGTCCACCATCAGCAACTGGCCGTCCGCCATCTGCAAGATGTCGCCGACGCTCATGCTCGTGTGGGACAGGCCCCGCTTCGCGATCAGGTCACGCGCTTCCACGTTGGGCGACCAGTTCTCACCCTGCATCATGACGTAGACGCGTTCCGGGTCAGACTCTTTGATCGCGCCCAGCTTGACGTGGGTACGCCCGAGCGTCTTGGCGTCCGGAACCGGGATGCCCTGGTCCTTCAGCCAGCCATATCCCATCAGGTAATCGCGGGCGTACTCGGGCTTCCAGTACCAGATCCTGGTCTGACCGCGCGCAAAGCCATCGTCACCGGTGACCTTGCGGGCGTCATTGAGGCTCTGGTACTGCGTGGTCACTTGCGTCTACGCCTCGGCATCAGTCGTTGCTTCATGGCCGACACGTTCGGTGCCCGTTCACCGATGCTTGCCTGAAGTGGTCGATTGTCGCGTCGCTGCCAGCGACCCGCCTTGCGGTGCTGGACCTGAGGGTTGCCCTGCCGCTTGAGTTGCAGCATCTCGCGATAGGTGCCCGACTTGACGTCGAGCGGCCCAAATGTCGGGATCTCGACGTAGCCCGCTTTCACCAGGGCCTCGGCGTCACCCTCCACGACGTCCACGGCGTTTGCGCCCGAATCGAGCAGCACGAACAACTCCCGTTTCTTGCCATCCCGATTGCCGGCATCCATGTGGATCGCCATGACCGCGTCGCGCTTGTACTTTTTCATCGCAGAAGCCTCCGCTTGAGGCGTCGAGGGTTCGCAGCTGGCTGCTCCCAGGGCAGATCCAGCTCGGGCTCGGGGGCCGCGGCGGCGGCTGGCGCTTCCCGGGGACGGCCGATGTGCTCCTCGGGGGGCAGCACCCCCAGGTCGAGGGCCTCCCTATCACTGAGCTTCAAGGGCCATTCGGGGTCGTAGTCGGTCTCGCAGGCGGCACGAACCTCCTCGACCTCCCGCCATGCGGCGGGGAAACGGCAGTACACGGCGTCCGAGATGCAAGCGAAGCCCGGGACCAAAGCCGGGTCTTCGGACCAGGCTCGAAACTGCTTGATCCGCTCGCGGATCGTCTTGCGAGCCTCGGTGCCAATGCACTTGCGGTTGCGCTTGTAGGCCTCCTCAAGGCGGTCGGCGACCTGGCGTAGTTCGTCGCGAGCATCCAGCCAGCTGAATTGCTGACGGAGCTCGGGGTCGGCCTGCATGGCCTCTATCTCCTTTGGGAGCCCGCGAGCTGCGTATGGGAGTTGAAAGGCGGTCGCTCCGCTTTCGCCCCACCCCTGTTCCCGCCGTGATTCGTAGGCGCGGATCAGGGCGTCGTTGTAGGTCTCGATGCTGTTCCAGTCGACGGCGTCCCAACGGCGCGCGCGGGCCTTGCCGAGAATGTAGGCGAGCGACTGGAGGATGGCCTCCTTGCCAAAGTTCTCGTAGTGGAGGCGCTCGAGCTCCTGACCGCGCTTGGTCTCACGCAGCCGTCGCCAGCGTCGACCGACCTTGACCTCGTTGGTATCGAACCAGCGATCCAGGTAGTCGCCGGGATCCGGGTCTGCGTCCAGAATCGGCTCGTAGAAGTCGATGTTCTGCTGGAACAGTTCCTCCGCGCCCTTCCGCGCCGACGCGAACGATGCTTTGACACCCTTGACGCGGCCGGCCTCGAGGCGCTTGAGTCGTCGCTCCTGTTCCTTCTCGAACCGCTTGCGCCCGCGCGCCGCCGTACGGGCCTGCCCCACGTAGTAGGGCCGTGTCTTGGCGGCCATCCCGAGCATGTCCCGTGTGGGATCGAGGTCCTCCCGCTCGACCTCGACGACCTCGAAGGGTTCCCCTTTTTCAGGTCTCAGCCGCATGACGTAGAGACCGGTCTCTACCGATCCGGCAGCCCCAGGCTTCGCACGAGCTCCGGTCACCAAGTCCCGGTGTTCTCGTCGAGCTCGGTTTGCGACGCGGGCCTCCACCTTGGCCGCCAGGTGCTCGGCCGCCTCGAGCAGGCTGCCTCGGAACTCCACGTCACCTTCGAGGTCCGTCGCCGCCCAACCCCCGTTGAGCGGTTCGACGACACCGACCGGACGTCCCTCGAACAGCACGTCATAGGTCTCCCCACGCCCGCGCGGACCGGGGCGTCTGATCACCCGGATCGTCCTATTGGACACTCGTGTCGTACGTCGTTTCAACGGTCCCCGTGGCCGCCGGACCGGCGGCGAAGCATGGCCTCAGCGTCCCACCCCTAGAAACGCAGGAGGCTGTTCCTGAGCCGACGGATGCGCTTCGGGTTGGGGGTTCGGCCCTCGACCACGAACGCCTCCTCCTCGACGGTCTCGGGATTGGCCGCCTTGGAACCGGCACCGTAGTGCTTCACGAGCCAGTCACGGTCCTGATCGATCTTGCGCTTCTGAGCGTCGCTGAACTCCCGCTTGCCGAAGACTCCCAGTGCGTTGATCGACCCGAGGCAACTCTCGTACCCCCAGCCACGCACGCAGGCCGCCAGAATCTCGTGACGCTTCTTGGCCGACTTCTTGAGGTAGCCAGGACCCCCGAGCTTGCCCTCGTGCGTGATTGGAATGACGTCGGCTCCCTTGCCGGGCGCCCCGCGGTCCTCGATGCAGGCCGATGGGACCGTGGTGGGGGGTACTCGGGTGCCCTCGGCCGTGGTGTAGCCCTTGCGGCGATAGCCCTTCCGGCGGATTTGTCCCGGTGGACAGCCGCCGCGACCGGAGCCCTTGCGACGCTTGCTTTTTTTGCGTGCCATGACGTTCCTCTTGGGTTTGTGCTGGG
>JABAOH010004880.1_pt1 | contig 15579 bp, 17 predicted proteins | sample 7062181 | NCBI WGS metagenome assembly JABAOH01 (sample SAMN14538630, study PRJNA623070) | marine sediment metagenome | biome: marine biome [ENVO:00000428]; feature: marine pelagic biome [ENVO:01000023]; material: deep marine sediment [ENVO:00002113]; isolation source: pool of 5 deep marine...
ACCACAGTTGCACCAACTGGAACCATCAGCATAATCGCTGGGTGCTCAAGTGGGATAGAGCCGATCTTTGCGGTAGCTTTTGTGCGCAATGTCATGGAAGGCACCCGGTTATTGGAGGTGCAGCCTACCTTCGAGAGGGTGGCTAGGGAAAGAGGATTCTATAGTCGGGATCTCATGCTGCGGATTGCGAAGACTGGGTCGATACAGGATCTGGAGGAGATTCCTCGCGAAGTTCGCAGGGTCTTCGTTACAGCGCTTGACATAGCCCCTGAATGGCATGTAAGGATGCAGGCGGCTTTTCAGAAATATGTGGACAACGCCGTATCTAAGACTGTGAACCTACAGCCGGATGCTACTGTTGACGATGTTAGAAGAGTCTACTGGATGGCCTATGATCTCAAGTGTAAGGGCATAACTGTGTATAGATATGGGAGCCGGGAGGAACAGGTTCTCTACGTCGGTCCGCTGTTGGCTAGGGAGTTGGCCACCGACAAGCATGTAAGCGCTGACTCTGAATTTGCAGGAGGATGTCCAACAGGCGAGTGCATCTTCTAGTCATCGCGTGTCCTCCACCAACAGGCAAGGAAGAATTGTTAGTCAGGCTCTTGTAGCCGCCCTTTCCAAGGCGACGACGCCGGGCAATTCTTTTCCCATGAGAAACTCGATGAGGGCTCCTCCGGCAGTACTAACGTATGACATTTTCTTGGCTAGTCCTAGTTCTTCCACAGCAGCGACGGTGTGTCCCCCTCCAACTAGTGAGAATGCTTCCGAAGCTGCGACAGCCTCAAGGATTCCCTTAGTTCCTTGCACAAATTCCTCGTTTTCGAAGACTCCAACGGGGCCGCTGACCACTATGGACTTTGCTCTGCGGATGATGGCTCCATACTTTCTGATGGTTTCTGTACCGATGTCGTAGATGGAATGAACTGATGGCAGTCTGCTGACCAAGATTTCTTTTCGTTTCTTATCCACTTCTACAGCCACATCGATGGGAGCCTCGACATTGTCTGGATATTCCTTCATCAAATCCTTTACGCCAGGAACCAGGCTCATGAGGTCTTTCTTCTTCAGCAGTTGCGTGTTTGGTTCTCCTAGGTCGAATCCTTTGGCAGCAAGGAAGACATGGCCGGCGACTCCTCCAGTCAGTATATGGTCGGCGATGTTATTATCTAGGACGTATCGTGATATCTCCAAGGCATCGTCGGCTTTAGCCCCGCCCAGAATGAAGGCACATGGTTTTTCTGGGGCTTCCAAGACTTTTCTCAAGGCTTTGAGTTCTTTTTCCATTATGCGTCCAGCCGTGCTGGGTAGGAGGGCAGTGAACCCAACTATTGAGACGTGAGCTCTGTGAGCTGCAGCGAAAGCGTCATTCACAAAAACATCTGCTAGTGGGGCGAGCTTCTGGACTAGGTCTCGCTTTGAGTGTTCCTCTGGTGTTCCTTTCTTCCTTTCCTCAGGGAAGGCACGCACGTTGTCAAGGACTAGCACTTCTCCGTCCTGCAGTCGTTCGATGGCGTTTTGCGCCTTTTCGCCGTATAAGTCTGCGACGTACTTTACTGGTCCATCCACAACTTTATCAAGAATTTCGGCGTGTTGCTTGAGAGGGATGAAGTCTGGTTCCCCAGGTCTGCCTTGGTGAGCCAGGACAACGACTCTTGCTCCTTTATTGACAAGTTCTTGGATGGTCTCAGCGTGGACACGTATTCTGGTTTCATCGAGAATTCTTTTGGTCTGAGGATCGATGGGTGAATTGAAGTCGACTCTAATCAGTGTTGTCTTGCCTTTGAAGTCGAAATCATCCATTGTCAGGAATTTCGGCATGCTCCCACCTACTCTAAGGAACAGAAGATGATTACGAACGAGTCGGATGCTTTGTTAGCGCCACCACGGGCGGCTAGGCGGCGTACTTGCAGATTTTCTCTATCATTCGCACCATTTTCACAGAGTAGCCCCATTCGTTGTCGTACCATGCTAAGACTTTGGCTAGATTCCCTATGACCATTGTTGAGAGGCCGTCTACGATGGCTGAGTAAGGATTATGTATCAAGTCCGAGGAGACCAGCGGTTCTTCAGAGTAGTCCAGAATGCCCTTGAGTTTTCCTTTAGCGGCTCCCTTGAAGGCGGCATTCACTTCCTCTTTAGTTGCTTCTTTTTTCAGCGTGACTACGAAGTCGACGATTGATACGTCTGGTATAGGAACTCTTAAAGCAAGACCGTTCATTCGTCCTTCTAGTTCTGGTAGTGTGAGTGTGGCGGCTACTGCTGCGCCTGTTGTGGTTGGTATCATGTTGAACGCGGCTGATCGAGCTCTCCTGAGATCTCCATGTTGCATGTCGAGCAAGCGTTGATCATTCGTGACTGCGTGGACTGTGGTCATGAGTCCTGCTTTGATGCCGAATTTGTCATTCAGGACTTTGGCTACCGGTGCTACGCAATTCGTGGTGCATGATGCCAGAGAGATTACATGGTGTTTCTGTGGATTGTATTTGTCGTCGTTTACCCCGTAAACTACGGTTAGATCAGCACTGGGTGCTGGTTTCATGGGTGCTGAGACTAGCACTTTTTTGGCTCCGGCTTTGAGGTGTTTCGCTGCGGCTTCTTTTGTCCTGAATCTTCCGGTTGATTCTACGGCGAGGTAGACGTCCATATCTTTCCATGGCAGCTTTGCGGGGTCTGGTTGTGCGAGAACTTTCAGTTCTTGCCCGCCTACGATTAGCGTGCTGTCTTTTACTTTGACGTCGAAGGGGAGTGGTCCATGGGTTGTGTCCCGTTTCAGCAGGTGCGCCAGCGTCTTTGCGTCAGTTAGGTCGTTGACTACGGCGAAGTCGATTTTTGTCTTTGTTTCGCGGGCTGCTCTGTACAAGAGGCGTCCGATTCTTCCGAATCCGTTTATGGCGACTTTTACCATTCTGCTTCCACCTTATGTTTGTGTCAGTGTAGTCTGAGAGTTTTTCCTAAAAAGCTTATGGTTGTGGAAGTTCTACGATGCACGACGACGCTTCAAGGTGTCTCATAATGTGCGCAAACTAAGTCTTAAATAATCTGGCTTGACAAGAGAGTGGATATGAAGGAGAAAGGCGGCAGGATTACTCGTCTCTGGTTGACAATGATCCACGTCTCCGATATGGATAAGGCGTTGGAGTTTTACCACGGAACCCTCGGCCTGCCCATAGCTCTCGTTACCAAGATGTTTAATCACGCAGAGGTTGGCCCAGAGGAACCTCTGGCCAAGATCGGCTTGCACGCGGGTGGGACGAAGTCTAAGCGAAAGAGGCGAACTGGAATCGTTTTCGATACAGATGATATCTATGCCCTCTACGAACGGCTTAGAAAACGGGGCGTGAAGTTTACTTTAAAACCTACGAAAATGCCTTGGGGCGGCATAGTTGCGGACTTTCTCGACCCCGATAACAATGAGTTAGAGGTCGTTCAAGACCCGGACCACTACCAAAGAAAGTACACACCCTAAGATCAATCTTCACACGCGCAAATGATCGATTGCTAGATATTCCTCATTTCCTTGAAAATCCGTACACGCCAATTTTCTTGTGAAGGCTCCAGTATTCTCCATCGTTGTAGGTGAAAGGTGCTACTTTTGTGAAGTCGATTTCTCCCTTGTCATCCAGTATATCTTCGTCGAGATGAACCCTCACAACCTCGCCGAGAAACAAGTGGTGGGTACCTAAGGGAATTTTCCTTTTTAGAATGCATTCCATATTTGCAGGGCATTCTCGGATGAGTGGAGGTTTAATCTTTTCCGCCGGGGTACCTGTGAGTCCAGTTTCGGAGAACTTGTCTACATCTCTGCCTGAAACCATTCCGCAGAAGTCTACCTTCTCCAGGAGATCCTTGTTCGGGATATTCACGACGAACTCCCCAGAATCTTCAATTAGCTTGGCGGAATATCGGTGCGGACGGATTCCCAAACCCAGTGTCGGCGGGTCAGAACAAACCGTTCCCGCCCATGCTAGCGTGATTATGTTGGGCTTTCCGCTAGAATCGACACAAGTGACGAGTACAACAGGGCAAGGAAACAAGGCAGCCCACGGTTTCGTTTTCACTTTCATAAATGGTTGCGCTCTCGATCATCCATATTTAGCCCTTCGCGTACGCTCTCTGAAATTAGCCTCATCGTGTTGTAGCCACTCACCGATATATATGGATGCAGGTTACGAATTCACAGTTCACAAAGTATAAGACATTTCTTAGGGCATCATCTAGCATCGAAAAAAGGAGGAATGAGATCAACATGGGAGAATACCTGCTGCTCTTGAAAGTCAGCCCGGGGAAAGTAATCGACGTGCTAGACAACTTGCGAAACCTTCCTAGCAAACCCAGCGACGGAATCGACCTGGACTACACGATGAACATCTTCGGCACATGGGATGTTGGTATCTGGTTCAAAGCCAATAAACATGAAGATGCCGTGGGCTTCCTGCAGAGTAAAATCAGAGACATTTCAGGCGTCACAGAGACGTATACCGTGCCGACCTTCCCGAATCAGAAATAATCTGCTGGCGGCCTAACGAAAAGGCCAGGTCGATCCAGAGATGTCACCATCGGTCACGGACGTCATGGTCAAAAGCGTCATAGCAGTGGACCCGGAGACAAACGCCAAAGAGGCAGCGGAGCTAATGAAGAAACACGGGATCGGTTGCTTGATCGTAGTCAAGGAAGCCGAACCTGTCGGGATCGTGACTGAAAGAGACATGCTGAACAGGCTCGTAATTGACCTCAGAAACCCCAGAAATACAAGCGTAAATGAAATAATGTCAACGCCCTTAATTACCGTGCAACCGCACACGGACATTCAGCACGCCGCAGAAATTATGCTGGAACAAAAGATCAAGAAGCTTCCCGTGGTCGAGAAAGGGCACCTCGCTGGTCTAGTAACCCTGACAGACCTAGTGTTCTTCTACTACTACAAGAAGACGTCCCAACCGGTTAAGGTGATCGACTACCTCGAAGGCATGGTTACAGAACCCGCTTGAAAGAAATCGCGCTGGACGCTTCAAGACGTCGATGCGGGACTGCACCGTCTCTCATCAATCGCTGACAAAGCTGAGGCTGTACATAGATAGCTCGACAGCGGGGTACTTAAGCAGTTCCAACACTTCTGAAAGATCTGGACTGTGAGCTCCAGCTCCTGAAAGAACGTACTCCTCATTCTCAAATTGGATGTATACAGACAGAGGAGAACCTCGGCAAGTTTCATGCGTGTATTCTCAACCAGTCGTATCATCCAGAAGGCTCAAGCCTGCGCTGGCGTCACAAGACAACTTTTTATGACGCCCTTTCTCATCTTTGGCGAAGGCGCCTGATGATTATGCAGAAAAGAAGATTGGGAAGAACAGAATTGATGGTGTCCACCGTTGGCTTCGGCGGCATACCCATAATTGCACTCTCCCGCGCTGAAGCAGAGAAGGTGGTAAGATACGCCTATGAGAATGGCATAAACTACTTCGACACCGCTAGGGCATACGGAGATAGCGAAGAGAAAATCGGAGCCGCCCTCAAAGACGTGCGAGACCAAATCATCATCGCAACCAAAACCCATCAGAGAACCAAAGAAAGCGCTGCTAGGGCGGGGATCAAACAGAGTCTCCGAAACCTACAGACTGATCGAATAGATCTCGTTCAGCTCCACGGCATAGATACAGAGGAAGTCCTTGAGAAAGCCACCAGTGCTGAAGGATCTTTAACGGCTCTCGAGGAAGCCAAATCGACCGGAAAAATCGATCATATCGGACTCAGCGGTCACAACCCCTACGTTCTCGTAAAAGCGATTGAAACTGGGACGTTTGATACAGTTCTGGTGCCACTGAATGTGCTTGAAAGGCGAGCTACTGAAGAGCTGTTACCATTGGCCAAGAAGCTGGATGTGGGCGTCGTGATCATGAAATCGATGGGAGGCTGCGGGGCTCCATTGCAGTTTCCACAGTGGGGTGCCCGGTTCCTCGGTAGACCAGACGTGGACTGGCCTGATCCCTCCGAGTTCGTCACCCATTTTGGGCGCGCCGGGGCTGAAAGGGCTGAACGTTCCTTGCGGTTTGTACTGGGACATGATGTTGATACGATTATCGTTGGGTTACGTTCCACCGAAGAAGTGGACTTGGTCGCCAGAGTTGCGCAGGGTTTTGGTGATCTTACCTCGGAGGAGGCGGCGGGCTACCGATTCGGGGAACTTCCCCCTGAACCGTTCTGTCGAGAGTGCGGCTTGTGCACACCGTGCCCGGACGGCGTCGAGATCGCGAGAATCCTGAAGTGGGACACCTACTACCGCTTCTACAACATAAAGCAGTGGACTAGGGAGCAGTATCCCAAGCTCCGCACAAGAGTAAACAGCTGCACTGAGTGCGGCCAGTGCGAGGAAAAGTGCCCCTACAATCTGCCCGTAGTGAGTATGCTCAAGGAAGCCGAAAAGAGATTAGGGCAAATGGGCACCCAGAGTTGAAGCCAATAGGTCCACCGATTTGCATGGCGAATACATGAAAAAAGTAGGATCTATTATGGGCGCTTAGAGGAAGGCATTGTCAAGGAGAACCTCTCAACAGCATAGCCGCAAGAGACTAGAAACGTTGATCTATCTAGCCGTTAGATCCGACGAACCTGACCAGATGGCCCTCTAAGCTACTGGAAAAGTTCTCTCGCCAGCATGTTTGTGTGTGTTATTTGAGTTTCCTGATCGCTATTTCTGCAGCTAGGACCATTGGTTCCCAAGTTTCGTTTACGGGCGGAGCATAGCACGTATCTGCTTTTGCGAGTTCGTGTATGGTCATATGTTTCTGAATTGCAAAGGACAAGGCGTTTACACGTTGGGTGACGGCTTCACCACTGATGATCTGTCCGCCGATAATCCTGTGACTCTCCTTCTCAACGACTATCTTGATTCTGATTGGCAAAGCTCCAGGATAGTAGTCAGCTTTGGTCTTGCTTGTTATAGTTCCGGAAATTGTTTTGATTCCAGCCCGTCCAGCGAAGAATTCGTTCAAGCCAGTGACGCCGATTTCGGTGTCGAACAACTCGGTAATCGCTGAACCTATGACTCCAGGAAAAATCGCGTAGCCACCAGCAGCATTGGTTCCAGCCACCTTCGCCTGCCTAACCGCGGTGGTGCCGAGTTGACACACGGTTGGGCGTTTGGTAATCATGTTTATGCTTTCCGTGCAGTCTCCCGCCGCGTAGATGTCTTTGGTGTTGGTCTCCATTCTTTGGTTCACTTTTATCGATTTAGTCTGACCGAGCCCTATGCCCGCGTTCTTGGCCAATTCGACGTTAGCTCGTACTCCTGCGCCTACGATAACTAGGTCAGCTGGAATTTCCTCGCCTGCAACAGACACGGCATTCACTGTTTCTTTTCCGAGGAATTCGTCAGCTCCATGGCCTATGATGATTCGCATGCCCTTCTTCTCAAGCATCTTGTGGACAACGGTGGCCATGTCTTCATCCAGCATCGCTGGAAGGCAGTAGGGTAGAAGCTCCACAACGGTGGTTTCTACTCCTCGCTCAACCAGAGCTGCGGCCGTCTCAAGACCGATTACCCCAGCGCCTATGACGACGGCTGACTTTGCAGTTTTGAGGGCGTTGTTGATTTTTTGTCCATCTTCGATTGTTCGAACGACGTATACCCCTTGCTTTTCTTTTCCTTTTATGGGGGGCACAAATGGGTAGGCTCCGGTCGTGATGATCAGGCTGTCGTACGGAAGTGTTTCTTTCTTGCCAGTTTTGTCTTCTACCTCGACGGTCTTACTTTCCTTGTCAATGTTTGTCGCGGTTGTGCCTAGTCTCAAATCGAGTTTCATCATGCGGTAGTAGGATGGTGGAAAGACTACTAGATCATCAAAGCTGGGTATGTGTCCACCGATAACGTATGGAATCCCACATGGTGAGTATCCTGCTTTCTGCTGCTTTGTCATGAGCGTGATCCTAGCGGTTCTATCAGTTTTCCTGGCGGCTGCTGCTGCGTCGACCCCGGCCGCGTGGGCTCCAATGATGACGACTCTGCGGGGCATCCCTAGCCTTCCTTGATGAGATCCTTGTGCCACGCTACTGCTTTGTCGAAGTCCATGAGTTTCTTCAGTTCCTCATCGCGACTAGTGGGGGAGATGACTACCAGCCAGCCTTTCTTGTAGGGATCCTCGTTGAGTAGCTCTGGACTGTTGCTTACTTCTTCATTGACTTCCTCGATCTTGCCGCTCAGAGGAGCAACAAGGTCTGACACTGCTTTCACGGATTCCACAGTCCCATATGGGTCGCCCTGTTTGAGATCGTCACCAACGCTTGGTAGTTCAACGTAGACGATTTCGCGTAGCTGTTTCTGCGCGTAGTCTGTGATGCCAATCTTGGCCTTTCCGCCTTCAACGTGTACCCATCCGAACTCTTTGTGGTAGTATAACCCGTCAGGCACCTCATAGTCGTCTATTTTAACCAAATCATTCACCTCTTGAGACTAGCATATTTCACACCGTTCTTTTTAAAAGATTAACTGCCTTGCGCGTCGTTTTGGATCGTAGGCCTTCAGAGCAGCTGAGCCCAGTTCCAAGCCAAATAACTATTTTAGTGCAAAAAACCAACGGTCTATATCCTCATTGGGATTTCGCGTGCGTCAAGATGGGTGAAAAGGGCGTCTCTGACCGTCTGCAAGAATTGAGTAAAAAGCTCGACCTAATCATGAAAAGGTTGGATGCCCTAGAGACTTTCATTGTGGACAAACCTGAATATGCTGATCTAGCCCCATCCCTCAAGATAACTCGCCTGGGTCTAGGATTGTACGGTGAACCACTGAAGATACTGCCCCGTTTGAGGACTGCAGAGCGGTACATGAAGCGATTGTCCATCTCGCGGGATGACATCTCCCGCTGCATTATCCAAGCTCTGGCAGTGAAGGGGCCTCTGAACATTTCAGCACTTACCCGTCAAGTCGAAGCTATGCGAGGGACAGCGTCGCGAAGAATTATCCGAGCTAGACTGAAAAATCTGGAAAACGAAGGCATGGTCCGTGAAGTGGACGGGTTTGGTAAGACCTACGAGCTGATCGAGTGACCAATGGAGTGATCACTTTTTCCCAGAATCCTAAACTAGAGTGTCCAGACTTAGGTGTCTATCGGTGAAAAAGATGAGTCTGAAAAATGGCGGAGCGAAAGAAGGGAATCACAGACTGCAGGATTCTGGATTGTTTGGCATAATGGACGATACTGTGGTTGGAAACAGAGCCGCAGGGTCTCGAGAGGGCTATTTCGTTCCATTAAGTCACAAGGCGAAGAAGCGAGCGCTAGCAGCGTTACTCGAAGCGGAATGCAGGAAGGCCCACGCTATCACACTCCTAAATCGGAACAGCTGCAGATAGGACGGGTCGGTCAAAATGGTTAACTAGCGCATGGGGCACAATATGTTGGAGGTGAAAAAATGATAGGAGAGAAGAGCGAGCGGAAAGCCAGGGAGGACGCTGAAGAGGTTAAGGAGATCCTTTCCGTGGTCTCCAAAGAAATCCCCGCGTTGATTCGAGGAATAATCGGGTCAGTCTTTTCAGAAGAGGCAGGGAGAGACATGGGACGTGCCGCCGCGGCGTTCTATAGCGAGTTGAAGGAAGGGGGAATGCCTGAAGACGTAGCGGTCAAGATGACAGAGAACTACATCGGAACGTTCACTAGCCTCGGAGATGTTCTCAAAAGCATGACTGGCAAGCGAAGCCATACTTCAGGTGATATCCAGAAAATCGTGAAGGAAAGACTGGAGGAAAAGCTGGCTGAGAAGACTGAGAAGAAAACCGGAACAAGCTAGAATCCACGCGACTCCCCTCTGATTGTTGAGGAGATACCATGGTTAAGCTATCAGCTGTCTTGAGCGCATCTGCTAACGTTTTTAGGCTTCTCGGAAGTCTCCTCGCGATATGGTTAAGTCTCGGTTGGCAAGTGCGGAGGGCAAGGAAGGCCTTCGAGAGAGAGTTAATTGCTCAGGGAATGACACCACAAGACGCCCAGCGACTTAGTGCTCACCTCAAAATCCTCAAAGACGACATCATGAACGCTTTCAAACGATCCATAATCCGATTCTAAGATCATCAAGAAGGGCTGTCTTCAGACACCCCGTCTAATGTCTTCATATATCTGCGAACAGCACAAGGACGAAAACGTGATCTCCAATCCCAGCGATTCTGCCAATCGGATTGCTTCTTCTTCGGGAAACGCTATCGCGTTGACCCCCGTTCCTAGGGCAAGTCTGTCAGTTTTGATCCTGTGCTTGCCTGTGGGTCTCATACACCCAAGGACAATAGGGACTTGAGGCATCATCAATCTGGCCGTCGCTAGTACTGCAGCGATATCTTCTGGTGCCGGGGGTGCGATGTTCTCCATGGGCGTCTCGCGTATCGGCATGAAGGCTATCACTATCACGGCGGATGGGCTGTATTTCGAAATCATCTTCAGCGCTTGGAATTCGCCCTCAAGCTTGCCGTAGTGCAGCCCAACCAGCACGTGTGGGACAAGGGGAATCTCGGCCTCTTGAAGTGCCTGAAGTGATCGATCGTAATCCTCAACCTGAATGTTCAGCTGATAGATCTCGCGTATTGTCTCGTTGGAACCTATTATGTCAATCAGCGCAGCATTGACGTCTGCCTCCTTCAGCCTTTTCGCCGCAGAATGATCGATGACACCGGTATGCACGATAATTTTCAGTCCGAGTTCTCGTTTGATCTCAGCAATGGTATCAATGAATTTTTCAAGTGGCACGGAGCCATCGGGCAGGCAGCCGCCGCTTATCAGGCAGCCAATGGCGCCTTTCCTCTTGAGGTTTGCACACAGGTCGAAAAGTTTCTTTGGAGTCAATGCTGGGAACATTGTGTTTAGAACCTTGGCGTTGCAGTGCTTGCATCGTAGGGCACAAGAAGACCCGGTAATGGAGATGGATGGGAACGCGGCTGGTGACGAATGAAAGTAGGCCGTCTTGTAATAGAGGAAACTCGGAGCGTAGAATCGAATTTTCCTCTGACTGTTAAGCACTCTATTGTGCTGCCAGAAGCGGCTTGTCTTGATTAGCGCGATTAGCTGTTGTCGTGGCAAGTGCCACACAGCTTCTGCGTCCAGGCGCATGTACGAGTGTGCTTAGGGTCTTGCTAAAATGCTTTGCGGATTCCCTCATTGCCAGTCCAGCCTTCTAAACATCGTTGGTTTCAAGACTGTTCTGGAGTAGCCCAAGAGGAGATCCCTATTATAGGCCACAGGAATCATGGTATTTATCAGACTACACTCTTCTTTACTTGGGCATACCGAAGAGTGGTTGCGGGCTCTGCATGAAGAATCTGGGTTCGATTCTGACGATTCTCGTCGTAGTACCATCAATTTTCATGATATTAGCCGCCTTTGCCATTGGGGATTGCCGTCTTTTCATATTCATGAATCAAACAATCAGCAACCCTCTGCTGGACATTCTATGTGCGTATGGGTCCCCGGTTGTTTTTGTCGCGTTTTATCTTCTCAGCATGACGAAACTGTGCTTCTTCAGAGGAAACATGACTCTTGTAGGTGGTGGAATATCCGGCGTCACAGGCTTAGTCGCCTATGGCGCAGGCTCGTTAGTGAAGACGCTAGTTGGGCGACCTCGACCCTACGTTGTTGTACCCTCTGCTAGAGTCATCGGCCCTTGGAGTGCAAGTAGCTTCTCATTTCCCTCTACAACAACAATGCTCGTTTTCGGCCTCACGATTCCGTTACTGCTTTTTCCCCAGAAAAGATCATACGGAATCATCCTCTTGGTTCTCTCATACTTCGTAGGCTTCTCAGTCATCTACACAGGATTCCACTTTCCTACAGACGTTGCAGCCGGGGCGCTTCTTTCGTTAGGACTAGGCGTAAGCATGAGCGAGGTTGTCCGTCGGACGAAGGTGCGTGTGGTCAAAGACGTGCAAACGGTTTAGGTCGCAGTAGCAAGCGCACACAATGTCAGGCAGCGCCTGCTGCCAGCTTCCTTTATGTAACGGATTGCACCCCAAAAAAACGCAGGCCCGCAAGGCAAAGTATTAAAATATCTTCTGTGTTGATTTAACTCTTCCAATTGAGAGGTTAGATCCAGATGCCGAAAGTTGAAGTTGACTGGAGTAAATGCAACGGCGATAGTGTCTGCGTGGACGTTTGCCCCGTGGATGTCTTTGAGCTTCAAGACCTTGAAGAACACCCCGACTCTCCCAAGTCTGTGCCTGTCAGAGCAGACGAATGCATCCTATGTATGGCTTGTGTGACTTCCTGTCCCACTGAAGCCATTACAGTAGAAGAATAGCACAGACGAGATGGGTTTCAGGCGAACTGGGTGAAGGGGACACCAGACCAGGGCGCGCTATTGCTTCTCGACCGAGAAGAACAGACGACAGATTATTTCTGGAGACGCCTCATCCTAGCCGTTCTATTGATAACCTAGCAACAAGAGCCATAGATTCAGGTAGAGTCCCGCTCCAAGTGAAGAAATCAGGATAAGTGAGGCGACTGTCTCCTTGTGGAAATCATAGCGCTCGCTGAGAACGATCATGGAGATGGCGACCGGCATGGCATGCATAAGCACTAGCGTTGATGTTTCTGTGTTGGGCAGACCAAGAGTCATCGTCGTGAGAAAGGCGATGAGTGGTAGAAACACCATTCTCAACATACTCAACCCGAAGGCCATAGCTAGGTTTGTGTATTTTCTACCATAGAGAAAGACTCCAAGCATGAAGATGGCCACTGTTGAAGTGGTGCCCCCCAGCATGTGCAGCGATGTTGAGATCGGCGCAGGGATTTCCAGTCGAAGAAGAGAGAGCACAACCCCGGATGCAATTGACAAAATCAACGGATTTCTTGAGAGTCTCTTTAGGACGCGCTTCAACCCTTTCCATATTGTGGATTCTTCGAGGCTATAGAGTTCGAGCATTGTAGTAGATACTGTGACACTTACCGGAGAAATTGAAGCTGCCGCCAAGGCTGCCAGATGTTCTCCCTCCATTGGAGGCGGAAAAGCGAAGGTTATGAAGGGGATGCCGAAGAAGGCCAGGCTGCCGAATACGGTGCTCAGCGTCAGGAGATAGAATGTCTTCTTAGGAAATCTGAACGTGATGTGGAGAAAGAGGTAAATCGCTAGCACTGTGAGCACCGGTATGACGCCGGCGAGCATGAATCTCAAAGTTCCTTCTTCAGTGAAATCCGTTTCCACCATGTTGATAAAGAATAACGCTGGTAATGCGAAGTAGTATACATATGCGCTGAGTACCCGTTCGTCTCCAGCTTTCAGGAACTTCATTTTCCTTGAAAGGGACCCTGCTCCAATGAGGAGGAGGATTGGTACTATCGTTCTCACGAAAATGTCGCCGTTCATTGAGATCGTCTTGAAGCAAGATTTTGTAGCACAGGGCTTATAAGCGTAGCATGAGCGCGTGCGCGCAGCTTAAGTATACCTACCTAGACGCGCGGAAACTCTAAATTCCACCGCGAAGTAGTAAGCGTCCCTAGAGGAGTTTCTGTGACGAGACATGAGAAGTTGACCCGTGACCGCGTGATACACACTCTCGTTGACGCCTTGGAACCACTTGATTACGTCCACGCCTTTTGGGAAGGCGGTGCTGCCGCGTTTGGACGAATTGATGAATGGTCCGATGTTGACCTCTATTTGGTTGCAGACGACGAACGCGTCGGTGAGGCGTTCCTTGCAGTGGAAAACGCTTTGAAGGCATTGTCCCCTATTGAACAGAAGTATGAGGTCTTGCATCCTCCATCGCTACATCTCTCCCAAGCGTTCTATAAGCTAGAAGATGCAAGTGAATATCTTCTCATCGACCTTGCGATCTTAACGCCCAACAGCCCAGACAAATTCTTGGAACCTGAGATCCATGGTGATGCGATATTCTATTTCAGCAAATCCGATCAGGTGAAGCCTCCTCCACTGGACAGAGAGGCACTGGCGAGAAAACTGCAGGAACGATTCGGAGGACTGAGATCGAGGTTCGCCATGTTCAACAGCTTCGTGCAGAAGGAGATCCACAGAGGCAATTATCTCGAAGCCCTAGACTTCTACCGTGCCTACACTCTTGGTGCACTGGTCGAAGCTCTGAGGATCAGGCACAATCCGTTTCATCACAACTTCAGGATGCACTACATCCATTATGAACTCCCATCCGAGATCGTCAAAAAGCTTGAACATCTCTATTTTGTCAAAGATGCAAAGGATCTGCAAGAGAAATATGACGAAGCGACTAAATGGTTCGCTAGATTAGCGTCAGAAATCGATTCAAGGGAAATGGAAGACCTGATCAAGACATAACTAGATTTCGCGGAGGAAATGGCCGGTGTGTGAAAGACGCTAGTTCCTGGTGTGAGTAAGAAGCACTAAAGTTTGGTAGATTCTTAGGAATTGCCGTCCCTTGCCTGTCGTGTGGAAAGACTTGCCTCTTCTGAGGAGACCCGCCCCCAGCAGATAGTCAATGCAGTCACCCGTCATGCTATACGTAAGATTACACGAGTTCTTGATCCGGGTCTTGGCCACGCCATTTCTTGCTTCCTGCAATATCTCAGCGAAGACCTCCACAAGACTTCGTTGCAGCTTGCCCACCATCCAATTTCATCGACGGCTTCCCTTAAATCGCCTCTTTCCAAACTGCTACATGTCAAGTTTCGATGTATAGTCAAGCGGCTGAACTCGACAAGCTTGACCTCAATCGCGGCCCACCGAGCTAGTCAATTCAAGTGCAACAGAGACAGCGATGCGCGCGCGTGCGCATTCAACAAAGAATAAAGGCGAGACGCAGATAAACAGAGACAGAACTCTGTGATATGAGGTAAGGTCTTGTCCGGAGGCGCAATGACAAGCGAAAAAGCACTGGAATATACGATAGATACCGAGCTTTCTACAGGAAACCTCGAATTTCTTCCCGAATACTTGCGCCGTCACTACCTGCTTCAACACAAGAAGTACAGAACCTTCAAAGACATTCAAATCACTGAAGACGGAGAACACTATCTCTCATATAGGGTCTTAGTTCCTGAGACAGATGCGTATGTCAATGTTATGGTTGATGCAAAAGCCCCCATACGCGTAACGATGAAGCCTAGTGACCCTAAGATTTCGACAGCTTTTCTCGACCAACTCTACGAGGATCTGTTTCTGATAGTTCAACTCTTCGAAGAGGAGATCCGCAGGACTACCCTCTACCTTGCTTTTTTGCCAGGAGAAGCGATAACGCCTGAAAAGGAGAAGACGGGGCTTCTTGCGAGAATATTCACGGACTCGATGTTACCGCTGTACGTCATCTTAATGCCGCTCACATTTTTCTTCTTCTACGTATTCGGCTGGTACGCTCCTCTAATCTTCATCGGCTTATCGTTGTTACTGATGCTCTTTTCCGGAAGGTTGATCGCGAGAGGTGGCGACTGGAAAATCACGGAAAGCCAACCCGAGATACACCTTCTGCAATACCATTTCTCGCCTGACGAGTTCGAAGAGTTCCGCAAAAAACACAGCAAGGAAATCCCTAATATCCGGAAAAGCATCTACGAAGCTACCCTCGCTGCAGATAAGCCTATCACTTGTGAAACAGCTGGCCGAGTATTCGCAGATTACGGAATA
>JABAOH010136297.1_pt1 | contig 15579 bp, 9 predicted proteins | sample 7062181 | NCBI WGS metagenome assembly JABAOH01 (sample SAMN14538630, study PRJNA623070) | marine sediment metagenome | biome: marine biome [ENVO:00000428]; feature: marine pelagic biome [ENVO:01000023]; material: deep marine sediment [ENVO:00002113]; isolation source: pool of 5 deep marine...
CACCAGGGACTTTTGGGTTTCAACTACATCGACTTTTTTATTATCCCGGTACACATAAACCGTGATACCAAATTCCGCACTCATTTCATCGCCCTTCTCATCAAAATTCACATTTTTTACCGGGACCGAAACGTTTAAATTTCCATCCTTGAAGCGGATGCGGAATTTAAAGGCCCGTTTCAAATGACTCTGGTCCCTGAGGTCCAATGAAAACTTGACCATATCCATAACCGTGAGCAAATTGGACGGTATTCGTGTCAAGCGAAGTCTGCCGCTGTCATCGGTATCAGCAAATTGCAACTGAAGCCTGTACCGGTAATATGTCCATACTTCCATAGGGATTCGCTTTGACGTGACTAACCGCCCCCGCCTGGTAACCGGCGCCTCCCCGAATCGCCGCTCTTCAGGGAATCCCAGTTGTATAAGTATTCTTCCTCTTTCGGTATCCCAACCCCTTCCTTTTGAGTGTTCTCTAAACCATTTGGTGGCATAGGCAACTCGCTTTTCAAACTCCTCTTTGTTTTCGTTCTCTTCGGTTTCAGGGTCCGGGTCCCTTTTTTTCCAGAATTCTTCAATAAACTCCTCCCTGGCTTGCTGGTCCGGGAGATGTTTATATATATCTATCTCTTCCTTGGTCATGATAAGGCGTGCCGTATCAAAGAAAGAGTCCTTGTAAGTTGGTGACGATGATTCTGACGCTAATGGCTCTGTTTTTGCCTGCTGTTTTGTGCTGCATGCCGCCGCAAACACCATGATCAACACCGCTAAAACCAGGAACATATATCTTTTCATATTAATTACCTCCTATTTTTTAGAAAATAATTATAGCATGTCCCATGCCAAAAATATATAATAGATTTGTTATATTTTCACGACATCTACCTTTGTAATTGCTGCTGCCAGAGGGCAATGGCTTTTTGACCCATTTGTATTTGCCGTTCAACCAGATCCGACGGGTGTTTTTTTAAGGCAATCTCCATATTCTCCAATGCTTCCCTTAGTTTTCCATTCCTGGAAAGCACCAGCGCATAATTGAAATAAAATTTCCCATTTGGTCTCAGGGAAACGGTTTTTTTCAGCAGTTTTTCAGCTTTCTCCATGTTTCCAAATTGGGCGCTAAAAAGCCCCACTTTAAACAACAGGTTTGCATTGCCGGACACTTCTTTTCGTTCCAACAGTTCATCATAGATTTCCAGCGCCTGTTGAAAGGATCTTTTGATAATCAGGAGTTCCGCATATTTCAATTTCAATGAAATATTCTGGGGTTCAATGGTCAGTGCTTTCTCATAAAAAGGAATCGCGGCTTCGATGTTTCCTTTTTGTTCTTGGATCTCACCCTGTAAGATATAGGCACGGGTGAAGCGGGGGTTCAATTCCAGGAGTTTGCGGCAGGTGGCTTCGGCCTCCGGGAGTTGGCCCATGTCACGAATTTTAAACGCATACAAAATGTAGAACCGTTCAATTTTGGGGAACTTTTCTAATGCTTCTTTTAATACACCTGCGGATTTCTCCAAATCGTTTTTTTTGACATAGATTTGGAGCTGCAAATCGTAGAAAATTGGCAGGTTTATTTCAGGATATTGGGATATTAAGTCTTGCAATTGTTTTTCCGCCAGCCCGGTATTATCTTTGCCGAGGGTAGCGAAAATTTGTTTGATTTTATTGTCCAGGATAATGCCTTTTTTAGGGTCTGTATTAGCGGCGGCATCGGACTTGGCTGAGAAGGATGAGATGTAACCCAGGGACTGCAGCCGGTTTTTATCTTCTGCCGTCAATTCCCTTTTGGCATCTGCATCAACATCAAAGCCGGATTTCGCATAATTTGCCGCCCATTTCATCAATTTTTTGTCCATTTCCTTTGCCAACCGGTTCTTTTTCCAGAACAAGTTCTCTTTTTCTTCCCTGTCGGTTTCCAGGTTGTACAATTCCGCTTCCGGTAAAGAGATGTACTTATATGGTCCGTCGATAATACCCATCAGCGGGGCCCAGTTCATCTCATTGTTTCCATGCATACTCTCAAAATAAAATCCCCGCTGTTGTTTTTCGGGTTTTCCTGACAATAAATGCGCAAAACTTTTTCCCTGGACGGCTGCCGGGATTTCCATTCCCAACAAATCCAGGATGGTGGGCATGATATCCACCAAGTTCACCCGCTGCGTTACCCGGAGACCCCGGGGAAGCAGGTTTTGATTATAAAAAATCAACGGCACTTTCAGGGCTTCTTCATAGCAAAAAATACCGTGGCCGATTTCCTTGTGCTCACCAAAGGCTTCGCCGTGGTCCCCCATGATTACCACGACTGTTTTTTGAAGCACATCTTTGGCTCGTAATTTTTCCATGATTTTTCCTATGTACTCGTCGGTATAAGCCACTTCAGCATCGTAACGGCCGCTTATATCCCTTTTGAATTTTTCAGTGTATTTTTTGGGGGGGTTGTAGGGCTTATGGGGATCATACAGGTGCACCCAGGCAAAAAAACGTTTGTGGTAATTTTTTTCAAACCATTGGAGGAATTTGCTGTATACTAAACTGGCCGGGATTTCCGAGTTGTAATTGTTGTACATTTTATGGGAATTCAACGAATCGTCGTATATATCAAATCCCTGGTCCAGTCCGAACTTAGACAACAATACAAAGGAAGCAATCACGGCAAAGGTGTGAAAACCTTTTTCTTTCATCTTTTCGGCCAGGGTCACCGCCGGTTCGGTCAACCGGTACATGCCGTTGTCCCTGACACGGTGGGCCAGGGGATACAAACCGGTAAATATCGAACTGTGGGCCGGCAACGTCAAGGGTACGGGGGTATAACAGTATTCAAACATCACCCCTTCCCGGGCCAGGGCATCGAGGTTGGGGGTCAGTGCCGCTTCATACCCGTAAACTCCCACGCGGTCCGCCCTTAAGGTGTCCAATGTTATCACCAGGAGGTTGTAATCTCCGGCTGCCACCTTTATTGCTTTATCTTTTTTAACAACCCATAATGAAATAATTATTATCACAATTAAAACGAAAATCCCCAGCAAGGGGATAAGCACTTTTTTCTTCATTATTCCTCCATCATCCGCCCCCGCCTGCTTCGCGGATCAGGCGGTTCAGCCGCTGCCGGTCCCGGGGTGACAGCATATGGTAATACTTTTCTTTACAGATGTTTAAGTACTTCAACGCCTTTTGCCTGGATTTCAATTGCAAATAGGTTATTCCTATGTTGAAATAGATATCCGTAAAATCGGGTTTAATGGTAATGGCTTTTTCCCAGTCTTTTAAAGCATCCCGGATACGGTTGGCAAATATAAAGGCAGAGCCGCGGCCGTTTAGTGCGGACGCCAGGTTTGGGTCCAGTTCCAGTGCTTTATTAAAGGCATTGATGGCTTGTCGGTGCAAGCGGGGGTCTTTCTGCTGCTGGAATAGGGTTAAATAGAGAGTACCCAGGTTGTTATAGGTTTTGGCGATTTTGGGGTCCAGTTCAATGGACGTTTGGTAGGCTTGCAGTGATTGGGTGAAGTTTCTCTTCCTGAAATAGAGGATTCCCAGGTAATTCCATGTTTCTGCGTTGGCTTTTCCTGCCTCCACCACGTCGTTTAATACCTGGAAGGCCTTGTCGTTTTTATGGATTTCCGCAAGAACAATACCGATTTTCCCTTTAACCCCCGGGTCTGCTGAAACGGATTCATCGGCCAGCAGTTCCTGGCAAATATCCAGGGCTTTGGGAAAGTCCCGGTTCTGGCCCAGTAATTTGGCGTAATTGATTTTCAGGGACACGTTTTGCGGTTCTGATATTAATGCTTTCTCAAAATAGACCAGTGCTTCATCGACACGGCCTCTCTTCTCCTGGATGCGGCCTTTCAAAATATAGGCCCGTGTGTATTTTGCATTATTTTCAATTATTTGGATTGCCAGTTTTTCTGACTCCTCCAACCGGTTCATGTGGTAGTATTCAAAGGCAAGGTTGATTTTAAAATGGTCGTTCCGGGGAAATGTTTCAATGGCTTTTTTCCAGGCGGCAATAACACCCTCTATATCGTTTTTCTTTTTGTAAATGGTATTCAACATGCCGAAATACTGGGGCATCACCTGTTGGGGATTTTTTTCCGCCAGGTCTTTCAAATGGGATTCTGCCAGGTCTAACCGGCCGGCATCGATTTCTTTCTCAATTTCAGTCAGTTGGTTTTTCAGCAGGATCCCTTTTTTGGGGTCGATATTGGTACCGGTTTTATCTTTACCTGAAAATGCGGAGATATAACCGAGGGACTGCAGGTGTTGTTTGTCGGTTTGTGTCAATGTCCTTCGCCCGGATGAACCGGGTGAGGCAGTGGCTGGCAGGGAATAGGTTTTCACCAGGTTCATCAACGTTTTATCCAGGGACCTGGCCACCTGGTTTTTCTTCCAGAACAGGTTTTCCTTTTCCTTTGTGTCATTGGCTAAATCGTATAGTTCCGGTTCCGGCAGGGAGATATATTTATACCGGTCCTTTATGATGCCTGTCAGGGGAGCCCAGCCCATTTCTTCTTTTCCATGCATGCTCTCGATATAAAAGGTTCGTTGGTTTTCGTCTTTTTTACCTGTTAACAGGTTGGTAAAACTTTTGCCGTGGATGGTACCGGGAGTTTCCTGGCCGTACATTTCCAGGACCGTGGGCATGATATCCACCAGGTTGACCCGATTTTTGATCCGTCGTGGTTTTAAAAACAAGCGGGGGTTGTAAAATACCAGGGGCACCCTGAGGTTTTCTTCGTAACAGAAGAATGAATGGCCGAATTCGTTGTGTTCGCCGAAGGCTTCGCCGTGGTCACCCACAATAATGATTAAGGTTTGATCGATCAAATGGGCGGACTCCAGGTCAGCGATAATTTTTCCCACATAAAGGTCGGTAAAGGCGACTTCCCCATCGTACAATGCTTCCAGGTGGCTGCCGAATTTTTCTTTATAGTGTTCAGGGGGTTCATAGGGGGTATGGGGGTCGTAAAAATGAATCCAGGCGAAAAATTTTTCCTTTTCTTGCTGTGTCTGTTTTTGGTATTTTTTTAACCATTTACTGAATTTTGTATAGACCTGGTCTGCTTTGATTTCGGAATCGAAACTGGTGATAAGTTGATCGATATTGAGGGAATCGTCGTACACATCGAAGCCCTGGTTTAAACCGAACTTTGAAAGTAATACAAAAGAGGCAATGACGGCAACGGTCTGGTGCCCTTGTGTTTTCATTTTTTCTGCCAGGGTGATTTCTGCTTCATCCAGGAAAAAGGTGCCGTTGTCCCTGACGCGGTGGCCCAGGGGGTATCTCCCGGTAAAGATGGAACAGTGGGCAGGAAGTGTAAGGGGCACAGGTGCGCGGCAGTTTTCAAACATGATACCATTGGCGGCCAGTTGATCGAGATTCGGGGTTTGGGCGTTTGTATACCCGTAGACTCCGATGCGGTCGGCCCGCATGGTATCCAGGGTGATGACCATCAGGTTGTATCCTTTACTGGAAATGCTTTTCCTTGATCCACAGTTCACTGTCATTGTCACCAGGAAAGTCATCATAAGTGCGGCAGCCAGTCCCAGTGCCGCGGCCATGTTACGATGGTGGTTTCGTGTTTTCATACTATTACCACTCGATTCTACTACTTATTTTATTTTTATAAAATGTTATAACACAATTTTAAGCAAAAAAAAACCCCTCCCCCGTTGGAGGGAGGGGTCAACATATCTCAGCGTTCGTATTGTCTTCGAATTCGCTAGTGTCCGCTTCCTTATGGGAATTGGCGCATTAGAAATTCACCCTGACGCCGAACTGGAACAAACCGGCGTTTGTCCACATGACGGGTTCCGGGTCTTCAGGGTCTTCTCCGATACCCAGGTTGTGTTTCAGCTCGATCTGGTTGTTGGTGGCATTGTACCAGTCAAGAACCAGTGTTGCTGTGACCGTATCGGAGATTTTCAAGGTTTTTTCCAGACCCAGGTTCAACATCCAGAAGGTGGGCAAGCGCTCATCTCCGGCTTTCTTACCTCCCTGGTACATGTATTGACCACCATGACTCAGTGACACCCTTCTTCTCAATGGCTGCGGGTTTCCTTCCCTGGCCTGGAAGAAACCGGTCAGGTTGATTCCATGGGGCAATTGATACATACCGGTGAATTTCACCATCCAGGTGGAGTTAACCCAGATATCTCTCAAACCGGAACCGGTGGTGGCTGGGGCCACAACACCCTTATTGAAGAAGTTGAAGTTATTCATATTCAGGGTCTCGCCCTCGTCGTAGTTCCGTTTCCAGTCTTGATAGGTAAATGAAAGATTGGCCATCCAGTTTTGGGAGAGTTTCTTGGTCATCACGAATTGCAGACCCAGGTATTTGGTATCGGATTTCTTGAGGTTGTAGAAGTATTGTCCAATAGGGGTATCAACCTGTTCATAAGTGGGAACTGTGGTTCCACCGACAATGGTGTCATCGATTTGTACCCAGTTGTCCTTTTCTTCCAAGCTGCCGTCTGCCATCACACCTTTGTACACATAAGCGAGTTCGCCGCGGGAATCGATATCCTGGGACAGGTTGTGTCTCCTCTTGTAAAAACCGGTGAGAGAAACAGCCAGATCATCGGTCAGCGCCTTTTCAAACATCAATGTTAACTCATCCAGGTAGGGGGTATTGTAATCCGAGGCATAGGTTACATTCATCATATCGGTTTCCGGGTTGACCTGGACAAAGAGGTCATCCCAGTACAGCTCTCCCAGTTCATTAAATTGAGGGACTTCATCAAGGTTTGCATCGGTCCAGTAGGCAAAACCATAACGATAGGGTACGTAATTGCCGGCGATGTTGTTACCACTCTGTGACATGTAGCGGCCGGCAGAGAGTTTCACCACGTTTTTGCCGTCCCCGGTGATGTCATAGGTCAATGAAACCCTGGGGGAGATTAATTCCCAGGCAGCAGGGGCGGTGAACGCTTTAACGTCCAGGTCCGATATCTGGCTGGCAAACACCCGCTCGTTGTGATGGGGTGAACCGGGCTCATACCAGGTAAAATACGGTTGTTTAAAGGGATTCACACCGCCTTGCTCTTTGTCATAACGAATTCCAACCGAGGCGGTAAACTTGCCAAAGGTAATGGTATCCTGGACATAAGCGGAGAGTCTCTCGAAGTTCACGTCAAAGAAGTAGTTGGGCTGAATCCTCAGGTAGTTCCAAGAGGGATCATCTCGGTAAACATAAGAGATTCTCTGGTTGGGAGTTAACGACAGGGTGGTGGTATCTGCCGTATAGTAGTCGACACCGAAGCGGATTTCGTGGTCGCCGCCAAGGGCACCTTCCAGGAAGTAGTTACCATCCATAGTCACGTTGAGGGTGTTACGATTGGTGCTGTAGTTCCAGGCAGAACCTTCAGCACGACTCCAGCCATCAACAATCTTGAACTCATTACCTTCTTCATTCCCGGTGGCAGGATTAAGATCCGAACCCCTGGGGTCCAGTGCGAATCCACCGTCGGTGTAAATGGCTTTCACGTTTAACATCAACTCGCCAAATACATGGGACAGACCACCATAGAACAAGTATCCCGGCCCCGTCTGGTCCCAAAGAGAATCGACGTCCTGCTGGGCAGGCGACAGGAAGAAACGTCCCCATTTTAGCTTGGCGTCATAAGTAAGGTGGAAATCACCGGAGGTGTTTCCTAACTGGAAGTTGAACTTTCCATAACCGGAAACCAGCCAGGTGGCGTCTTCCACATTAATTTCGGTTCTTTTGTGAATATCCTGGATCGCCCAGGAACCGAACCACCACAGTTTGTCCTTAACAACGGCACCACCGATGTTGATGCCGTACTGGTACAACCGGTAAATCCCGGGAACCACCAGGCCAGCGTCCTCCATATACTCGGTGGGGGTCTGGCTCATTTCCCAGGCTTCATCTTCCACATACAGGTGGAAGTCACCGGTGGTTTTGTTACCGGCTCGTTTGGTTACAAAGTTCAACTGGATACCACCGGTTTGGGCCGTAATGTCATTGGCTCCCAGGGTGACCTGCAATTCCTGGTAAGAGTTGATGTTGTAATATGCAGGAGCAGCACCGATGGCCGAGGGGTCAGTCACATTGGCACCATCGATATTCCAAACCGTATCATCCTGTTCGCCGCCGCCAGCCAGGAAGTTGGACTGCTGACCGGAGTCTGCACCACCGACATCCACACGGTCAACCATGATACCGGGAACAGCAGACAATACTGTCCAGGGATTCCTGGCTGTGGGGACCGAATCCACAAACTCTTTGGAGACGTTAATGCCCACCTGAGTTTTCCTGGTGTCAAGGATCCCTACTTTCTCAGTAACCGTAACCTCCTCTTTCAACGTGGTGGTTTCCATCAAGATGTTCAAGGTCACGGACCCACCCAGTCTTACCTCGATGTTTTTACGAATGACGGTTTTAAACCCTTCCAACTCAAACTTCAATTCATATGACCCGGGTGGAAGAGTAAGGAACCGGAAGTTACCTCTTTCCGAAGATATCGTGGTTATTGTACCAATCTTATCTCCGGTTATTGTAACCAATACTCCGGGAACCTTGGAGCCATCGGCCAGAACAACTGTTCCGTAGATGTCTCCACCTTTCACTTGGGCAAATGACAATACCGGGAGCATTGCCACTGCCAATAGAGCTACAAGAAGTTTTCTCATGTAACCTCCTTACACTTAATTTTATCTATTCTTGTCTTTTTATAGTAAAGAATCAGTGCAATAAATTTGCCAAAGCCAAAACACAATATTATTGGTAGTTTTAAAACTGTCCCCAAAATTTTATCCAAATTATTGAATCAAAATTCAAATATTTGTAGGGAAGAGGCGTAGAGTGTAGAGCGTGTACGGGGTCGCGTCTCAACATTTGACATTTCTTGTACTTTGACGTGAAAATTTTTAGGATGGGCCTTTGCACCTTGCTTTATTCCATCACCTTCAGGCGTATAACCTTTGTTTGCCCGAAGGGCACCTTTTAATTTTTTTATAGGGAACATTGACATTTCTAAAGACGAATGTCAAATGTTGAGACTTTACTCGGCCCCATTCACACAATCACACAATAAAAAAGGTAAAGTATTATCCGTTTTAACCAAAAAATAAGAAATTGCTTTATTATTATTGTAAAAAAGAAATTATGATGGAGATATGAAACGATGCTCCATGCAATTAAAAGAATGATTCCCAGGCCGCTGAGAGCGAAAATAAGAATGCATTATCACGGGGTGTTAAAATTATTAGAGAAATTTACAGAAATGAGCAGCCATTTTTACATGGACACGATCGAGTTATTGACAGGCAAAAGAGATTCGTTAACCCCACCGCAGTGGATGAATTTTGTTGGCGGTGGCGACTTTAAAGAAATTGGGAACGAGTTTTTCAATTACTTCAAGGAAATCGGCCGCCTCAAACCCAATGAAAAAATTCTCGACGTGGGATGTGGCATCGGCCGTATGGCCGTCTCATTGACGAGCTATTTAAAAGATGGCGGAAGTTATGAAGGCTTTGATATCGTCGCCCGTGGCATTCAGTGGTGTCAAAAGAAAATATCCCCCAGGGCGCTAAACTTTCATTTTCGGCATGCGGATATCTATAATTACGGTTACAATCCCACCGGCAAATATAAAGCCGTACATTATCAATTCCCCTATGAAAATCACTCTTTTGATTTTGTATTTCTTACATCTGTTTTCACCCATATGCTTCCCCAGGACATGGACCATTATTTTTCCGAGATCAAGCGGGTATTGAAACAAGGAGGAAGGTGTTTTATAACGTTCTTCCTTCTGAATGAAGAGTCGTTGGGACTTATTAACGCCGGGGCCAGTACCATTGATTTTAAATATAAATTAGACGGATACGAGGGAAATCTTATCAAAGACTCGTTTATTCCCGAAGCTGCTATTGCATACCCCGAACAATACATTAAAGAACTTTATGAAAAATACAACCTGGAAATATGTCCCCCTATTCGTTATGGTTCATGGTGCGGCAGAAAAGAGTTTCTAAGCTTCCAGGATATTGTACTGGCTGTGTATGGGGTCGAGTCTCAACAGGCTGTCCGAGAACTAAATACAGCCGTAGGGGTTTGATTTATCAAACCCTGGAATGAAATGTCGATTGAGGGGCTTGATAAATCAAGTCCCTACTTATGGAGCAGGACAGAGGACCTACTGACTGGCTTCAGCAATCAGGCGGTCTAAACGCTGAAGCTCTCGCAGCGGAAGTTTACGGCTAAATCTCTCCTTACATAATCGAAAATACTTCAACGCCGAAACCCTATCACCCATTCCCAGGTAAGAAATCCCAATATTAAAGTAAGCATCAATAAAATTGGGATTGATTTCAATAGTTTTTTTCCAATCCTCAATCGCCTTATCCACCTGGTTTTTGAATTTATATGCGGCACCGCGGCTGTTGTAAGCCGCAAACAACCGGGGATCAATGGCAATGGCCCGGTCAAAATTATCCATGGCCAACCGGTAGGCCCGCTCGTCCCGCTTTGCCAGGTAAACCCGCAAATATATAGAACCGATGTTATTAAAAACCGATGCATGATTATGATCCAACTCCAGGGCTTTGCGGTAGTTTTCCAGGGCGTTGGCAAAATCCCCTTTCTTATAATAGGCCACACCTAAAAAATTGAAATTCTCCGGGTCAAATTTATCTTTTTGGACACACAATTTCAATAATTCCACTGCCTCACCCGGACGATTGGCTTCCGCCAGCATAATTCCCAATTTGGACATCAGGCTGATGTTGCCCGGGTTCTTCTTTAACCCGTATTCCAGGATTTCAATGGCTTTTTGTACCTGGCCGAAATCTTTATATATTGTAGCGATGTGACGGTATACCAGGGTAAAACCTGGGCTCTCTTCAACGATTTGTTTTAATTCAGCGATGGGTTCCCGGAATTTGCCGTTCTGGTATTTTCCTATCGCAGCCAGCATCCGGTTTTGCAGCGGTAATAAGGTTTTGAGATCATGCGCTGCAGTGAACACCTTGGGGGTGGCAGCAGGGGTGCTGCCGGAGAGGTACCCCAGGCTTTTTAATTTGCTGCGTACATCCGCATCAACCTGCTTTGACCGCTCCATCATGTCCTTTCCTTTTAAATCCAGTTTAAGCTTGGTAAGGTCCCGCTTCAGTTGTTTGATATTGGACCGGTTAGCAATATTATGATTTTCATGGATGTCTTCTTTTATGTTGTAAACCTCAGGGATAGGTAATTCGATATATTTAAGGTCTCCCCGTACAAATCCGCGCAGCGGTGCCCAGCCACGGTTGAGAAAAGGGGTCAGAGATTCAAAGTAGATATCTCTGCCTTTTGGGCGTGGTTTACCGCCTTCAATAACAGGGATCATTGATTTACCCTGGATATGGTGGGGGATTTCAACGCCCAGGAGATCACACAGGGTGGGAAAAATATCCGCATGACACACATTCTCATGGATAAAAGCACCCTTAGTGCCGGGGATGTAGAGCATCAGCGGGATATGAATGGTATTGTTGTAAGCATAATAGGAGTGGGTTTCTTCTCCTTTTTCTCCTAATGCTTCTCCATGGTCACCGGTTACCACAATGATGGTCCGGTCCATGAATCCTTGATTTTCCAGGAAATCGACCAGCACCTTCAAGCTAGCATCCATATAAGCGACCTCCCCGGAGTAAAGGTCATGGTGATATTCCTTTTTATAAGGCTGAGGGGGTAAATAGGGTTGATGGGGATCGAAGAGGTGAATCCAGGAGAACCATTTCTGCTGTTGGCGCTGAGGTTGGGAGAGCCACCGCAGGGCGGGTTCAATGACTTTTTCAGCCGGTCGCTCTACGAAAAACAACTCCATGGCATTGTGGGTGCCGTAATTATCGTCGTAAACGTCAAATCCCTGGCCCAGGCCGAACCGGGAATCCAGGGGAAAAGAGCCGATAAAGGCGCTTGTGTTGTAACCGGCACGGTGTAAATGTTCCGCTAAGGTTAAAAACCGCTCATCCAACCGGAACCCGGTATTATCACTGACTCCATGGAAACGGGGCGTGGTCCCGGTTAAAATATTGACATGGGCCGGCAGGGTAACAGGATTATGAGAGAATGCCCGCGTGAATACATAGGATTTTTTTGCTAACCGGTCGATATTGGGGGTCTTTACATATTTATCCGAATACACACTCACCCGGTCAACCCGCAGTGTATCCAGGGTAATGAGAAGAACATTAAAATCCCCCCTGTTTTTAATGCCGGTAGGGGACGGCGGCGCGCCTTTGGAATTCCCTTCCCTGTTGCAAGAAAAAAGGCACAACAACACGCTGAAAACGAGAAACAAAAGATATTTCGGATGTCTCATTTATTATTTGGCATCTTTAAATGCGTCAACAATGGCTTTGGCGGTTTCGAAGTTGGGCGAATCCGGTGCCATTTCCATAAATTTTTTCAATGCCTCTACGGCTTCTTTTTGTTTATTTAGTGCTGTATAGGTCATACCCAACTGGTAAAGCCCATCGGCAAAGGTAGCATCGATTTCCGTGGATTTCTTGAAAAATGCTGCCGCCCGTTCAAAGTCTCCCTGGTTGTAAGCAATCACCGCGATGTTATAAAGCGTATCCACATTGCCAATGTCGTCGATGGTTAACTTGTTGAACCATTTCATGGCATTTTCATGGTCATTGAGATTGTTGTAGGCATTGCCAATGGAAATGACGATCTCTTTATTGTTGGGAAACTTTTCCAGGGACTTCCGGTAAAACTCGATGGCTTTATTAAAGTCACCTTTCATGGCATAACAGTTCCCGATATAGAGATATACGATATCGATACCCATATCTTCTTTATGTTTTTCCAGCAGCGCGGTCAACTCTTTCAGGGCTTTATCGAAATTTTTTTCAGCGATTAATGCTTGAGCGTTTTCAATTCCCTTTATCACTTCGGATCCGGCTGCCGGTCCTTCTAATTTCTTTAATTGAATATCGATCCCAGGCTTCTTGGTTCCTGGTGTGGTATCCACATGAAAGCTTATCTTTTTCATTTCATAGCCTTGTTTGACAAAATCCAGGTCCCAACGTCCGCTGCGAACAAACTTGACGATCCATTTCCCTTCTTTGTCGGTTTTAGGAAACGGTCTGTGAAAGGCATTGGCATTAGGATTAAACAATTTGATGGTCACGCCTTCGATGGGTTCGCCGCTGTCCGCATCGGTAACGGTTCCATACATCTTTCCTCTTCCGGTGGTTTGCGAGAATACCGGGGAAAACATCGAAAACATCCCGGAAATAAAAATAACAATTATCGCTGTTAAAAATACCTGTCTCGTTTTCATTGTAACTTCCTCCTCATAAATATAATATATATAACACACATTTTCTCTCATCTGCTTTTTGTTTTGGTTTTGTTCCCGGTATTCATATGCTCTTTGACCTTCTGCACGGTCTGTTTAATAAATTGCTGCTGGTCATTCAAACTCAACGACGCGTCAAAGACTTTCAGGGCTTCCTGGTACTCCTTTAAGTTAAGAAATGTAAATCCCAGGAGATTCAATACTCGTATGTCACTGTCATAGATGGTATTAGCTCTCAGCAGGTGATTGAGTGCTTCTTTGTAATCCTTCATGCCGAAAAGGGCCGTGGCTTTTGTCAGGTTATAATCAAACTCAAAATCCTTATCTCCTTGCAATTTTTCAACGTCCACCAACACCTGGGTGTACTTTTTGCGTCTATTTAGAATATTCAAATAAGACACCATTCCTTGCTTGAATGCCGGGTTGTTTCTAACACTCCTGGCATAATATTTTTCTGCTTCCACCAGGCTGCCGAGCTTTTCATATTGGGTGCCCAGCGTATAATTAAAAAAGAAGGGATTATCCACCCGTATTTTTTTGAAGGTTTCCATGGGATGGGCAAAAACCCGCAGCGGGGAAACCGCAAATTCGACATTTTGGCTGGCCAATGTCGTACCGGCACCATCGATTAAGTTCACTTCCAGTTCATAATAATCGGGATTTAATCCCCCTTCTTCCTTGATTTCCTGCAATATATTCAAATCCTTTTGATAAGAAAACCGGTTTAAAGGCAGTTGATAGTCTTTCTTAAAATTACTTCTCTGGCTTGTGCTTTTCAGCACCAATTGAATTTTCCCGGTTTCCCACAGTTTGTTATCCAGGTTGTAGACCCCCAGCAATACCAGTGGGTTTTCCTTTAACCTGAAGTTTTTTTCCGTATCCAGGAACAGTTTTTGATTGTTAAATTTGTAAGAAAAGAAAAAGGTGTCCAGGTGAGGTTCGGTTTTATATCCTATCACCGGGGTGACCAGGACCGGCGTTTCATTCGACGGCGGTACAACGATATCACTGTCAAAATAGGTAAATTCTTTACCCACGGAATTCATGGCAAACACGGTCATACTATATTTACCCGGGATCATGGGGAATGAATCGTGAATAATGATTCCATTGCTTTTCAACTGGTTGACTTTATCCGCATCGATGTAAAAATCAAAGTTTTTCTTATACTCATAAATGGATTTTTCCCCCTGCCGTAAGGTAACACTTAAATTATAGTTAAAAAAGTATTGATTTTTTTCTTCGCTGTAGCCAACGGATATACGTTTGGGTTTTAAAGAGATGTTGACAAACGCAAAACCGAAGCGGTCGTACTTTGTCACTGATACCAGTTTTGAATTGGCGATGTAGTTGATGGAAGACTCCACATCGACGTAGCCTTTGTAATTTAAGAAATGGGTGGCATAAGATACATTGATTTTCCGTTTGGGTGATTCGTAGATATTGGAAACGATGAGGTTATTTCTCAAGGGCGGCCGGAAACCCGGTGCAACTTCATTGGGGATCATGGTTATGGCAGGCATGGCCAGCTCCGGTGCCAATTCCTTTATTTTTTCATAGAGTGCAGCATAGTTGAGCTCATCAACCGGCATGTGTTTGATCAATAAAGCGGCAGGACCCTCAACACTGGGATTGTAAAACTTCCATTCGGTGGTATTGTTGGGTCGATAAAAGGTGACACTAAAATAGGTGGGCAGCCCCAAGGTTTTATCGCCAAAGTAATACCACACCACTGCCGGGTATAGGCCGGGTCTACTATCGAAGCGTTCAATGGAGTTGGGTTTACCCAGTATCATGTAAAATTTTCCCATATCTGTCATCCATCCGGGTTTAGACGAACCTCGACTGAAATATTTCTGCACATAGGCAAACCGTTTTTCAATTTCGATTTGGTATTCGTTGTCTTGGGTTCCCGGGGTGGGGTCTCTCTGCTGCCAGAAGGTGCGGACAAAAATATCCCGGTCCCTGTTGTTGGTTAAGGACAGGAACACAGTACGTTCTTCTTTGGCACTGATATGATAGACGACTTTGTACCATCGCTGGTAGCGCTCATCAAGGGTTTTGAGCACTTTCTGTCTTTGCCGGTAAGACAGTTTTTTTAGTTTTTTAATGGCATAGCCGCTGTCGGCAAAAAACAACACAAAAACCAAACAGACAATTAAGATCAATATACTTTTTTTCTTCATGGGCAAATCTTAGCCGATTGTTCCGTAAAAGTCAATAAGCAACCATGTCTCTTCGCTAATCCACTATAGATATCTGATCACC
>JABAOH010033297.1_pt5 | contig 15578 bp, 16 predicted proteins | sample 7062181 | NCBI WGS metagenome assembly JABAOH01 (sample SAMN14538630, study PRJNA623070) | marine sediment metagenome | biome: marine biome [ENVO:00000428]; feature: marine pelagic biome [ENVO:01000023]; material: deep marine sediment [ENVO:00002113]; isolation source: pool of 5 deep marine...
CCGCGCAGCCATTGAAAGCTCGACTGGCCCGGGTAGAAGAGCGTCACCGCGCGAACGGGAACCGTCGCCCAGTCGACGATGCCGGACGCCTTCGCTTGTTGCGGCTTCTCGGTTTCGGCAGCGCTTGCCGCCGCAAATCCGGAGGCAATGGCAAACGTCACAAGAAGCCACAGAAATCGCGCGGCGGCAAAAACACGCCTGGAAGTGCATGTTTTCGTCGGTTTGCGACGAACCTCAAACGAGTCGGGCAGGCGGCACCGGGCGCCAAGCAGACGGAGGTCTCGTGCGGGGTCACCCTCGCGAGCGGCGCGGCGCGGTTCGCAGGATACGGCTATGTTTGGATTTCCCATGGACAAGTCCTCGAGGTTCATTGGATGGCGTCTTGGACGGCTGCTGCGGTCCACTGCTAATTCCCCTCCTCGGCGACCGACCCGGGATCATCCGGCACGTCATTCTGCGCCTCGCCATCGTCGGGTGGGCGGTTGGCGTGCCTCTGCAGATAAGCTTCCAGATCCCCGGGGGCGATGCGCCATTCCCGGCCAACATTCACGGCCCGTAGGTCCGCATTCCTGATCCAGGATCGGACGGCCGTCTCGCCGACTTTCAGGAGCTCGGCCACTTCTTTCACAGAGAGGAACTGGCGCGTCAGCATCTGAGAACTCTCCAGCGTCGGTGGGTGCTGTTGACGATAGGTGAGCGGTCCTCGGCGGTCCTTGATCCAGATCAAGGCACTACGCGCCTTGTTAGTTCAAATTTTCGAGGCTGGCGTAGTCGTCGTCCGATGGCCGCGTGAGGTCCCGTCCGGCGGCGAATGCACAGCCCACTACTTGGATGGGACGGTCACGATGAACAGGGTCCAGCGTATTGCCGTCGTTCCCCTCGGGATGAGCCTCGGTGTCTTCTTCGTAATTACCTACGTCCTGTGCGTACTCTTCGGGTTGATTGTGTCGGCAGAGTCCATGCATCGGCTGCTGCCGATGCTGCTGCCGGGCTTTACGTGGATTATCTGGCCGAGCTTCGCGATCGGGCTCGCCTGGGCGTTCGCCTATGGCTGGAATGTCGCCCTCGTGTTCGTACCCCTCCACAATTTCTTCGCTTCACGCGGCGGATTACTGAGGAGCGTCTGATCATGTCGAGGAACCGCCAGCAGATCCCGGTGTCAACGGCTTCCGAACCACCGACAACGCTACGAGATCGCCTGCTCTGGATATGCCCGCTCGTGGGCCTCGTGGCCGCAGTTGTAATCCTTTGGCAGTTCGGATTGTCAATCTGGACAGCCGTCGCCTTCGTGTTCCTGATCGCCTGTCCGCTCGTGGTGGTCTGGGTTCTGGCGATCGAGCGGCGACAGGAACCCTTCTCGAGGAAAAGGCCATGAACGAGGTACAGCGGTCCGAGTCACCCGCGGCTACCGCCGATCGGGCGGCGACGCTCATCGTTCCGGGTATGGGGAGCGACCATTGCGCTGGACTCGTTTCCACCTCGCTCAGGCGCGTGGCGGGCGTAACCGACGTGCGCACCAATATCGCGGCCCACCGCGTGGACGTGCATTTCGATCCCGCACGCGTCGATCCAGACGGCCTGCGGACGGCCGTCGAGCAGGCCGGCTACGACGTCGACCGTATCGCCGCCGAGGGTCCCGAGGCTGCCAGGGAGATTCGCCTGACCGTGCCGGGCATGGGCAGCGATCACTGTGCGGGGATCGTATCGGAGTCGATTCGGCGGCTCCCCGGCATCACCGAAGTCGGCACCAACATCGCCAACCATCGCGTGACCGTCCGCTTCGATCCCATGCGGGCAAACGCCAATGCAATCCGCGGTGCAGTCGAGCGCGCGGGGTACGATGTCGCCGCCATCGAAGCGGTTGCGGCAAGGGCAGCGGCACCCTCTGCCGGTGAAGAGGCCGAGGAACGCTACCTCGCCCAGGCATGGAAGCGGCTATGGATCGCAGCGATTCCTACGATGCTGATCATGGTGCTGATGGCGGTCCATATGTTCTGGGCACCGGTTCCGGGATATCTGGCCATCGTCGCGGCGCTGGCTTTCCCCGTCGTGTTCACCTACGGCGGCTTTGCGACCCACCGCTCGGCCTGGCGCTCGCTGACCAACCGCACGGCCAACATGGACGTGCTGATCTCGCTGGGCAGCCTGCCGCCCTACCTAATCGGCCTCGTCGGCTTCGTCTATCCGATGACCTCGTTCATCGAGATGGCCGCGACGATCATGACCTTTCACATGCTGGGCCGCTATCTGGAGACCCGCGCCAAGGGCCGCGCCTCGCAGGCGATCAAGCGGCTGATTACGATGGGTGCGAAGACCGCCGCGGTTCTGCGCGACGGCCAGGAGGTGGAGGTGGCGGTCGCCGAGCTGCAGGTGGGCGATGTCATGGTGGTCCGTCCCGGCGCCAAGGTGCCGACGGACGGGGAGATCGTCGAGGGCAACAGCCATCTCGACGAGTCGATTGCCACCGGCGAATCCGTGCCGGTCGAGAAGGGCCCCGGAGATCCCGTCATCGGCGCAACCATCAACAAGGAGGGCATGCTCAAGGTCCGGGCTACCAAGGTGGGCGCGGACACATTCCTGTCGCAGGTCATCAGACTCGTCGAGCAGGCGCAGGGCTCCAAGGTGCCGATCCAGGAGTTCGCCGACCGCGTGACGGCTCGGTTCGTGCCGGCAGTGATCATGATCAGCGTGGCGAGTTTCGTGATGTGGCTGCTGTTCGCGGACGGGCTGCGTCCGATCCTGGACTGGGGCGTCGCCTTCCTGCCCTGGGTCGATCCGTCCCTGACGCCGCTTTTGGTTGCCACCCTGTCCGCCATTGCAGTGCTCGTCATTGCCTGCCCCTGCGCACTTGGTCTCGCGACGCCGACGGCGATCATGGTCGGCTCCGGCCTGGGGGCGGAGCGCGGCGTCCTGATCCGCTCCGGCGAGGCGATCCAGACGCTCAAGGACATCAAGGTCGTCGTTCTCGACAAGACCGGGACGATCACCGAGGGCCGCCCCTCCCTGACCGACGTGATCGCGGCCGAGGGGTTCGACGAAAGCGCGGTACTGCGCGCGGCCGCATCGGTCGAAGCCGGCTCCGAGCACCCGCTCGGTCAGGCGATCGTATCCGGCGCGAAGGGTCGTGGCCTCGACGTGCCTGCCGTCGAGGGCTTCAAGGCGATCACGGCGCGCGGCGTCGAGGGCCGCGTAGACGGCCGATTCGTCCGCGTGGGCAGCCGCCGGCTCCTGAACGAGGCAGGCATCGAGCTCGGCGCGCTGGATGAGGCGCTGACGCGTCTCGAAACCGAGGGCAAGACGGCGATGCTGGTCGCCATCGAGAATCAGGCGGCGGGCATCGTCGCCGTCGCCGACACCGTCAAGGCGGACTCGAAGGCCGCCATCGCGGCACTGCACGACCTCGGCATCCGTACCGCCATGATCACCGGCGATAACGAGCGTACGGCCAGATACGTGGCGGCACAGGTTGGGATCGACGAGGTGCTGGCTGGCGTGCTGCCCGAAGGTAAGGTCGACGAGATCCGGCGCCTTCAGGACAGGTACGGCCAGAAGATCGCCATGGTCGGCGACGGCATCAACGACGCGCCGGCGCTGAAGCAAGCCAATGTCGGCATCGCCATCGGTGCCGGCGCCGACGTCGCTATCGAGGCGGCCGACGTGACACTCGTCAGCGGCGAGCTGACCAAGGGGGTGGAGGCGATCCGCCTGTCGAAGGCGACCTTCCGCAAAATCCTCGAGAACCTGTTCTGGGCGTGGTTCTACAACGTGGCTGCCATACCGATCGCCGCCCTCGGTCTCCTACACCCAATGGTCGGGGTCATCGCCATGACGACGAGCTCCCTATCCGTCATCGGCAATTCGCTGCTGCTCAAACGTACGCGGCTGGAGGTGCACAAGCCATGACCCACGATCATTCGACGCCGGAGAACGAAGGCCCGAGGCGCTCGTTCTGGAACACGCCCGCCGGCTTTGTGCTTTGCGTCTTCCTGGCGATCGCCGGCGTGCTGATCTGGCTGGAGCACCGCGCCCATATTCTCGGTGCCCTCCCCCTCCTGTTGCCGCTTCTCATTTGCGTGGGCATGCACTTCTTCATGCACCGCGGTCACGGCGGACACCATGGATCGGGCGGAGGTCGCGATGAACGGTGACGTGCCCGCCTACGGCCTGTGGTTCCTGGTCGTCATCAACGCGGCGATCTTCATTCTGTTCGCGTTCAGCTTCTTCAAGCCGCAGACGGCGCGCGACTGGCGTTCCCTGGGCGCGTTCTCCGCCTTCATCGTTGCATTGTTCGCGGAGATGTACGGGTTTCCGCTGACGCTCTACCTGCTCGCCGGCTGGCTCGGCAACCGGTTCCCTGCGCTCGATCCGCTGTCGCACGATGCCGGCCATATATGGCCGGCCCTGTTCGGCTGGTCGATGGACCCGCACTGGAGCCCGTTGCATCTGCTGAGCTTCGTGTTCATCGGGGGCGGGTTCATCCTAATCGCCAAGGCCTGGCGCGTCCTTCATGACGCGCAGCGGGAAGGAAAGCTGGCGACAACCGGCCCCTATGCCTGGATCCGCCACCCCCAGTACGTCGGCTTCGCCCTCATCATGATCGGGTTCTTCCTGCAATGGCCGACGCTCGTGACCGGACTGATGCTGCCGATCCTGCTGGTCATGTACTGGCGCCTCGCCCGGCGCGAGGAGCGCGAAGTCGAAGCAGCGTTCGGGGACGCGTACCGCGCCTACGCCAGGCGCGTCCCGGCATTCATCCCGCACCTGCCTTTCAAGTCGGGGGCACATGCCGGATGACGCCGAAATTCCGCCTGAAATCACATTTCCAGAGGGAGAACGAACCATGAGAGCGACATCGCTATGCACCGTCCTCTTCGCAGGCCTGCTGCTTGCCGCCACGGCGACAGTGGCACACGCCCAGGCGACCGATCAGGAACACGACGCGCACCATCCCGGCGAAACACAGACGGCTCCCGAGGTGCAGGCCCCCGGTGCAGGAGAGAGCCCGACGGCCGGCATGGGTCAGGGCGGTTCCGGCATGATGGGCATGATGAGCCCCGACATGATGCGGATGATGCGCAGCATGATGATGCAGCAGGGCAACGCCGGACAGCCTGGCGCGATGATGCCGGGTGCAATGATGGGGGATGCAACGATGTGCCCGACGATGCCGATGATGGCCGGCATGGGCCCCGCTTCCTCCATGTCGATGGCGGGAAACCATGGGCTGCTCTACGGAATGCCCAAGGCCGGGAAAGAGATGACGCCCCAGCGTGTCCGCGCCTTCCTGGAAACGCACCTCGCCTGGCACGGCAACCCGCGCCTCAAGCTCGGCGAGATCGCGACGGCCGAGGACGGCAGCATCACCGCCGAAATTATCACGGTCGACGGTTCGCTGGTGCAAAAGCTCGCCTTCAACCGCTACCCCGGCCTGTTCCGGCAGGTGCAGTGACCCGCCGCGGCGCATTCGGGAGAGCTGTCGAAGCATGAGCGCCCGATTGAGCTTCCTCGGCGGAGTCGGCACCGTCACAGGTTCGAAGTACCTGCTCGAATTCGACGGCACCCGTATATTGATCGATTGCGGGCTCTTTCAGGGGTTCAAGCAGCTTCGCCTCCGCAACTGGAGGCTCTTCCCCGCCGATCCGAGGCGCGTCGCTGCGGTCGTGCTCACCCATGCCCATCTCGACCATTCGGGCTATCTGCCCCTCCTGGTACGGAAAGGCTTTTCCGGACCGATCGTCTGCACCGAGCCGACACGCGATCTCTGTGCGATCCTGCTTCCCGACAGCGGATACTTGCAGGAGAAAGATGCCGAATACGCAAACCGGCACGGCTTCTCGAAGCACCACCCGGCGCTTCCCCTCTACACGAAAGAAGACGCCGAAGCGTGCCTCGAACGCTTCGCGCCGGTCCCGTTTCAGGAGGAGCGCAAATTCGCGAAGGGGCTATCGGCCCAATTTCTGCCGGCCGGTCACATTCTCGGGGCGGCTATTGTTGAAGTGACTTGTGGAGGTCGAACCATCGTCTTTTCCGGCGACCTGGGCCGTCCCGGTAGCGCGACGATGGTCGATCCCACGCCGGTGCGCTACGCCGACTATCTGGTTGTCGAGTCCACGTACGGCAACCGGCGTCATGAACGGCTGGATACGGAGGAAGTCCTTGCCAAGGTGATCAACCGAACGGCGGCTCGGGGCGGGACGGTGCTTGTCCCCGCCTTCGCCGTCGGTCGTGCACAATCGCTGCTCTTCCATCTTCAGCGTCTCAAGGCCGTGAANNGGAAGGCCTGTAGCGTGGCGCGTTATGTGCGCGAACCGGAAGACTCCAAGTCGCTCGACCGGGATCCCATGCCCAAGATCATCATCTCGGCGAGCGGCATGGCGACCGGCGGCCGGGTCCTCCACCACCTCAAGCATTTTGCGCCGGACCGCCGGAACACCATTCTGTTTGCTGGATTCCAGGCGGGAGGAACACGTGGCGCTGCAATAACCAGGGGTGCCGAGCGCGTGAAGATTCACGGCCAGTACGTGCCGGTGCGTGCCGAGGTCGCTAACCTGCAAATGCTGTCTGCGCATGCGGACGCCGACGAGATCATGGCGTGGCTTGGCGACCTGAGGGAGCCGCCGCGGATGACCTTTATTACGCATGGCGAGCCTGAAGCTGCAGATGCCCTGCGCCACCGGATCGAGGAAGAGCTCGGCTGGCCGTGCACAGTGCCGGACTACCGCGACGAAACCGAGCTGACATGACGACGAATCCAACACAACACGCCTTCGCTTCAAAATCGTCCGGGAATACGCTGCGGGCACGGCGTCTCGGAATCGATACGCAGTACGAGGCGGTCGTGTTCATGCGCGACGACTGCCCCATCTGCCGCTCCGAAGGGTTCGCGGCCCAAGCACGGGTTCGGCTGGTGCACGGGGACCGATCGATCATCGCAACCCTGTACCACGTCAGCGGAGATTTGCTGCTGCACGAGGAAGCCGGGCTGTCAGAATCGGCGTGGCGGCGCTTGGGGCTTGCCGACGGCGAGACGGTTGCCGTGAGCCACCCTCGCCCGCTCGATTCGCTGAGCAAGGTTCGCGGCAAGGTCTATGGCCGGCCGCTCGACGCGACGGCACTCGAGGAGATCGTCACCGACATCGTCGCCGGCCGGTACTCCGACATCCATCTGTCATCGTTTATCACCGCCTGCTCGGCGCGGCCCCTCGACCATGATGAAACGGTCGCGCTGACGAGAGCGATGACGGATGCCGGCGAACGGCTGCACTGGGACACCACGCCCATCGTTGACAAGCACTGCGTCGGCGGCCTGCCGGGAAACCGCACGACGCCCATCGTCGTGGCCATCGCATCCGCCTGCGGCCTCACGATGCCGAAAACCTCGTCCCGGGCGATCACGTCGCCGGCGGGAACGGCGGATGCCATGGAGACCATGGCCCCGGTCGATCTCGACATCTGCGCCATGAGGAAGGTCGTCGAGCTAGAAGGGGGCTGCGTGATCTGGGGTGGCGCGGTGCGCCTGAGCCCCGCCGACGATACGCTGATCCGCGTCGAGCGTGCGCTCGATCTGGACAGCGAAGGTCAGCTCGTGGCCTCCGTGCTGTCGAAGAAGATCGCTGCCGGCGCCACCCACCTCGTTCTCGACCTGCCCGTAGGCCCGACGGCGAAGGTGCGTGGCGACGCGGCCGCATCGGCATTGGCGCAGAGCCTCGTAGGCGTCGCACGGACCTTCGGAATCGAGGCGCGCGTTCTGGTGACGGATGGACGTCAGCCCGTCGGGCGCGGCATAGGGCCTGCCCTGGAGGCCGAGAACGTCCTCGCGGTGCTGCAGGGCTCGCCTGAGGCGCCGGAAGACCTTCGCATGCGCGCTGTCGCCCTGGCTGGGATGCTGTTGGAGCTGGCCGGCATGGCGGAAGAGGGCGCAGGCGAAGCAACTGCGACGCAGGCCCTGGAAGACGGCCGGGCGTGGGCCAAGTTCCAGCGCATCTGCGAAGCCCAGGGCGGCATGCGAACGCCGCCGAAAGCGCCACATCGCCGCCCGGTCGTGGCGGGGCGGCAGGGTCGCGTCTCCGCGATCGACAACCGTCGGCTGGCCAGGGTCGCAAAGCTTGCCGGAGCGCCGGATGCCAAGGCGGCAGGTGTGGAAATTCACGTCCGGGTAGGCGACACGGTTGCCGTGGGCGAGCCGCTCTACACGGTCCATGCCGAGACGCCGGGTGAGCTGACCTACAGCCTGGGCTATGTGGTGGCCAACGAAGACATCATTGACCTGGCGGAAGCATGATGCCGCCGCTACTCGTCACGTTGCGGGAGAATGAGCCCCTTGCAGAGCCGCTGGCCGAGGCAATCGGCGGGCAGCTTGCGCATCTGGAGATTCGCAAGTTCCCCGACGGCGAAACCTACCTGCGGTACGGGACGTCGCCGGCAGGACGGCCGGTCGCGATCCTCTGCTCCCTGGACCGACCGGACGCGAAGTTCCTGCCGCTCCTGTTCGCCGCCGCCACGGCCCGGGATCTCGGCGCCGCGTCCGTCGGGCTCATCAGCCCCTATCTCGCCTATATGCGCCAGGACCGGCGTTTCCGGCCCGGCGAAGCGGTCACCTCAACCTGTTTCGCCGAAGTGCTGTCTCGCCAGGTCGACTGGCTTGTCACGGTCGACCCGCACCTCCACCGCCGACACGCACTTTCCGAGATCTATGCCGTGCCGGCTGTCGCGTTGCACGCGGCGCCGCTGATCGCCGCGTGGATCCGGGAATCCGTCCAAAGGCCCCTGCTCATCGGCCCGGACGCGGAGAGCGAGCAATGGGTGTCGGCCGTCGCCGGCGTTGCCGGTGCGCCGCACCTCGTATTGCAGAAAACCCGACGAGGCGACCGCGATGTGGACGTGTCGGCTCCCGAGATCGATCGGTGGCGGGGCCACACGCCGGTTCTGGTGGACGACATCGTCTCGACAGCCCGGACCATGATCGAGACTGTCGGCAATCTCGTCCACGCCGGTATGCGGGCACCCGTATGTGTCGCCGTGCACGGCCTTTTCGCGGAAGAGGCGTATCGGGAGCTCCTGGCCGCCGGCGCGGCGCGGGTCGTGACGTCGAACACGGTCCCGCACGAAAGCAACGTCATAGATGTCGCTGACTTAGTGGCAGAGTCTGTTCGAAAAATATTCGGGGAATTTGGGTCGCCATCGGAAAATTCTGGTGTGTGATGGCGCCTTGCACCGAGGGAGCCCCACCACGCCCTCCCGCCGGTCAGGCTTCACTGACCACGTCGAAGAAGAGCAATCGACCCGACATGAAACAGAAAGTTTTCAGCACCCACAAACTTACGAAGGTTTACACGTCGGGAGAGGTGAAGGTTCACGCATTGCGCGGCGTCGACCTCGAAGTCTGGTCCGGAGAGGTGATCGTGCTGCTCGGCCCGTCGGGTAGCGGCAAGTCGACGTTGCTCAACATCATGGGTGGTCTCGACCACGCGACGAGCGGCCATGTCTATTTCAAAGACATGGAACTGACATCGCTCAATGATCAGCGGCTCACGACCTACCGCCGAAAGCATGTGGGGTTCGTGTTTCAGTTCTACAATCTGATGCCAAGCCTCACGGCCTACGAAAACGTCGCGCTTGTCACGGATATCACCGACCATCCTCTGCCGCCCGAAGAGGCGCTTGCGCTCGTCGGACTTGGGGCAAGGATGGAGCATTTTCCCGCGCAGCTCTCCGGTGGTGAGCAGCAGCGTGTTGCGGTCGCACGCGCAATCGCAAAACGGCCGGAGGTCCTCCTGTGCGACGAGCCGACCGGTGCCCTGGATTCCGAAACTGGGATACGGGTGATTGAAGCGCTGATCGCCATCAATGCGCAGCTCGGAACCACGATCCTCATCATCACGCACAACGCCAGCATTCAGGCAGTTGCTCATCGGGTTATTTCTTTCGCCGACGGCCAGATTGCGGGAATTCGCGAGAACGATAAGCGCCTCGCGGCGAGCGAGGTCAGTTGGTGAGGCATGCGCGCGCTCGACATCAAGCTCTTTCGTGACCTCAAGCGCCTATGGGCGCAAGCGCTGGCGATCGCTCTCGTCGTAGCCGGAGGGGTCGCTTCGATTCTCCTCGCGGTAGGCTCTTATCGATCACTCGACGAGACTCACATCGCTTACTACGAGCGCTATCGTTTCGCGGACGTGTTTGCTTCGGTTCGCCGTGCGCCGACGGCACTTGTCGAACGCGTCAAGGAAATCCCCGGCGTTGCCGCTGTAGAGGCGCGCATTACCAAACTCGCGCTGCTCGACATCCCGAACGTCCGCGAGCCCGCCGTCGGCCAGTTCATATCGCTACCAGAGAGCGGGCAGCCGGTGCTCAATCGGCTTCATCTTCGAATCGGCAGAATGCCCGATCTGGGAAGAACCGATGAGGTTGTGGTCAACGAGAGCTTCGCGTTGGCACATGGCTTCGCGCCCGGTTCCCGCTTCTCAGCGATCCTAAATGGACGAAAGCGCACGCTGATAGTCGTTGGCGTTGCGCTCTCTCCAGAGTTTATCTACGCGATCGGGCCCGGCGACAGAATGCCAGATAATCGTCGCTTCGGTATCGTCTGGATACCGGAAAGGTCGCTTGCCAGTATCTACGACCTTGAAGGCGCCTTCTCCTCGCTCAGTCTCCAGCTGTCGCACGATGCCTCGGAGCGCGAGGTGCTCCAGCGGCTCGATGAGCTGCTCGACCGGTATGGCGGAACCGCCGCTTATGGCCGGAAGGATCAGCTCTCGCACGCCTACCTGGATCACGGGCTCGACATGCTTCGGAATATGAGCCGCACGCTGCCGGCGATCTTCCTTCTGGTCGCGGCATTCCTGGTCAACCTCACGCTCAGCCGGATCGTCGCACTTGAACGTGAACAGATCGGGCTTTTGAAGGCACTTGGTTATGGAACCGTCGCCATCGCCGACCATTATTTCAAGTTCGTGATTGCGATCGCGATCGCGGGCATCGTCATCGGCGCTGCGGCGGGCACCTGGTTGGGCACCCACGTCACCGCTCTGTACGCGGGATTCTACAGCTTCCCATTTCTCGTCTTCGCCAAGAGCCCAGATCTATATGTGACGGCCGCGGTGCTGAGTATCTTTGCGGCGCTTCTCGGCGCTGCCGGCTCGCTCCGGAACATCGTCGCGCTGCCGCCAGCCGTTGCGATGCAGCCGCCTGCTCCCGCACGCTTTCGCCGCCTGCTGCCGCAGGCCTTCCCGAATCTCAGGATCTTCTCGCAACCGACCGTGATGGCGCTGCGCAATGTCGCGCATCATCCTGTACGGGCCGCATTCACGCTGTTGGGGATCGCGCTCGGAACCGGCATCCTGATCGTTTCGCTCCACCTCGAGGACTCGATGGAGCAACTGGTCGACGTTACCTATTTCCTGGCCGACCGGCAGGACGCGACGGTGAGCTTCGTCGAGAAACGCCCTGAGAGTGCTGTCTTCGAGATCGCGCGCCTTCCGGGAGTTCTCTCCGCAGAACCCTATCGGGAAGTTCCCGTCCGCATCCGCAGCGGCAATGTCGAGCGCCGCGTGATAATCAGCGGCAGGCCGCGATCCGCTGAACTCGCCCGTATCATCGACGTCGACCTGCGTCCTGTCGTCCTTCCGGAGTTTGGCCTGGCGCTCTCGAACTGGCTCGCCACAGGTCTGGGCGTGAATGTCGGCGACCTTGTTGAGGTCGACCTGCTGGAGGGGCCGCGAAGGACTGTGTCGCTTCCGGTTACGGCGCGGATCGAGGACTACTTCGGCATCAACGGCGTGATGGACAGCCGGTCGTTGGCACGGCTGATGCGAGAAGCACCCGCGGTCAACGGTGTTCACCTGAGCGTCGACGACATGAGGCTCAACGCTCTCTACGATGCCGTCAAGGATATGCCTGGCATCAGTTCCCTCGCTCTGCAGGGTGTCTCGTTGGCAAACTTCCGTAGCGCCATTGCCATAGTCGTGACCACGATGGGTGGCATCTATACCGGGCTTGCTGCCCTCATCGCCTTCGGGGTGGTTTACAATAGCGCGCGTATATCCCTTTCGGAACGAGCCCGCGAGCTGGCTAGCTTGCGCGTCCTCGGTTTCACCCGTGGCGAAGTCTTCCGCATCCTGCTCCTCGAGCTGGCGCTCATGGTCGTGATCGCGCAGCCGCCCGGATGGGCGGCCGGATACGGCCTCGCATGGTTGCTGAACGACGCAATGGAGAGCGACGTGATGCGTTCGCCCCTGATCGTAGAGCGCTGGACGTTCGTTCTTGCCAGCGCGTTCATCGCCCTCGCGGCGGCGCTTTCGACGCTGGTGGTCCGACGGCGGATCAGCAGCCTGGACCTAGTGTCCGTCCTCAAAACGCGGGATTGAATCATGAGCAGTCGTTGGCTGAAGCGAGGAACTAGCGCCCTGATAGTTGCGCTGGCTATTGGCGGAGCAGTCTGGTTCGCTTGGCCGGCTCCCGTTCCTGTCGATTTCGCCACGGTTGTCCAGGGGCCCATGGAGGTCTCGGTCGAGGACGAAGGCAAGACCCGCGTCCGCCACGTCTACACCGTCTCGGCACCGGTCACCGGAAAAGTCCTGAGGACTCCGCGCAAAATCGGCGATCGGGTGACTGCCGACGAAACGATCGTGGCGGTTATGCAAGCGACGTCACCGGCTTTCCTTGACATTCGGTCGCGTGAAGAACTTCAGGCAGCCTTTGCCGCGGCCGACGCAGCGGTGGGTTTCGCGGAACACGAGGTTCGCCGGATTGAGGCGGCGCTCGAGTTCGCACGAAGCGAGCTGCAACGGGCACAGGCCCTCGCGCGCAAGGATGTGATTGCTGCCCGGGCGCTGGACAAGGCGACGGTTGACGTCGAGACCAACGAGCATGCGCTGGCCAGCGCCAGGGCGCAGATCGAGGTCAAGCGGAGCGAGCGGGCGAGTATTGCCGCCCGATTGAACGAACCTACAAGCGAAGCCGCGCCGCCGGATCTCGCCCGAGGGATTCAACTCCGGGCACCAGTGTCCGGTCGCGTCCTCGCCATCCCTCAGGAAAGCGAGGCTGTGGTCAAAGCCGGCGCACCCCTGATCGAGATCGGTGATCCGCGCGACCTCGAAATAGTGGTCGATCTGCTCTCGAGCGACGCGGTTCAGGTCGAGGTCGGCTCGTCGGTGCGGATCGAAGGTTGGGGTGGGCCCTCGATCCGAGCGCAGGTGACGCGCGTGGATCCGGCCGGCTTCACCAAAGTCTCGGCACTCGGCATCGAGGAGCAACGGGTGCGGACTATTGTCGATCTCCTCGACCCGCCTGAAGCGTGGTCGAGGCTCGGACATGATTTCAGGGTAATTGCCCACGTCACTCTGTGGAACGCCGAAGATGTTCTCACCGTGCCGGTCGCGTCCCTCTTTCGACGGGCTGATGAGTGGGCTGTGTTCGCAGTCAAGGATGGACGGGCGCGCTCCACGGTCGTCGAGATCGGCCGACGGAACAATCGGGTCGCAGAGGTGCTGGGCGGCCTTTCAGCAGGCGACAGAGTGATTCTTCATCCAAGCGATCGCATCACTGACGGCACTGCTGTGTCGGGGCGTGCAATCCGCTGAGTGCCAAGACACGATAGATGCTGAGGCTGACCGCCGCCGGGACCTCCAAGCGATTTGAACCTAAGAGCTAAGCTGTTGATTCTACGGGGGTCGACTTTAGTTGGTTGCGAGGGTCACAAGCGAAAGCCCCGCCACTCATTGAAGTTACAGGGCTTTTTGTCGGATTTGGTTGCGGGGGCACGCAACCAACGATATCAGCAGGGCCTTTTCCAAGCAGCGGCATGAGGAGCCAGTACAGTCCAAGAGATCGCCTAAGTGGGTGCGTCCCGCCGCAAGCTGTCATTGCTCAGGGGCACCTTGGTGACCGAGCCGAGCCCTTCTAAGACGTCGCCTGTTAAGAAGCGGCTTTGAGCAGATATTGGTATGATGGCGGCCAGGATCGCAGCGATGATTTTGGCCAAGAGTTTTCTCAGCCATTTGAGGATGAGGCGCAGGTTGTAGCCGACGGCGCTCATGACGGCGTTGATCTGGTCGCCGAGGCGGCCCTTGAGGAAGTTGCGGCCGAGATGGCCGTCGGTCTTGCAGTGTCCGATGACGGCCTCGATGGCGGATCGCCGGCGCAGCTCCTTCTTGATCTGGCCGTGGACGCCGCGCTTCTGGCCGGACTTGAAGACCCTGAGCGGTTTGGGCGCGTCGTGGCCCTGATAGCCCTTGTCGACATAGGCCCGCTCGATCTCGCGGCCGGTCAAGGCTTGGGTCTCCTCGATCGCCTGTTCGAGGGTGTGGCCGTCGTAGGGATTGCCGGGCAAGGCCTTGGCATGGAGGATGAACTGGCCGCCCTTGCAGCGTTTGTTGGTGGTGGTGAGCGAGACCTTGACGCCGAACTCGGAACGGATCTTCAAGCCAAGCGGCATAAAGCATGGCGCCTTTGAGAACGAAGCGGTCCTTGTGAGGAGAGACGCTCAGACGGAAGAGAAGCCTTTCCAGCGCGTAGCGCGTAAGCATGCGCTGGAAATTGGCCCGCTTGTCCTTGGCGACGTTTTGAAGCCGCGCGCGCACCGAAGCGGCGATATTCGTTGCCTTACGCGCCATCGGCAACGACCGTTTCGAGATATGGCCTCAGGACCGACCAGATGCGGGTGTCACGGGCGTATCGGATGATCTCCGCTGGCTTAGCCTTGCCCGACTTTATGACATTGTGCAGTCCCTCAAGCGCAACGTCGAAACCGACGAGCTTCCTGAACCGAAAACAGTCCACGACGGTTTTGGCCGGGTCAAAGATCGGCACCGGTACGCCATCGACGGTATGGGTTTGCACGCCGAGCGAAAGCGCCTGTTCCCCGAACCGCACGATGCGGGTTGGGGGGTATTCGATCTTGGGCTTTCTCGCCTTAGGACCTATAGCGACCCAGACTCGGCTCGGCGTCTGGAGCGTGAGGTCATGGAACTGGAGGGCGGAAATAAGGCAGATGACCCCTTTCGGTACGCGCTTGGCAACTTCGGCCAGGTCATGTGGCGCTGTGATGTCGGCGTCGGTGAGCTGATAGAGGCCACGGGAAACCCGAGTGAGAACGCCCTCGTCCACCAGCCGCGAAAGTGTTTCCGGGTGGACCCCGGCATCGCTCAGCTCGATGCGACGCATGGCGCCGCGCTCCTTGAGAAGCTCGACGGCCCGATCTTTCTGCGATATCTCAGTTGTAGCGGCCATGTGACAAAGCGTCGGTTGTTAGGCTCTAACTTCCGACGTTTTGTCACAAACTGGCCTGTAGGAAAAGCGAAAAAGCTCCTGCTCGGCTCCTTCTTACTTGAGCAGCCTCTTGCCCGGCTATTCCTCCCGGAAGAAATCGACAGGTTTCGCGCCAAGTGCCTCGGCGAGCTTTTCCAGCATATCCACAGTGGCGGCGTTTTCCGAGCGCTCCACCATTCCGACATAGTTACGGTTAATCTCCGCATAGTCGGCAAGCTCTTCTTGCGACATCCCCTTTTCCTGCCGCAAGTGCTTGAGATTTCGAGCTACGATCCGCCTCAACTTCATGGCGAAAGGCAGCCCGAATACCTAGT
>JABAOH010007680.1_pt1 | contig 15575 bp, 16 predicted proteins | sample 7062181 | NCBI WGS metagenome assembly JABAOH01 (sample SAMN14538630, study PRJNA623070) | marine sediment metagenome | biome: marine biome [ENVO:00000428]; feature: marine pelagic biome [ENVO:01000023]; material: deep marine sediment [ENVO:00002113]; isolation source: pool of 5 deep marine...
TAACCGCAAAACGCCTCATCCAGTTTGAAATTAGAAGTTTTTTCGCAAGGTTTTGATTGGCAAAGCTAACTAATAATTTTCTAAAGCAGGTCTCCTCGCAGGCGAAAGATTTTAGCTTAGTCCATTCCAAGCTTTTTGGTCACATTCCTCATTTGAATACCATGAACCAGCAAAGCCCGGCTTCTGATCGCAGCAGACACATGAATGGCTTCCATCATCTGTTCCGGATCTGATCCTATTTCCAAACAAGCCTGAGTATAAGCATCAATACAATAGGGACATTGAACAGCGTGAGCCAAAGTAAGAGCAATTAAAGAATTTTTGTGTTTCGAAAATGCACCTTCTTGAAAAACAATTCCATACCATTCAGAAAATTTTTTCCATATCTGTAAAAAAGTGCAAAGAGAAATTTTAAGATTTAATCGTTTTTTTATCCTTTTGAATAATAATTCTATTTGCCATCTATATTTGTATAAAATTTTCTTAATAGACGAATTAATAATGTCCTATCTTTATTGATAATATTTTTCAAGTCAAATTTTTTCTTTAAAATATATACTTTACTTTCCGAGTAATCAACATTCTCATTCTTCTCTTCTTCTGATATGCCTTCTTTTGGTGTTAAAGGTGCCTCGCACTCTGAATATAGTTTTTTTATTACCTCATCAGAAAAATAAACAATTGGATCAACATTTGATAATTTCATTTCACATCCCTCTAAATAAATTGTCACAATTATTATATTTATTGATAGTTATGTTATTATAACATTTTTACTTATTTTAATTCGTTATATGTTAATATTTATTTACAACAGGAGAATGCTTTAATCTTCAATTCTTGTATTTTTTGATTATTCGAAGCAGCAAGAGTTCCAACTCAGCAAGATAGATAGGCTTATGAAGATATCCATATACTCCATAAGAGATCGCCTCCTCAGTCGAAAGAATAGGAGGTCCAGAAATAATGATCAGAAAATAAATATCAGCATATCGGCGACGCACCTCACGTATAATTGCAACATCTTGCCCCCTAAATATACCGATGTCCATTATTACCAATCTTATCGATGTGTGACTCTTTTCAAGATTATAAAGCAGATCATGAACAGAATTTAAAGAGACCACTCTGTATCCCAGGTTTTTAATAAACTCTTGAAATGTTTTAGTGACGAGTGGTTCATTATCGACAAGGTAGATATTGATATCAGGAGTATCCAGCATAAACAATAGCGCTATTGTGTAAGTAAGTCTCTTATTGTTCTAATTAGTGTTTATCCGAAAATGTCTATAATTTGTAACGCTAGCATCTTGCTTGCGACACGAATTATAGATTTAGCTAATATTTTTCCCACAAACTGGAAGTTTAAGTTACGTTCTCAGACAGGCACTAATTACATTTATATGCATTGATCGTGCCATTAAATTTAATGATTTCATAATATACTGAATAAACAGGAATTACAAAACTGTTTTTATTAAATGAAATATATAGAGAACCATCGTTTACCAAATGTTATTATCAACATTTACTAATGGTGACTAAGTAAATACCTTGCTGATGAGGCGAGCTTCATATCATTTCTAAGCAATCTGGGGATTTTTTACACGATATTGATAGAAATTCGTTCATGTTTCATTCAATAAAGAACTTGAAGAAAACCGAGGAATCGAAAAGGGAGGATAATAAATTTGACACACAAGTGTTAAACCGATTCTAAGCTGTCCTTACTTGATGCCCAGTTTTTGCATTTTAAAACGGAACGTTGAATACGGTATACCAAGTTTTTGGGCAGCTTTTCGACGGTTCCATTTAGCTTTTTCTAGAGCATTTAAGATTAAGGTTCGTTCTTTATAAACGTGGGAAGATACACTTGGTGTGGAAATTACCTCTCCTGAGGGATTGGATAAATTAAGATGCTCAGGTAAAATCTGACCCGACCTGGATAAGATGGCAGCACGTTGGACAAGATTCAATAGCTCTCGCGCATTGCCCGGGAAATGGTAATTCAAGAGTAATTTTTGGGCTTCTGATGAGAATCCATCGAAATAAAGGCCTCGTGTTTTGGCATAGGCGGATAGAAAATACTCGGCTAAAGGTAAAATATCGTCTCGGCGTTCCCGAAGAGGTAGAAGCGGGATCGAGTATATATTTAGCCTGTAAAACAGGTCGCGACGGAATTTTCCTTGTTCAATTAACTGTTCCAGGGAGACATTCGTTGCTGCAATCACACGAATATCGACATTGATCTCCTTGGAACCGCCCACCCGTCTGAGAGACCTTGTTTCAAGAATCCGAAGCAGTTTAGCTTGAGCAGAAGCCGAGAGATCTGCAACCTCATCCAGAAAGAGTGTACCACTGTCTGCAAGTTCAAAGTAGCCGGCTCTATTAGTGGTGGCACCGGTGAATGCGCCTTTTACATGGCCAAATAGCTCGCTATCGACAAGTGACTCTGGTAAGGCGGGACAACTTACGGCTATAAATGGGCTTTCGTCCGAACTCGCCTGAAAGTGAATTTCACGAGCCACGACCTCTTTTCCGGTACCCGTTTCACCTGTAATCAGGATCGTATCACACTGGGCTTCGACGACTTGCCGGACCTGTTCACGGACCCTGTGGGTTGCCTGGCTGTTTCCCACAATGTGTCGACTCCTCGTGCGAATGTCATCTAAGGTCTGGAGGCCTCGGATGGTTTCACGGAGGTGGCGCTTTTCTTGTCGCAAGGCGCGGATCCGACCTGACTTTTCCAGTACGCAGTCCAGTTCAAAAAATTTGATCGGTTTTGTCAGGAAATCCGTGGCGCCAAGCCTCAATGCCTGGATCGCTATGTCCATATTTCCATGGGCAGTAATAATGACAACCGATAAATCGGGACGAATTTCCCTAATTTTATCCAGAAGAGAGAGTCCATCTAAACCCGGCATTCGTACGTCAACGAGCGCCAGATCATAATCCCTCAATTTAATCAATTTTAAAGCGATTAATCCATCAGAAGCTTCGTCCACATGATATCCTGATTCAATCAAATAGTCGCCAATAGTTTTACGAACGATATTTTCATCGTCAGCTAATAAAATAGATACAGGTTGGTTTGAATTCATCTTTTCTCCTGGTTATCTACAATTGGAAGAAATATCGTTACGGTAGTCCCCTTTCCAACTGTTGATTTAATATCGATAGTACCATTGAGTTGTTCGACAATTGTTTTGGAGATTGCTAATCCCAGTCCCGTGCCTTTATCAGGCTCCTTAGTCGAAAAGAACGGATCAAACACATTCGGCAAATGTTCCTTTTTAATACCAATACCCTGGTCAATCACTTCAATTTTCACCTGTTTTCTTCGACCTCTCCCTTTTAAGATCGTTCTCAGCTTAACTCGCGGAGATATCGATTCCGAGTCTATATTTAAACGTTCTTCCACTGCGTCACGAGCATTGATTATGAGATTTAAAAGGACTTCTTCCAATGAAAATGGATTCGCTAAGATCGTACACTGATCTTCACATAAATCACATTCGAGAATGAATCCGCGAGACTGGAACTGTGCTTTTAACATTTTCATAGCCGATCTAACGACGTCGTTAACTTCCACGACGTGCATTTCATCTTTGCCTGCTTCTCTGGCGAATAGGCGGACATGTTCAATAATGCTGGACATCCTATCGGCTTGTTCTACGATCAAAGCGATCCTGTCTCGAAGTTTTTCTTCAGTGAGCTCCCACCCTCTACTCATGCCTATTAAAAGATGCTCCGCCAGTCCACGAACCCCAACTAAGGGTTGGTTGAGCTCATGAGCTATCGCGGCAGCCATTTCTCCTAACGAGCGCAATCGATCCGAGCGCATACTTAATGTGCGTTGCTCCGCCAATTTACGTTCAGCGATTTTTCTGGCTTCTTCTGTCTTTTGGCGCTCAGCCATTTCAGCTCGTAAAATTTCACCAGCACGCACAAGCTCTTCAGTCCGTTTTTTCACACGGAACTCAAGGTCATCATGTGCTTTTCGTAACTCCTCCTCCACCAGCACCCGCTGAATAGCCACGCTAAGTTTCATAGTTGCGTTTTCTAATACTTGTACCGTTTCCAATGGCACCATGTTATCTTGAGAATCGGCTAAGTGAATTAAGCCCAACATGCGATCTTTTAAACGAATCGGTATCAATGCAACAGATTCATATCCAAATTCATTACATATATTGCGAGTCTTTCCTTTCTCCTGTTCGGAAACCGTGGCAAGAAAACGCGTGGTGCCATTCATATAAAACGAACCACCCTCTGTGTAAAACGGAAGCTTAGGATCGGTTGTCCCTTTGATGATATTGATACACATGCAATGGTCCGACTTGATCGAAAGAGGACTTTCTAATTCGTAGAACTCCTGACTAAATCCTTTATAAACAGAGTAGGGAATGTTACCTTCTTCGTCGAGAATGCGGATTCCTATCGCCTCGCATCGACTGAAATTCTTGGCTTCCGCTAAAAATTCTTTTAGCATAGGCATCATCTCGGTGTGAAAATTCGCAATTCTAAGAAATGAATGGGAAGCCCGTAATGCTTCCTCCGCCCGCTTACGATCAGTGATATCTCTGCTACTTACTGTAAGACCAACTGCCTTGCCAGCTTTCATTACCGGACCGCCGTATGATTCAAAATATTGAATCCTACCGTCCGCATACTTATAAATACTCTCGAATTTATCGGCTTTACCGGTCTTCAAAACTTGTTTAAAGCACTCCTCTATGATCTTTCTACATTCTGGCAATGCATAATCGTAAAAGGATGTACCTATCACTTGCTCTCGGGACAAGCCTGGTATCGTGTGGTTAATGAAAAGAATATTGGCATCACGATCTAATAGCATGATACGGTCAGGTGAGTTTTCGGTAATTGACCTCCACTTTGACTCGCTCTCCAATAGCGCTTTCTCCGCTCGTTTGCGCCTGGTGATATCGAGACCATATACATTTACATAGCCGGAATCTATTACTGGAGCAAAAGTCATTAAAAGTATATTTTCTCCACATTCAACTTCAATTTCTTTACTGAAGCCGGAACGTAAAACCTCGGAAATGAATTCACGCCATTCGTCAGGTAAAAGCTGACCGACTTGGCATCCCAAAATATTTAACAAAGTTGAACTTGCCTCGTTGGCATAGAGAATAGTGCTATCTTTTGCAGCCCGTAATATAGGATGGGGGTTTTCGCTTGGGAATTTTGCCAAACCACTAATTTCCTCCCCCGCTCGTCTGGATTCAGTAATATCACGGGCTATGGATATTGCTCCAGTTACATTCCCATTTACATCCTTAATTGTCCGAGACCATGAGGCAAGAAGGCGACTTTCTCCATCTTTTCGTTTTTGCCAACTTTCAATATAGTTTATATTATCATCGTCCTCGAAATAGAAAGATGTTTCTCTACCCACTATATCTTCTCCAAAAAACTCCAAACCAGCTTTATTAGCCCAGGTACAAACTTTATTAACGTTCACTTCCATAATGATGTCGGGTATTGTGGCTAAAATAGCCTTAGATCGATTGGCCAATTCGTCCAGTTCTCCCTTGAATCTCTCTTTATGTTCGGAGGATACTGTTGAATTCGTTTTATTACTGTTCATTATCTGTCCAAATATTTGGTTTGCATACTTAAGCAAAGTTATTCAAATAAAAATACAAAATTTTAATAAATGTGTCAATAAAAAAATACAAATTGGGGCAGTTCATCCAACAGGATGAGGTCCGAAATCATCAATCGACTGCCTGGTTTGAGCACTCAGTAAGCTTCTTGAAAAACGCTGTCCTTATCGGGCGAGAGATTGAGGAGGCAATTTGAAATAAGCGTATCAATAAAATTATCAACAAAAGGTAATTTTTCTATTTCTCCCGGTCTAAATTCTTCATCTGTTTAGCGATCTTGTCATACTCACGTCTCACAATCCTTTTAACATTCTTTGTTTTTTATAAAATTATACCTCATAAAAGTCTATGATATCTTGTGTATCATTTTCACAAAAGTGTTATAATCAGGTAAACCATTGGGATAAAATCGACAGGACATAGATGGTTTATCAGGAATCTGTTGATCGAACAGATCCTTGCCATCAATTAAAATCGTTGGCGAGCCACGAAAACCAATTCTGGTTGCCTGTTCGTCATCTTCAACCTGAGTGAAAATAACTGTGATCTCAGGATGCTCATGTTGATATTTTTTTACCAATTCCAGGGCTTTTGGCACATTTGGACAGCCTTCAAAAAACTGGACCTCAATATTGGAAATCATTTTAATCTTCTCACCCGTTGATAAAAGGGGTTCAAAATGAATTGTCGCCTCCATCTTCTTTTCTTTTCGAATAGCATCTTCGATGGATGTCGTTATCTCATGCGCTTCTTTGAGACTTATTTTTTCAGGTAGATATATATGAAACGTCAATTCAATAATGTCACCATATTTATGGACATGGAGATGGTGAATATCAGTAATAATTGGTGCGATTTTGTGAACAATCTTTTGTAATTCGTCAGTCAGCGAATCTTTGGGTTTTTCGCCAATTAGGGTACTGATGGCGATTTTTAAAATATCATATGTCGCAAAAAAAATGAGCAGGGAGACAATGATACCAGCAACGCCATCGATCCACCAGAAATACCGTCCCAGCAGCACACCAACAACAATTAAGCCAGAGGCAATCGCATCACTACGATGATGCCATCCATCGGCAGTTAACGATTGGGATTCGATCTTTTTTCCTGCCCAGATAGCGAAAGATGCCAAACCTTCTTTTAAAACAACTGAAATTAAAAAGATTACAATTGCTAAAGAACTAAATTTTAAACCCTGATGAGTCAATAACCTACGTATTGATTCATTCAAAAATGTAGCACCAACGACAAAAAGCAATGTGCCGATAATAACCGCTCCAATGGCTTCGGCTCTACCATGTCCAAAAGGATGTTTTTCATCCGGTTTCCTCGATGAAATCCAAAATCCAATGATCACAACAACCGATGTTAATGTATCGGAAAGCGTATGCCAGGCATCGGCTTTCATGGCAACGGAATCGGCTTTGACTCCGATCCAAAATTTTAAAATAAATAACAAAAGATTGATGATAATAGAAAGCCAGCCTTCGATATAGCCGAGATTTTGATTTTTAAAGTTCACTGAACGTCTTCTCTTGGTAATTGAAATTATATTATGAACATTTTATTTTTTTAAATTATAGAACAAAATGCCATTTTGTCCTACTTGAAGAATCATTTGTTAAACCAGAAAGTCAAGTTCACCATGCTGATGAGAATAGGTACCTCAAGAAGCGATCCGATAACAGTAGCAAAAGCCTGTCTCGAATCAATCCCAAAAATGGTGACTGCCACAGCGATTGCCAACTCAAAATCATCGCTTGCCGCTGTAAACGATACGGCGGTAGCCTGTCCATAATTGGCATCGATCTTATCGGTGACAAAGAAGGTGCAAACTACATTAGCAAACAATATACTTATTACGGGTAAGAATTTCATAGAATGCTGTCATTGCGAGCGAAGCGAAGCAATCTCGTAACTATCAAGAAATTATGAGATTACTTCGTCACCTCGTTCCTCGCAATGACAGATGACATACTGAAAAATTAACCCATAACGAGTATAAATACAAAGCGGTATCCCCACTCGGATGACATCAAGCGGCGATTTGATGATGTATTCCCCTTTGATTGAAAACATGACGATGATTGTAAATAGAAGTACGATGAATGTGATGGGACTCATTTTTGGAATAAAAGCTTTTTCATACCTTTCTTTGCCTTTAGCTTTTATAAGACTGAATCGTGTGGCAATACCAGCGATGAAGGGTATTCCCAGGTAAATAAAAACTGTTTTTGCTGGTTCAACCATCGAGATGCTGACATTGAGCCCTTTAACTGATCCCAGCGCATTCAAGAAGATGGTAATAAAAAGATAAATAGCGACTGCATAAAACAAAACCTGAGAAATGGCATTAAAAGCTACCAAACCGACAGCAAGCTCATCCCAGACAATGACCATGGCAATGCATCGGGCTAAACCGATTAAAAACACGCCGATCATGTATTCAGGATGATTGTGAAGAAAAATGATTGCTAAAACAAATATGACAATGGGACTGATAATCCAGTTATTTAGTAATGAGATAAGAATCAGTTTTTTATTCTTAAATACCTTTCCCATTTCTTCATATTTGGCTTTAGCCAAAGGTGGATACATCATCAGGATTAAACCGATGGCAATCGGAATTGAGGTCGTTCCAACCTGGAGACTGGTAATGAACCGAGTGATTGAGGTTGAAAAATAACTGATTCCGATTCCTGTTGCCATCGCCAGAAATATCCAGAGCACTAAAACCTGGTCTACAATTGAAAGCTTCTTCTACTGGGTCGTTGCCATACTTCAATCTCTTATTTTGAAGCAATAAACTGGATGACATGGTCTCCTCCTTGCAGATGGAGATTATGTCGCTTCGTCGCTTTAAATAAAATTAACACTTTCTGCTTTATCATCTATTCCTTCCGTTATCTCGTCTAATGACGAAATGAAATGGATAAAAAAAATCATATTTTGCATAAATCAAATCGATCAATATTTTTCAACTTTTCCAAATCTGACTTAACCTTCTCATCATCATTTAACCAGTAAGTAATGAGTGGCAGGAGTGCTTTAATAAAAATATTTTTGGCATTTGTATTCAAATAATAATTGACCCACTTTCCATCTTTTATATCATCAATAATTTCCGCCTCTTTTAAAATGCTCAGATGTTTAGAGACCGTCGAGGTTGCCAATTCTAGAATGGCTGTTATTTCACACACGCATAACGATTTCTGCTGAAGCATTTTCACAATGCGAGGTCGATTCATGTCGCTCAATGCCTTGAAAATTCTTACGAATTTTTACACGGTAATCGATCCCCATTTTGTCATTTCGCTAAATATAAAAATGAAATTCAAAAATGTCAAGTATTTTTTGGCTCAACGATTTAAACTTCTATCCTCAAGCGTGCAAGTTTGATTCAAGAAAAAAATAAAAGAAAATCTAATCCCTTAATTCATTTTAAATACGGAAATAAGCCATTAAACTCTTAATATTTTCATCCAACTCGCACAGACAACGCCTTTATTAATGGAAAAGAATGTGAGTTCTTATCTCGAAATTGAAGCAAATAAAAAGCCTCCGCTATTATGTAACAGAGGCTTGCATGATATATGGAACAGGAACAGTGAACTTCTCGATAAGCGTGGATACACGCTAATTAACCGAGATAATCCTCTCAAAGATTTTATTCATATTTTAAATTCGACGAAGACACAATTGTTCCATAAGCATAATTTAAGGTTTTATCTTGTAGAGTTTTTCAGGGGGTGAAAAATAAGCATTATTAATTTATTATTAGTACCGGGACTGCCAGCCACTACTTTTTCGCCTTCCCCCACTACCGCGGCGTTTATCAGATCGGGATCGAGCCTCATTCACGATAATCGTTTTTCCCTTTAATTCCGTTCCATTCAGATTTTCCATTGCAGATATTGCTTCTTGCTTTGCAGGCATTTCTATAAATCCAAATCCTCTTGATTCACCGCTGAATCTGTCTTTGATTATTCTAACGGATGTAATCTGGCCAAAGGTTTCAAAAGCTCCTCGCAAATCGTCTTCGGTGACCTCTTGAGATAGATTTCCAATGTAAATATTCATTTTTAACTCCTTTTAATTGATTGATAATAATTTCTCGCCTTACTCCCCGAAACCGTTCGCGTTGAAGCTTATTTTTGTCAATCTTAGGGGATTAGCCAGGCATTGTTTAATCAAAATTTGATTTATAAAAATTACATCGAGGATATTTCCAATCGGACCCCGCTGATCTCTCGGGATGTTTACCCTTTCCGTGTTTTACAACATCATGATAATTTTCATATTCAATACCAAAAGCATCTCTCGCAGAGATAGCATATCGAAATTTAAATAATGGCATATTCGTTTAGCCAACCCAGGATTCTAATTCAGAGTTTAGATCAGTATCTGTACGTCCGATATAACTAACAAGAAAGGTCTCGTTTTCATCTCTCCTTCCTAAAGCATAATTTCCAGGCGATATTCTTGTAACCTTTTCATTGATAGTTTTATGATCGAGACTATATGATCCTTCCATTCCTAGCGATGGCATTCTTTTTTCCGTTCAGTGGATTGTTGTTTTGAATTTAAAGCAATTTAATAAATTTTTCATTCCTATTCAGGATAAAATGGTAATGGTTGTGCGGCGTATTTTTTCGATACGTCACATCTACTTGTCTTATGGTAAGACGACAACATCTTGTGCCTGAGGACCTTTTTCACCTTGTGCAACGGTAAATTCTACTTTCTGTTCTTCAACGAGCGTGCGAAAACCATTACCTCGAATAGCACTGTAATGAACAAAAATATCACTCCCTTCGTCACGTGTGATAAAGCCAAATCCCTTGTTGCTATTAAACCATTTAACTTTTCCGGTTTCTCGGTCGTCCATAATAATTCACCTCCATTCATGTAAATATAAATGTGATTGTATCTACTGTTGTATTATATCCAAATCTTGTTTGAATTTATTAATAAAAAACCCAACCAAATTAGTTGGGCTTCAAATACAAACAAATATTTTATAAGTTATTGATATACTAGAATAAGATTCTTTTGATGTAAATTACAAAAGAGATTGCTAGATCATCAAATTTAAATTAACTTTTATCACAAAAAGTTAATTGCCTCAAAAATATTTCTTTATCAGCTCAATTAATTTAGCCGATTTAAGATAATGATAAATTTTGTCTTAGTCAAGAATTATTACTTTAATTTAAAAAATATATTGCAAATTAAAAAGCCTCTGAAATTTAATCAGTAGAGCTTTATCTCATGGGCGATACTGGAATCGAACCAGTGACCTTCCCGATGAAGATCGGAACACACTAACCAAGTGAGTGATTCAATAAAAAAGCCTTGATCATCAATCAAAACAACGCTGACTTGTGGGCGATACTGGAATCGAACCAGTGACCTCCGGTATGTGAGACCGGCACTCTAACCGACTGAGCTAATCGCCCATTTATACTCATTTCGAATTTTAGATCATGCCAAAGTCGGATACGCCTTCGGTACGTTTCGGATTCAAGAACTTGACTAAAATCAATCCCTTGCTTATGGATTGATACTGAAATTTTAATCCTTAATGAGTATAATTTCTTTAGGGAGTGGGATAAAACAAGTTTCCCATTTTGTTTTTATAACTAATTAATTTTTCGTCAATAAGAAAGTTCAAATGTCGCAGTTATGTAATCCAACTCCCTTAACTTCTAACCAGAGACCTTACCGAAAAAATCGGGACAATTATATCGACTTACTAAATCGCCCTTAAATTTTGAACGGTGATAAAATAATAAATTTATAGTTTAAAGTCAAGAAAATTATTCGCTTTTTTCAGGACGCTAATTGAATTAGACAACGGCTGCCTCTTCAAAAATAAGAACCTTTCGATCTGCATCGAGGGTCGTTTTGATCCCGATTGGTAAGGTTGGCTTGTCTGCTTCGTGTCCTAAATTCAATCCAAAAAGAATAGGACAATGGAGTTTACCAAAGCGGTCTTCTAAAACTTCTTCGAGACTGAAGCTGTTGTAAAATGCTGGCTTGTAATCACGGGGCTTACAATCCGGGCATTTATCGAACAGGATGCCTGCTACATGTTCCAGTTTACCTGCTAGCAGAAGTTGGGTCAACATTCGATCAATATCGTATGGTTCTTCGCCTGTCTCTTCAAGGAAAAGAATTACGCCTTTAGTGTCGACCTCATAAGGTGTGCCCAAAAGGGCGGTTAGTAAAGTTAAATTCCCCCCGATTAATCTTCCACTATTTAATCCTGGTCGGATCGTACGGAGATGTGCTGTCGGACGCAATGGGTTTTCAGGTTCGGGACGATTTATTTCGCCGATTGGCTCTGTTGATGTAACAACTTTCAAAAAATAGTCCTTTGTGTATTTGGAGAAGCTAGAAATGGCAACTGGACCATGGAAAGTGACCAATCCAGTCTGCTGGCTAATAGCTAAAGTAATGGAAGTGACATCGCTATAACCAATAAAAATTTTTGGATTTTTTTTAATTAGATTATAGTCGATCATATGAAGTAACCGCATACTACCATACCCACCACGAAGCGAAACAATAGCTTTCACTTCATCATCTTTAAACATCTGGTGCAAATCGGCCACTCGATTTTCGTCTGGACCTGCCAAATAGCCATATTTTTCTTTGATATGCTTTCCAATCTTTACGTTAAATCCCAACGATTGTAAAGTTTCCACTCCCTCCCGAATTGTGGATGGTTCAAAAGCTGCGCTTGCCGGAGCAATGAGTCCTACGGTGTCACCGACTTGTAATCGTGGTGGTTTTATGACTGGTGTGTCTTGTCCTTTGCAAAAGAGTTCTTTTGGAAATAAAGCGCTTGCGGTCGTTAAAGTTGTTACGTTACCGATAAAGCGACGACGGCTTAAAAGGCATTTTTTATTCTTCTTCATATTGCTGACCAAAGTATCAAATAATTTGGATATTGTTATTAAGAATTTAGCTAATTCTGGTTATTTTTTTTATATCCCATATTATTAACATTCAGAACCTGATTCTGTAAGTTGCTCTCTAAGTTCCTGATAGTCAAATGGCTCACTTGACTTTGACAATCATTTCCAGTTCAACGGCTGCACCAAGCGGTAATTCGACCATACCCACCGCACTGCGAGCATGAATCCCTCTTTCGCCTAACAACTCACTCAAAAATTCTGACGCACCGTTTACCACAGCAGGCTGTTCAGTAAAGCCTTCTGCGCTGGCTACAAAGCCTACGATTTTTACGATCTGTTCTATCCGATTCAGATCGCCAATAACACTTTTTATGGCACTTAAGGCATTTAAAACACAGACTTGAGCGGCTTCATATCCTTGCTCTTTTGATATTTCCTTTCCCAATTTACCTTTGAAATTCAGTTCGCCATTGACAATAGGAAGTTGACCCGAGGTGAACACCAAATCGTTAACTTGAATTGCAGGTATGTAGGCTGCAATGGGTTTTGGAGTTTGAGGTAGACTAAAACCTAATGATTTTAATTTTTCTTCAACTGTCATAACTCTTTCCTTCTTTTGAATCCTTAAAAAACATTCTTTTTAATCATTTAATTGATCTCCCTATGGTAGACATGAGTATCCAATCATAATACGTGTTGGTTTGAAACGATGATTTGCTATAATTTACTCTCATTTAATATTATTAAAAAGATTTTATAAAAAATCAAGTTATTTTTAAAATGTTGAAAAAAAGAAAGGGTTTCTGGTAAACCTGATAAGCATTACCAAAAACCCTTTTCTATCACAGATATACGAGAGGAATGTAAGTTCACTGAGTTGAAGGCTTCGGCAGAGTAAAATAAAATGAGGCATCTTTATCTAATTTCGATTCTACCCAAACTGTTCCGCCGTGATGTTCGACGATTTTTTTTACGATAGTGAGCCCCACTCCTGTTCCATTAATATTTTCTTCTTTTTTTCCACATTTCTGAAAAACCTCAAAGATTCGTTCATGGTCGGCTGGATCAATGCCGATCCCATTATCCCTAACAGCAAACTCATAAAATCTTTTTCGATCTTTACACTCAATTTCAATAAAAGGTTGACGCTTTTCAGAAGTATATTTAATAGCATTTCCGATTAAGTTTTCAAACACGGTTTGTAACCTTTGGCGGTCACCATAAATTATAGGCAAACTTTTTGAAATGAAAAATTTAATCTGTTTCTGCTGAATCTGAGGATAAAGACACATATAAACTTCTTTCACCAATTTATAAGTTGAAAATCTTCTTTTAATTCCAACCACCCGTCCAGCTCTTGAAAGTTTCAACAGATCATTGATCATTTTATCCATATATTCGGCGTTGTATAATATGCGATCAAGGTATTCTTTTCCCGTTTCATCAATTATTTGTTGAAACTCTTCTTGAAAAAGACCTAAATACCCATGGAGAGCAATCAGAGGGGTTTTCAAATCATGGGATACTGTGAAGACGAATGAGCTTAGTTCCTTATTTTTTGCTTCAACTTCTTTTGTTTTTTCTTCTATTTCCTGAAATAAAATTGCATTTTCTATATTGATTGCTAATTGGTGACCAATGGCGGAGAGCAATTGCCTTTTCTCTTCCTCAAAATCAATTTGCTTTTTGCTGGCCAATGCTAAAATCCCGAACGTATTTTTTTTGATAAACAAAGGTAATAACGCCACAGATCTACATTTCGGCTGTTTGTTAAAAATTTCCCAGAGGAGGCCGTTTGATGGATTTAAAAAAAGATCTCTCTTTTCTTTTTTAATTTGTTTTAAAAGCGATAAATTTTGATCCAACAACTTTTTTGCATTCTCTCGAGTAATACCGATAGTTACGATTGGCTGTAAATTTTTGATGAACCGGTTTCCCAGATAAATCGCTCCCATCTCCATTCCGATAAGAAGTCGAGTTTTTTCTAATGCCAGGTTTAGAATTTGCTGTAAATCTTTGGGTTGTTTAATCGATCTGGAAATTGAATTTAATACAGTGAGTTCTTTATTCCTTCTTAATATTTCTAGCTCATACGTTTTTCGTTCAGTGATGTCATTCAAGAATACCATAATTTGGTTTTGATCAGGAACTTTTGCAAAATTTAATTCAACATAACGTGTCGATCTATCTTTGCGTAGACATTGGGCGATAGCAATTTCACCATTGTGAGATCGCTCATTTGATTCCAAATCTTTTAATAATCGATCAATTTTTTTTCTATCTTTTTTGATAAATAAATTGATGATATTTAGATTATTTTTTAACTCTGTTTCTTCATCTTCATATCCGCTGAGTTTAACAAAGTTGTTGTTTACTTTGATGATTTGCCGACTTTTATTAATTATAATCACAGCGTGCCTAACATTTTCAAATAGGGCATCGAATGTACCATATATATTTTGCTGTTCATTGACTAAATTTTTAATCTTTTGTTCAAGTTGATTTAAAATGTCTTTAGATATGGTTTTTTGAGTCACGGAGTCAGGTGGTAGATCTACAACTTTGATATCAGGCGTAGAATCTTGAATCGATTCAATATCATCCCGATTTTTATTTGTATTTTGCAGCTTTTCTGAGAAAAAGTCTATCTTGTTTAACTCAAGATATGGCTTCTCGGTTATCTGCATTTCTTTCACAATGCATCACCTCCGCACATTTTCCCCTTAAGAAATTAGAAAATTAATATCATCAGAATTTTATATACAAAATTAAGTAACTATTAAATTATAATCAAGTAAAAAAGAGAATATTGCTTTTTTTTAATTTAATTTGTATTTTTAACATTATTAATATTTTCCATTTTCAGCCTAGTCAATAAATATAAAGTGCTGCTCACAGAAAAGTCATTAATTCAAAATCTGTTATTAATGTTGATATTTACAATTGTTGTTCAGGGTAAAGTTTCCAATAGTGTGTAAATTTATTTAAAAATCTTTAATCGGCTTATACTCCCAGT
>JABAOH010009110.1_pt2 | contig 15572 bp, 11 predicted proteins | sample 7062181 | NCBI WGS metagenome assembly JABAOH01 (sample SAMN14538630, study PRJNA623070) | marine sediment metagenome | biome: marine biome [ENVO:00000428]; feature: marine pelagic biome [ENVO:01000023]; material: deep marine sediment [ENVO:00002113]; isolation source: pool of 5 deep marine...
AGCTTGCGATATACGACCTGGCGGGGCGGCGCGTCGCGACGCCGGCTCGAGGCGACTTCGCCGCCGGCGAGCACGAGGTAACGTGCGACCTCGCGCTCTCGCCCGGCGTATACGTTTACCGGCTGGAGGCGGGGGGAAACACGGCGGCCAAAAGGTTGGCGGTAGTTCGATAAACTGATAAATATAGATTAAAAATAAACGGCGGCTGCAAGGCCGCCGTTTTAACTCCGGTTAGCGGCGATCAAAATCTATAAACGACGCCGGCTTCGACGTAAGGGCGGCTCGAGCCGTAGCCGAGGTAATACTCCGGATAATAACCGCCGTGCTCCAAGCCGCCGAGGACGAGCAAACCCCAACGCTTTAACACGGCGCACCGGGCCTCGCCCTCGATTACAAACGTCGCGACGGGCGCCTCGAAATAGCTGACTGTGGGATTGGCCCACAAGCCGCGATGAGCCGCGCCGAAATAAAACCGGCCCAACGGCACGCCCGCTCCAACGTCGTAACCCGCACCGACGAGGCCGACGTACTCCGATGTATCGAACGCCGGCCGGTAATAAGGAGCAGGATAATGGAAACGGACGTAGCTAACGCGGCCCGCCAAGCCGGCGTAACATTCGAGAAAGCCAACCGGAAAAAGCCTAGCGACGCCGGCGTCGATGTTGCCCTCGCGGATGTAGTTGTCGGCGGGATATTCGGCCCCCGACAGGCGCAACGTTACGCGCCACGGCTCGCCGAACCGGCCTTCGAGCCGCGCGCGGTAACCGCCCTGGCGGTAGAAGTTGGGATAGAAGTCGTACGCCGCCTCGTACGATAGAACGCCGAGCGAAGCCGAGACTTCCCCGCCGTACGCGGGAATGGGCATACACAGAACGCAAAGCGTAAATTTCACCAGGGCCGACCGCATAGGACCTCTAACGGGTACGATACAAGTAATAATCGAATTCGCGGGGCCAACCCTTAATTTCGGTTACAACGGCCCAATAATTAGAACGACCGGCGCCGATCGCTTCGAATTGATAATAACCCCACGGGCCCGGCGAGCCTAATTCTTCCGGCACCCATTTCCCGTTTACTAAGGCCAAAGAAGTATTAATACTTACTAAAAAACCTTCCTGTCTTGAGCGGAAGGCCATTCCGCCGGCGGCGGGCGTCAGATAATTAAACTCGGCCGCCCCCTTAGGGGCTAACATTTCGATTTCATATACCCCTTCCCCTGGAAGGGCGGGTTCCCGGCTCAGGATGGCGTAGTACTGTAAATACTTGTTTCCCTTCGGAGGCTCATGTGGCCTTAAAGCAACCGCGAGGTACAATTTACCACCTACTCCACCCATTACAACCCAAGGGTCTCCAGGGTCAAAACGGTATAATTTCGACCCGAGATCGACTCTCTCCTCAGCCCAAGTACTACCCCCGTCGTCGGTGACGAAAACCGCGGCGGCTTCCTCCATTTTTTTGTACATATAAACGAACGCGTCTCTGGACCCGATAGCTATCAAACCTCCCGGCGATGTTTTCCGAAACCTCTTATTCCAAACGCCGCGATCGTAAGTGTAAACCCCTTTCCAACCGGCGACCCAACAAGAATCCAGCCCCGTGGGGAAAACGGTTTTAAAAACCTCGTCTTCAACCGCAGCCGGAACGTCGATTTCCTGCCATACGCCGCCCGAAAACCGTACTAAAACGGGCCGCATCGCGCCACGACGATTACCACCCCCCGCCGCCCAAACCGTATTACGCCAAGCCTTAACGTCGTCAAAATTGCCGTACGTGTAAGGGGCGCGATAAACTTCCTTGAACTCGCGGCCGTCATAGCGGCAAACGACCGGATACCATTGCCAACTATAATCAACGACGTAACCAACGGCGTAAACGTACCCGTCGGCGGCTTCGGCCACGGCCTCGAAAACAGCAGCGTAGGGGCTACGGGCCGCTCGGTACCAACTGGAACTGCGGGCGTAAATCGGGGCGTCGTCGCAGCTCGCCGCGATTAAAACGAAAACCGCCGCGGCGGCCGTCGCCACGGCCCGCGGCGCTATCTCGCGAAATTTTCTCTTCCTTCCCATCGGCAAGGCCCCCGTCCTTTCCCTTTCATTCTTAAATAAAATAAAAAGCCCGCGATTGCAACCAAAAAATTAACCCTGGACAGCTAACTAAAAAAGAAAAACCGGCCCTCTCGAGCCGGCTTTTATTTTTCAATAAAACTCATGCCTAGTACACATTCACGTGCACCTTCTTGCCCTTGTACTCCAGCTCGTACGCGGCCATCTCGCCGGCGCTCAGGCTCGAGCGTTTCTGGAGCTCGTCGGCGTACGTCCGCTCGCGCTCGGCGTCCTCCAGTTGCGCGAGGTACGACGCTATCGCCGACGCCGGCGGTACCTTCCCAAGCTCGCCCGCGAGCGCCGCGTCCATGGCGTAGCTGGTCAGGAGGCGAGGCCAGACCGCGGCGAAGAGGTCGTGGTTCGCGAAGACGTCGCCGGCCTTCACCTTCCCCTCCGCCACGACGATCACGCCGACGACCTCCTTGTTCTTGGCGAGACCCTTCAGCGCCTTCTCGTACTTTTTCACGTCGGCTCGGAATTCGGCGTCGTCGTAGCTTGCCGTAAGCGCGTCGGTCCCGGTGACGGCACCACGTTCGACGTTGACCTTCGAGACCTCGGCCCAGACCCGGTTCTGGTCGCGTTTGCCCTGGGCGGCGCTGCGGACGCTCGCGGGAGCTATCTCCTTCTCGTACTTGAAGTGCTTGCTGACCTCGGTCCAACGGCCCGCCTCCACGCAGAAGGCGTCGACGCCGACCTTGCCCCGCGGCGGGACGACGACGTCGAAGGAGATGATGCGGTCCTGCTTGGCGCCGCGGACCATCTCGCCCGCGAGCAGGACGACGTACTTAGCCGTGTCGTTGTGCACCTCGAGCGCGTTGACGGACGCGCCCTCCTCGCGCTCGGTAATTCTGAACTTGCCCGCCTCGACGGCCTCCGCCATCGTGAGGACATCGCCCAGCTTTTCGCCGCCGCCCGGCAGGTAGACCGGGTAGACGGCGAGGTTGCCGTGGACGACGGCCTTGCCCACCGAGAGTTGGGAGTAGAAGCTCGCGGCCTCGCCGCACGCGGGCGCGAATAGCGTCGTTAAAACGAGCGCAGTCAACGAGACGTAAACTATTATCGCGTATTTGGTCACGTCAATCCCTCCTGGTGGAAGGTTGGGTTGGAGTTCCGGGTATTTGGACGCAACGGCACGGCCGGTGGTTTAATCGCCGAACCGCCCTTGCGTGGAATGGTTTGACGGCGGGGCGGCCGCGTGGTATTATATGTTAAAATTTAGAATTACATCGGCTCAGCCGCAGTTAACCCCATACCAGGAGGAAGAGATGTCGAGAGCTCATTACGTCAAAACGTTCGTTATACTCGCCCTGCTCGTGGGCGCGGCCGCGGCCTACGGCGCCAAGGCCAAGATGACCCCCTGCCGCTACTGGCACTTCGTCGAAGACGTCGAGGTTACGGGCGAGGCGCCCGAGGTCCGGCTGTGGGTCGCGCTCCCCGTGAACCACCGCGGCCAGAAGGTCGAGATAGGCGAGATATACCCGGAGCCCGTCAAGATCTTCGAGGACCCGTTGGGCGGCAACAGAATTATTTTTTGGCGGCAGACCGACGTCAAGGACGGCGAGGACTTCTATTTTTATTATGACTTCAAGTACGCCGCGGAAGAGGTGAACGCCGACGTCGACCCGCTAAAAATAGAACCTTACGACGTCAACTCCGCGGAATACAAGCGCTACACGCAGTCGGAGCCTTGGATAGAGATAACCGACGACATCCGCGCCAAGGCGGCCGAGGTCGTGGGCGACGAGGACAACCCCTACTTCCAGGCGTGGATAATATACGACTGGGTCGTCCGCAACGTCCTTTACAGATACCCGGACGTGGAGGCTCGGGGAGCGGCCAAGTCCTTCGCCCGGCGGAGCGGCGACTGCGGCGAATTCAGCGTCGTCATCTGCGCGATGTGCCGCTCGCTCGGCATCCCGGCGCGGACCGTTACCAGCAGAGGTCATTGGAACGGAGGCCATCAGTGGGCCGAGGTGCTGATTCCCCCGTACGGTTGGGTACCGGTCGACGGCTCGGTGGGCCAGATATTCGTCCCGGGCGTCAAGATCTCGGTACCCAAGCCCTTCGTCGCCGAAACTATGAAAGAGTGGGGCATCCCGGTATGGGACGCGAACTGGTTATACGGTAACCTCTATCCCCACCGGCTCATCGTATCCGTGGGCAACAACCACCGCGTCGACTATCCCGCCCTCGACGTCGTGAAGACCTTCCGCTTTTTACAGCCGGGCGGATGGAGTGCGTACCCCCCCGCCGTCGAGCTTACGGGCCTATCCGATAAAACGGTCGACGTCGGCTTTTTCCTGGGCGGCGATAAACACGACGACCCGGCCTTCGCGCGCGAGAAGGCCGGGGAGCGGCTGGCCAACGTTTACTTAGAAATAGGCGAATACGCCAAGGCCGAGGCGGGGCTTCTCCAAACGGTGAAGGAGAACCCGGACAGCGCGCCGGCCTGGCTAAGCCTTGGGCGCGTCTACCTCGAGCAGGGGAAAACCGACGAGGCCATAGATGCCTTTCACAAATGCCTGGCCGGCAAAGGTGGCTCCACGAAGCTGATGTTCGACGCCTGGGCCCACAATTACCTTGGCGTCTCGTACGAGAAGAAGGGCGACGACGCCGCGGCGCGCAAAGAGTTTATGTGGGCACTTGCGCGCGGTTGCGATTACGCCGGCTCGCTAGCCTTCGCGGAGGAACACCTCGACGGCCTCCCGCCGCCCGGCGAGTAGTCGCGCTCCCGCGAAAACGGAGAACGTAGCGAAACGGCTTTATACGTAATTATTTAATAACGGCTCATATCCTAGGAGGAAACGATGTCGAGAATCTACAGCGTTGTAAGCGTCGTTTTGGCTGCGTCCCTCGCCGCCCCGGCGACGCTCCGTGCCGCCGAGCCCGAGATGACGGCCGCCCGCTACTGGGCCTTCGTGGAGAACATACAAGTCACCGGCGACGCGCCCGAGGTCCGGTTGTGGGTAGCGCTGCCGATGAACCGTCTCGGCCAGAAGGTCGAAATAGGCGAGATATACCCCGAGCCCGCCGCGGTCGTCGACGACCCGCTGGGCGGCAATAGGGTCATCCTCTGGCGCCTAACGGACCTCGAAGGCGCCGACGAGGCGTACGCGTACTACGACTTCAAGTTCGCCGGCGAGGAGGTAAACGCAAACGTCGACCCGTCGAAAATTGAACCCTACGACGAGGAGTCGGCAGCGTACCAACGCTACACGCGGTCCGAACCCTGGGTAGAGGTCACGGACGCCATCGTAGCCCAGGCGGGCGAAATAGTCGGCGACGAGACGAACCCGTACCATAAGGCCAAAAAAATATTCGACTGGGTCGTCTATAATATCCGCTACGAGTCGCCGGATTACGACCACTGCAGCGCCACGAAATCCTTCGCCCGGCGGGCCGGCGACTGCGGCGGATTCAGCGTCATCTTCTGCGCGCTGTGCCGCGCCGCCGGCGTCCCCGCGCGGACCGTCACCGCCTGTTGGACCTTCGGCGGCGGCCACCAATGGGCGGAAGTGCTGCTGCCGCCGTACGGCTGGGTGCCGGCCGACACCTCCGTGGCGCAGATGTTCGTCCCCGGCGGCTCCATTCCCGTGACGCAGGACCTCAAGCGCTCGTTTGCGGAGATAGTCGGTATCCCGGTCTGGGACGCCAACTGGCTGTTCGGCAACTTGTATCCCAACCGGCTCGTCGTGTTGGTCGGTAATAACTTCCAATTCAAGGACGCCGAGCTGGGCGTCGGGAAGGTCTTCCGCTGTATGCGGCCCGGCGTCGACGACGGCTACCCCGCGGGCATCGAGTACGTCGGCCTGTCGGGTAGAACGGTAAGCGCCGGCTGCTACGTCTTCGGCGAGGGGCGCGACGACGCGGAGCTCGCGCGCAAGAAGGCTTCGCACGCGCTCGCCACCGCCTATGTAAAAGCCGGCGAATACGCCAAGGCGGAGCGGCTCCTCCTCGCCGCGCTCGAGGAAGACCCCGAGGCCGAAGCCGCCTGGCTCGAGTTGGGGAAGGCGTACCTGGGCCAGGACAGGCTCGACGACGCCATCGACGCCCTACGCGAAGGGCTCGCCGCCAAGGCGGCGTCCGCGAAACCGGTGGCGGACGTCCAGTGCCGCAGCGTGCTGGGCGAGTGTTATCTGAAGAAAGGAGACCTCGAAGCCGCGCGCCGCGAGTTTATGCAGGTCATCGAGAGCGGCATAGACTACGAGGACATCCTGGCGTCCGCCGAGACGCATCTCGACGAAATAACGTTGGCGACGGAGTAGTTTCGGCTTTCGAACGCGAAACGAAGGCCGGCCTCGCGGCCGGCCTTTTTCGACGTAGGCGCGGAAGCGGTTCTATCTCCTGGGGCGAGGGGTGTAATCTAAATAAATTGACGGGGCGGGCCGATATGGTATTATTAAATAATAAATCAGCCTCGGCTAAGTTATAAAGAAGAAATACCCAACGCACAGGAGGAAAAGATGCCAAGGACTCATTACGTCGTAGCATTTATCGTACTCACGTTGCTCGGCGCCGCGGCCGTCGTCCAGGCGGCGGAGGCGGAGATGACGCTCGGGCGCTTTTGGTCCTTCGTGGACGACGTACAGGTTGCGGGCGACGCGCCCGAGGTCCGGATGTGGGTCTCGCTGCCGGTCGAACACCGCGGCCAGAAGGTCGAGATAGGCGAGATCTACCCCGAACCCGCCGCGGTCGTCGAAGACCCCTTAGGCAAAACCAAGATCGTCTTCTGGCGGCAAACGGACCTCAAGGACGGCGACGATTTATATTTCTACTACGACTTCGCCTACGCCGGCGAATTGGTGAGCGGCGCCGACATCGACCCGGAAAATATAGAGCCCTACGACGAGGCTTCGCCCGAATACCAGCGGTACATGCGCTCCGAGCCTTGGATAGAGATCACCGACGCCGTTCGCGCCAAGGCGCGCGAAATAGTCGGCGACGAGACGAACTCGTATCGGAAAGCCAAGAAGATATTCGATTGGGTCGTCTACGAAATACGCTACGAGTTCCCGGATATGGAGAGCCGAGGCGTGGCCAGGTCCTTCGCGAGACTGGCCGGCGACTGCGCCGAATTCAGCATCATCTTCTGCGCGATGTGCCGGGCGGAAGGAATTCCCGCGCGGACCGTCACCGCCTGTTGGCCCTGGGGGGGAGGCCACCAATGGGCCGAGGTGCTGCTGCCGCCGTACGGCTGGGTGCCGGCCGACACCTCCGTGGCGGCGATGTTCATTCCCGGCGGGTCCGTCCCCGCGACCGAGGATAGCCGTCATCGCTTCATGGAGGTAACGGGTATTCTCGAAGACGACCCGGAGTGGCTGTTCGGCAACTTATACCCCAACCGCCTCATCGTATTCGTAGGCAACAACCTACCGTTCAAGTACCCGGATTTGGGGATCGCGAAGAACTTCCGCTGTATGCAGCCGGGCGGTTTCATGGACTCGTATCCCCCCGGGGTAGAATACGTCGACGTTTCGGCTAAAACGGTCGGCGGCAGCGCGTACGTCTTCGGCGAACAACGGGACGACGAGGTACTCGCGCGCAAGATGGCGTCGAGCACGGCGGCCGACCGGTGCCTCGCCGCAGGCGAATACGGCAAGGCCGAAGAGCTTGCCCTCGTCGCGGTCGAGAGGGCGCCCCGCGCCGAAGATAACTGGCTGCTCCTGGCGCGAGCCTACTTGGGACAGGACAAGGTCGACGACGCCATCGACGCCCTCCGCAAAGGTTTGGCCGCCCAGGCGGGGTCCATCAAACCGATAATGGACGCCCAGTGCCGCAACCTCCTGGGCGTTTGCTATCAAAAGAAGGGCGACCTCGAGGCGGCGCGGGACGAGTTCCTGCGGGTAATGGAGAGCGGCATAGACTACGAGGGCTCGCTGGACTTCGCCGAGGCTCGTCTTGAAGAGGTCATGTTGGAGCTCGAGTAAGAGGCAGCTTTCGCCAAACGCGACGATAAGGCCGGCCGCGAGGCCGACCTTATCCGACATAGCCGCGGAGGCGGTTTTACCTCTGGGGCCGGGGGCGGCATTTAAATAAATTGACAGCGGGGGCCGATATGGTATTATTAAATAATAAATCAGCCTCGGCTAAGTTATAAAGAAGAAATACCCAACGCACAGGAGGAGAAGATGCGCAGGACTTATTACATCGTAGCATTCATCTTACTCACGTTTTTTGGCGCCGCGGCCGTCGTCCAGTCGGAAGAGGCCGAGATGACGCTCGGGCGCTACTGGTACTTCGTGGAGAATATACAGGTTACGGGCGACTCGCCCGAGTTGAGGCTGTGGGCCGCGCTGCCCGTCGAACACCGCGGCCAGAAAGTCGAGATAGGCGAGATATACCCCGAGCCCGCCGCGGTCGTCGAAGAACCCTTCGGCAAAACCAAGATCGTCTTCTGGCGGCAAACGGACCTCGTGGACGGCGAGGGCATATATTTCTATTACGACTTCGGCTACGCCGGCGAGCTGGTCAGCGGCGAAGACATCGACCCGGAAAAAGTCGAACCCTACGACGAGGCCTCGCCCGAGTACCAGCGGTACACGCAATCAGAGCCGTGGATCGAAATCACGGACGCCATCCGCGCCCAGGCGCGCGAAATAGTCGGCGACGAGGCCAACTCGTACCGGAAGGCGAAGAAGATATTCGACTGGGTCGTCTATAATATAGCCTACTTGTTCCCGGACTACGAAAGCCGGGGAGCTGCCAAATCCTTCGCGCGGCGGAGCGGCGACTGCGGCGAGTTCAGCGCCGTCTTCTGCGCGTTGTGCCGCGCGGAGGGGATTCCGGCGCGGACCGTCATCTGCTGTTGGCCCTGGGGCGGCGGCCACGTGTGGGCGGAGGCGCTCATCCCGCCGTACGGCTGGGTGCCGGTCGACACCTCCATGGCGGCGATGTTCATCCCGCGCGGTTTGGCCCCGGCGACCGAGGATAGCATCCATCGCTTCATGGAGATAACGGGAATTCTCGAAGAGGACCCGGAGTGGCTGTTCGGCAACTTATATCCCAACCGCCTTATCGTATCGATAGGCAACAACCTCCAGGTTAAGCACCTGGATTTGGGCGTCGCGAAGGTCTTCCGCTTCCTGCAGCCGGGCGGCTCGGGCGCGTACCCTTTAGCGGAAGAATACCTCGGCCTGTCGGATAAAGTCGTCGGCGCGGGCGCGTACGTCTTCGGCGAGGAGCGCGACGACCCGGCCGCCGCCCGGGAGAAAGCGTCGGGGGCGCTGGGCTACGAGTGCTTGCGAGTGGGCGCGTACGAAAAGGCGGAAGAGCTTGCCCGGGTCGCGGTCGAGGCGGCGCCCGGCGCCGAGGATTCCTGGCTATGGCTGGGGCAGGCCTATTTGGGACAGGGGAAGCTCGACGCCGCTATCGACGCCTTCCACGAAGCCCTCGACGCCAAGGGGGGGGGCTTAAAGCCGATAATGGACGTTATGTGCCACCAATACCTCGGCGTATGCTACCAAAAGAAGGGCGACCTTGAGGCCGCGCGCGACGAGTTCCTGGGGGTCATGGCGAGCGGCATAGACTACGAGGGCTCGCTGGCCTTCGCCGAGGAACATTTCGACGAGGTTATGCTGGCGCTCGAGTAGGAAGCAACTTTCCCCGGCCGCGACGACAAGGCCGGCCTTCTTCGACGTAGCCGCGGCGGCGGTTTTACCTCCGGGGCGGCGGCATTTAAATAAATTGACAGCCCGCCGTGGTGTGTTATTATTAAAAAGCAAGTCAACCCCGCCTGAGTTTCCGAAGAAGAAATACCCAACCGCAGGAGGAGAAAATGCCCAGGACTCGTTCTGTCGCAGCATTCATTATTCTTGCGTTGCTCGGCGCCGCGGCGCTAGTCCAGGCCGAAGAGGCGAAGCTGACGCTCGGGCGCTACTGGTACTTCGTGGAGAATATACACGTCACGGGCGACTCGCCCGAGTTGCGGCTGTGGGTCGCGCTGCCCGTCGAACACCGCGGCCAGAAAGTCGAGATTGGCGAGATATACCCCGAGCCCGCGGCGATCGTAGACGAGCCGCTGGGCAAGAACCGCATCGTCTTCTGGCGCCTGACGGACCTCGCCGACGCCGACGAGGCGTACTTATACTACGACTTCGCGTACGCCGGCGAGTTGGTGAGCGGCGAAGACGTCGACCCCGAAAACGTCGAGCCCTACGACGAGGCCTCGCCCGAATACCAGCGGCACATGCGCTCCGAGCCGTGGATCGAAGTCACCGACGCCATCCGCGCCCAGGCGCGCGAAATAGTCGGCGACGAGACGAACTCGTATCGGAAAGCCAAGAAGATATTCGATTGGGTCGTCTACGAAATCCGCTACGAGTTCCCGGACATTGAAAGCCGTGGGGCGGCCAAATCCTTCGCGAGACGGAGCGGCGACTGCGGCGAGTTCAGCGTCGTCTTCTGCGCGCTGTGCCGCGCCGCGGGGGTCCCGGCCCGGACCGTTACCGCCGTGTGGCCCTTCGGCGGCGGCCACCAGTGGGCGGAGGTGCTGGTGCCGCCGTACGGCTGGGTGCCGGCCGACACTTCCATGGCGGCGATGTTCATTCCCGGCGGGTCGGTCCCCGCGACCGAGGACAGCCGTCACCGCTTCATGGAGGTAACGGGTATCCTTGAAGACGACCCGGAGTGGCTGTTCGGCAACTTATACCCCAACCGCCTCATCGTATCGGTGGGCGAAAACCTCCAGGTCAAACACCCGGATTTGGGCGTCGGGAAGGTATTCCGCTTTCTGCAACCCGGCGGCCTCTGGGACGCTTACCCCCCCGCGGGAGAACGCGTGGGCCTGTCGGATAAAACGGTCGGCGCCGGCGCATACGTCTTCGGCGAGCAACGGGACGACGAGGTCCTCGCGCGCGAGATGGCGTCGAGCGCGCTGGCCGCGGCCTACCTCGACGCGGGCGAGTACGAAAAGGCCGAAGAGCTTTGCCTCATAGCGGTCGAGCAGGCGCCCGCCGCCGAGGACCCCTGGCTCACGCTGGGGCGGGCTTACCTGGGACAGGGTAAACTCGACGACGCGATCGACGCCTTCAACAAAGCCCTCGACGGCAAGGCGGGGTCCATCAAGCCGATATTCGACGCCCAGTGCCACCAATATCTGGGGGTCTGCTACCAAAAGAAAGGCGACCTGCAGGCCGCGCGGGACGAGTTCCTGTGGGTCATGGCGAGCGGGATAGACTACGAGGATTCGCTCACGTTCGCCGAAACGCACCTGGATGAGGTCATGCTCGCGCTCGAGTAAGCGGCGACGCGCGTTGAAATAAGGAGGACTCATATGTGGGTAGAATTCAACCTCTGGCACCTCGTGTGGTTCGTAATATTGGGCGGCTTCGTCGGCTGGCTGGCGGGGCTGGCGTTCCGCGGCCGGGGCTTCGGCTGCCTGGGCAACGTCGCCGTCGGCGTCGTCGGCGCCGTCGTCGGCGGCCTCTTCTTCCGCCTTATCGGCTGGGTGTTCGGCGGCCTTCTGGGCAGCCTCTTCCCCGCCTTCGTCGGCGCGGTCCTCTTCCTCGCAGTCATAAATTTATTCAAGCGCCGTTGACCGAACGTACCATAAAAAGAAAAGGCGGCCTCTCGAGCCGCCTTTTTCCTTGACGCGGCGGAGCGGTCGCCTTATTCCGGATTGATAAGAACAACCCTCCACAGCGCGGCGTCGCCGACGCGCCGGATTAGTTTCTGACGAAAAACGTATGCGCCCCGGTCCCAAAAAAACGTGTCGACCTCCTCCCGTACGGAAGAACCGGGTTGGACCACTACGTAGGCCTCGAAGGTGAAGGCTCGGGGCACGTAATGTTCGATCGCCGCCGTAGTAGCGCCCGCTTTAATTAAATAGTATTTCAGCGTGTCGTCGTACCAGCCGTTCACGACAAGCCGGGAGAGAGGGGGTAGCGCGCACACCTCGGCGGCGAGTTCCCGCGCCTCGGGCGCGACGCCCGAGCGGCAAGATTCGTCTATCAAACGCTTCCTCTCCTCGGCGACGCCCACGACGGCGGCCGATAATACTACGGCCCCTAAGCCGACCCACGCCGCTCCTTTCCACGGGACGCGGAACTTGGAAACGGCCGCTTCGGCCAGCGCCCCTACGCCCAACGCGCCCAGGAGCCAGAAGTAGTAGTACACCCTCGCCCGCATCTGAAAAGCGGCGACAAAGAAAATCAGGACCGTGCCCGCGCATAACGCGCAAAGCAGTCCGTAAGTTTTCCGCCGCACCGCGCCGGCCATAAACCCCGCGACCATGAGCGTCCCCCACAACGGTAAGCCGCCCACGCCCCAGCTTTTTTCGTCCCTTATCTCCCGGCCGTACAACCTAATATATTGACCCATCTCGGCCAATCCAAGGCGGGCAGTGTACTCGTTAACCAATAGCGTGCGCCACCCGCTCCGCCAAACCACCGGCGAGTATAAAAGCGCCGTCAAGGCGGCCGCGGCGAGCCAAACCGCCGCCCATCTGTACACGGCGTACTTCCCCCCCTTGGCGGTTAATATGAGGTCGTACGCGGCAAGCGGCGCCACGAACAAAACGGCCGTCGGTACGGCGTAAAAGGCCAGCGCCGCGGAAACCGCTGTCGCCACCGGCCAAGCTCTTCGCGCGCCGCCGGCGTGCCGTCGCTCTATGCTCAGGAGGGTCAAAAGGCCGAAGAATAACATCAAGCCGTAACCGCGCGCCAGGACGGAATAGTGAATTACGGACGGCGATACGGCTACCACCGCCAGCGCGGCGACCGCGGCGGCCCGACCAAACCACCGCACGGATATAATCGCCGTCAGCGCCATTACGCCGATGCCGGCCTGCAGGTTCGGCAGGCGCAGCGACCACGGCTCCGGGCCGAAGGCCGAAACCGCCAGCTTAGCCAGTATCGTATTCAGTATATGGTTGTTGGGGAGCTCGTACGCGGAGATTGCCTCACTAAAAGGCTTGGTAACAAACAAGACGTACGTGGTCGCTTCGTCAAGTCGTATAGCGTCGCATAAATGATTTACGCGTAAGTACGTGCCCAAAACAAAGAGCGCCCCTACCGCGACGATAAAAGGCTTAGCGCGCGCGTCACGCACCCTACCCAATAGTCGCTGCCAGCGAGTATCCATATCCCCGCCTCGCGTCGGCTCAACGCTCCCCGTCACGTTCCCCAAGTCGAGGCAACCCTCCTTCAACCAATCGCCGTAAATCCCACCGGCCCGGCCTTTATCGCCGGAGCTGACGCCGAATCGACGCGAAGCCTGAGCTCGTTTGATTTCGACCCGGGCCAATGGACGTAAGCGCGTACGGCTCGAACAAATCCCCTAAGCCCCGCGTCGCGCAGTCGAATTTTAGCGAACTCGCCGAACTTTGTCAAACCGTTAAACGCCGCCGTGCGCCTTTTTCCCTTGCCGCGCCGCCGCCCCTGTTTTATTTTATAAAATAATCACGGTATAAAAATAGGAGAGGAAACTATGCCCCCCACCCACGGCAACCCTACACTCCAGGCGATAGTGGCGGCCTTGAACGTCGCGGCGTTCGTCGTCTTCTTCGCCGTCGTACTGCACCGCATCTTAACGCTGACGGCCGGCAAGCGCGAGAACCGTTTCGACCAAATAGGCCGACGGATCGCGCGCGCCATCAAAATAGCCCTCGGCCAAACGCTCGTCTTGCGAAAGCCTCTCGTCGGCCTCGCGCATGTCGCGATATTCTGGGGCTTCCTGGTACTCGGCGCGGCCAGCGTCAAATTCCTGGGCGAAGGCGTCCGCGACGGCTTCGAGATCCCGGGCGTAACCGACGCGGCCTGGTACGGCTTCCTCTTCGACGTCTTCGCCGCGCTGGCGACAATCGGCGTTCTGTACGCCGCGTTCCGGCGCCTCGTCCTCAGGCCGCCGGGGCCGACGGCCTCGGCCAGCGCCTACTTCATCCTCTTCCTCATCTTCGGCCTTATGGTCACGGACCTCGTCGACGAGGGCTACCACGCGGGCACGAGAGGCGTTCGCAGCTGGGCCCTGCCCGCCGGCAGCGCGACCGGCGCGCTGTTCGCGTGGTTGGGTTTGGTAGGGGCGAGTGCGTACGGCCTGTTCGCCGCGACCTGGTGGTCCCACTTCGGCCTGATGCTTACCTTCCGCGTATACGTCCCCCTGTCGAAGCTCATCCACCTCTTCGCCGCGCCGTTCAACGTGTTCTTCGCCGACCTCGGGCCGCGGGGCCGCCTCAAGGACTGCGACGTCGAGGACGAGGCCGCGGACCACTTCGGCGTCGTGCGCGCAGACGAGTTCACCTGGCGCCAGCTCCTCGACTTTTACTCCTGCATGGAGTGCGGCCGCTGCCAGGACAACTGCCCGGCCTTCAATACGGAAAAGCCCCTGTCGCCCAAAAAAGTCGTAACGGACCTCAAGCGCGACTTCATGGCCTACGGCCTGAAACTCGTCAAACTCGCCAAGACGCCGGCGGCGAAGGAGGAGGGCGTGGGCCTGGCGGGCAACGTCGTCGCCGACGACGAGCTTTGGGCCTGCACGACGTGCTTCGCGTGCGTCGAGCACTGCCCCGTAGACGTCGAACACGTAAACAAGATAATCGACCTCCGGCGGGACCTCGTCCTCAACGAGGGCCGCGTCCCGCACGAGCTCAACGCCGCGATGAACGGCGTCGAGCGTAACAACAACCCCTACGGCCTCCCCTCCAGCGAACGGACGAAGTGGGCCGAGGGACTCGACGTGCCGACCTTCGGAAAGGGCGCCGAGGCCGAGTATTGCTTCTGGGTATCGTGCCTCGGCTCCTACGACGACCGCGGCCAGCGCATAGCCCGGGCGACGGTGAAACTCTTGAACGCGGCCGGCGTCTCGTACGCTATTTTGGGCGAGGAGGAGGGCTGCTGCGCCGAGGCGTTCCGGCGGCTGGGCCACGAGTATTTATATAAAATGAAACTCGAGGAGAACGCCGCGACCTTCGCGCGATACGACATAAAAAAGTCGATCACGGCGTGCCCGCACTGCTACAACACGTTCGAGCACGAATACGCCGCGCTCGGCTGCGAGCTCGAGGTACATCATCATACGGAATTTCTACTCGGTTTAATCAACGGCGGGAAGTTGAAGTTGCAGGCCGCGCTTCAAGGCGCGGTAGCGTACCACGACCCGTGCTACCTGGGCCGGTACAACGCGATGTACGCCGCGCCGCGCGCGCTGGTGCGGGCCGCGGGCGGCGAGCTCGCCGAGTTCGACAAGAGGCGCGCGTACGCCTTCTGCTGCGGCGCCGGCGGCGGCCGGATGTGGCTCGAGGAGACGCTCGGCAAGCGCATCAACGTCGAGCGGGCGGAGCAGGCGCTGGCGACCGGCGCGCCCACCGTTGCCGTCGCGTGCGCGTATTGCCTCACCATGCTCGATGACGGCCTTAAGGACTTGGGCGCCGACGTGCCCGTCAAGGACGTGGCCGAGCTGCTGGCGGAGAACTTATCGTAAACCGCCCGCTTCATCGTACGGCGCTAAGCCGCGGCGTGTTTGGAACGGCGAAACCGT
>JABAOH010126337.1_pt1 | contig 15572 bp, 14 predicted proteins | sample 7062181 | NCBI WGS metagenome assembly JABAOH01 (sample SAMN14538630, study PRJNA623070) | marine sediment metagenome | biome: marine biome [ENVO:00000428]; feature: marine pelagic biome [ENVO:01000023]; material: deep marine sediment [ENVO:00002113]; isolation source: pool of 5 deep marine...
GAGGCCAGCTGGTCCAATCCCCTGGAGGGCAGGAGGGCGGGCGCGAGGACCACCATGTCGAAGTCCTCCTCGTGGATTGTGCCGGCCATGGTGTCCTCGTAGCGCACGCGCACGTTGCCGCCGTTTCCCTGGATCCGAGAGGGACGGCCTCGGAGGAACCGTACTCCCTCCTCCTGTGTCCGGTGGAAGAAGTCGTCGAACCCCTTGCCGTAGGCCCGGATGTCCATGTAGAGTAGGGTAACGTCCTCAACGCCGTGGTCCACGGCCTGGATGGCCTCCTTGATGGAGTACATACAGCAGACCCGGGAACAGTAGTGGCAGAACCTCTGGTCCCGGGAGCCCACACAGAGGACGAAGAGGAGGCGGTGGGGGTGCTCGCCGTCGCTGGGCTTCACCACGTCACCCGACGTCGGTCCCGCGGCGTTGAGGAGCCGCTCGAACTCCATGGAGTTGAGGATGTCGGGGTGCTCCCCGTAGCCGTATTCAGGGATGTTCCGCGGGTCGAAGAGATCGAAGCCCGTGGCGACGATGACGGCGGCCGCCTTCCTGACCTCTCTCGTCACGGGTCTCAGGTTGAAGTCTATGCACTTCGGCAGACAGGCCTCCACGCATCGATTACACGGGAGGTAGTTGGGAGGTTCGTTGAGACAGGCCTCGATGTCTATCGCGTAGGTACCTGGCTCCGCCTGCTCGAAGGCGGTGTAGATGGCCTTTCTGGCTCCCACACCGACGTCGAACTCGTTGGGCATCACCTGAGGACAAACGGGGGCACAATCTCCACACCGCGTACACTCGTCGGTGACGTACCGGGCCCTCTGATCGATGGTGACCGTGAAGTCGCCTGCCTTCCCCTCGATTCCCGTGACCTCCGCCAGTGTGAGGAGATCGATGTTCTCGTTCTGGATGACCTCGCTGATCTTCGGAGCCTCGATGCAGATAGAGCAGTCCAGGGTCGGGAAATTCTTGTCCAGGGCGGCCATCTTGCCGCCAATGGAAGGAGTCTTCTCCACAAGAGTGACCTTGCAACCCGCCTCGGCGAGGTCTAGTGAGGCTTGTATGCCAGCGATGCCGCCGCCGATGACGACGACGTTGTTGACCATCAGCTAGCACCTCCTCTGGCGAGCTTCATGCCCTTCTCGAAGGCCGCCTCGTTCAGCTCCTCGGTGCCTTTGGGAATGCTATCCAGGATGGCCTTCCGGGCGGCCTCGAGGGTGACGACCCTCGTCATCTCCACCAATGCGCCGATCATCACGATGTTGGCCACCACCTTCCTGCCCAAGTCGGTGGCCGTTTGCAGGGCCGGGATGAAGCTCGTCTTCGGCTTCCATCCCTTCTCCGGATGGACCAACTCCTTCTCGAAGAGGGCCTGTCCCTGGGGATTCACCGTCTCCTTGAACCTGTCGTACCCATCCTGAGCCAGGGCGACGAAGATGTCAGGTCTCTCCACCAGTGGGTACCTGATCTCCTCGTCGCTGATTACAATGTCAGCCTTCGACCAGCCCCCCATCTTCTCCGGCCCATAGTCCTCCGTCAGGACCGCCGACCCCTTGTCGTAGATCACGCAAGCTCGCCCGAGAATCCTGCCCATGGTGATGATGCCTTGGCCACCGAAGCCAGCCATGCGGATCTCGGTCCTCATTTCGACCCCTCCAAGAGCTTCTTCAGGAGCCTATTCTTGCCAGCGTCGTACGAGGGAATATCCTCGTCGACGAAGTTGCCGACGACGATGGGATCCTCCCTCCGCATCGTGACGCCGACCTCCCGCAGGTCCGCATCATTGTCCACGATGGCCCCCTCGCGGAAGTGGCCCATCTCGTCCATGGCATCGGCAAACCGGTTCTTCCTGCCGAAGCCGATGGGGCAGGGTGAGATGATCTCGACGAAGGCGAAGCCGTCAACCTCGAAAGCCCTCTCGATGGCGGTCCTTAGCTGCCGAACGTGGAGACTGGTCCAGCGGGCCACGAAGGGCGCTCCTGAGGCTGCAGCCAACAGCGGCATGTTGAAGGCCTGCTCGTAGTTGCCGTACGGTGTCGTGGTCGTCCTGGCAGCGTAGGGGGTCGTGGCTCCAAACTGGCCCCCCGTCATGCCATAGTTGAAGTTGTTCACGAAGAGGATGTTGAGGTCGATGTTGCGGCGGGCCGCGTGGATGAAGTGGTTTCCGCCGATGGTGATCAGGTCGCCGTCCCCGGAAAAGACCGTCACCTCCAGTTCCGGCTTCATGAGCTTCAGGCCAGTGGCGAAGGGGATGGGCCGCCCGTGGGTTGTGTGATATGAGTCAATGTTCACGTAGCCAGCAACCCTTCCACTGCACCCGATACCCGACACAACCGCGTGCTTATCTATGGGCGTCTCCGACGCCTCCATGGCCTCTACGTAGCACCTCACGGCGTTGCCGATGCCACAGCCGGGGCACCAGATGTGGGGGAACCTCTCAGCCCTCAGAAGGGCGTCCCTCGGGTGGCTGTCAGTATAGGTGATCGCCCTCAAGCTACCACCTTCCTCAGACCACGAAGAATCTCATCTGGATGGAAGATCCGACCTCCCGGTAGGCCGAGGTGGTGAGCAGGTCGCTGCGCGTATTCCTGTACCGGATGTAGGAGTTGCCCCATGTTGACCTCGGCTACCAGAATCTCGTCCACCTGGTCTGACAGCCTCTTCACTGCGTCCTTGGGGAACGGCCAGGCAGTGATGAGCCTCAGCATGCCTACCTTGATGCCCTCCTTCCTTGCGGCCTGCACCGCTTCCCAAGCGGGACCCGTGGTGGAGCCGTAGACCACCAGACCCACCTCCGCGTCGTCCAGGAGCCTCTCCTCGTACTCGATGATCCTCTCTTCGTTCTCCCGAATCTTCCGAACAAGGCGGGGCACCAGGGCCTCCTGGCCGGGAGCGTTGGTCTCAGGATACCCGATGTCGCTGTGGGTCAGCCCCGTCATGTGCACCCTGTAGCCGGTTCCCGCGATGGCCATGGGCGGGACAAGGTACGAACTGTCGAAGGGCAGGTACTCCTCCGGAGGCACATCGGGGATGGGCCGGTAGACGGTCTCGATCTCCTCCTCAGGCGGGATGACCAGCCTTGCCGTCATCTGGCCGACGATCTGGTCCGACATGATCAAGACGGGGATGCGGTAGATCTCCGCCGTGTTGAAGGCCTTGATGGCGAAGTCGAACATCTCCTGCACCGTGCCGGGCGCATAGGCTACTATCTCGTAGTCCCCGTGAGATCCCCAGCGAGCCTGCATCATGTCACCTTGTGAAGTGAGCGTGGGCAGGCCAGTGCTCGGACCTCCCCTCTGGACGTCCACGATGACGCAGGGAGCCTCCAGCATGGCTGCCAGGCCGATGTGCTCCATCATTAGCGACAATCCCGGGCCTGAGGTGGCGGTCATGGCCTTCGCGCCGGCGCAGGAAGCCCCAATCACGGCAGCTAGACTCCCCATCTCATCTTCCATCTGTATGTACTCGCCTCCCACGAGGGGTAGCCGCAATGAGGCCCTCTCGGCGATCTGAGACGAGGGGGTGATGGGGTATCCACCGAAGAACCGACATCCGGCGGCGATGGCACCCTCCATGACTGCCACATCCCCCATGACGAAGTGCTCGCCAGTCAGGACTGGTCGCGGATCAAGCATCGGCACTCACCTCCATAGTGTAAATGGCGAACTCTGGGCACACGTCCCTGCACATGCCACAGTTGACACATGCGTCCTCCTTCCCTTCCCTCACCTGGGGATAGCGGTAACCTCGCGAGTTGACATCGTCGCCTATCTCCAGGACATCCAGCGGGCAGAGCTCCCAGCAGAAGTGGCACTCCTTACACCGCTCTCGGATGACGTAGACCGTCCCCCTGGGGCTGGGAAAGCGGCTCAGGTTGACGGGACTACGTAGGGACTCAAGGTAGAGGGTCTCCTGGGAAACTGGTTCAAGGCTTGGCCGGGGGAAGGTCTCAGCGAGGACGGGAGGTTCCAGCTCCGCCTTCACCTCGACTGCTCTCGACGGCTCGGCCTCCAGGTGGTGTTCTATCTCCTTGATGTCCACATCACCGAAGATCAGCCTGACGTCGTCGACGATGGACTTGAGGAACTCCTCCTTGATGTCCAGATAGCGGTAGACATATCGGAAGCGCCCCTTGAAGTCCTCCTTCTCCCTGCCTATCAAGCCCCGGGCATGAAGGCGGTCTAGGACCGTGCTGACGGTGGCGTAGGTGACCTTCGTCCCTTGATTGCGCAAGGCGTCCCTCACCCGCCGCGCCGGTGCGCTCCCAAGGTTCCTTAGAGTACCGACGACACGAGTCTCGAGAGGACCTAGTCTCATGGTCTCTAACCTCTGACAATTGTAGTAGTACAAGCATCCCTTAAACTGGAGTGCAACTATGCGGTGGCTATTTGAAGGCTACTCCAGCAGCTCTGAGAGCACCTTTCTGAGGGCACTCCGGAGGTGCCGGGAGAAGGTGCTTCGGTCGACGCTCATGGCGTCGGCGATGTCCTTGGCGCTCTTCTTTCTGTAGGGGTCGAAGTATCCAGCGGATAGGGCCCTTTGCAGGACCTCCTCCTGTCTCGTCGTCAGGCCGAAGGCCTTCAGACCCTGCTTGGAGGTGATCCCTAGGGTGCCTCGAGACGTGATCTTGGAGAGCTCGAATTCGGTGTAGTTGGCCTTCACGAAGTTGACCAGCTCCCGGGCTTCCTCCAAGTCATCGACAGCCACAGCAACGCTCTCTAGACCTTTGGAGGCCCTCACCCTGAGAGGGATCCATCCGTGTTGGGCTAGCATTGTGCGTATACACCTCGAGCCGATGACCCCCTGACACACCACCCTTGTAGGCGTCTCCTCCATGACCTGGACCTTGGATATGCCGCCGGTCGACAAGACCGCATCTCGGAAGTCGGCGACCTGCGGGCCCCGCGCCTCAAAGACCTCGACGAACTCCCTGCCGGAGACCCTTGCCATCTCCAAGTACTCCACCTCGATATCCCCGAAGGATTCTGTCAGGTTCACTAAAGGGCAGAGTTCGGACTTCACCCGGAACTCGACCAGCAAGGAGGACACGGTTGAAAAAGAGGCGACCCTGGCTATAAATAACCACTGAATTGAGGAACTATGTCTATAAATACAGGGCCCATCTCGACGGCCAGCCACTCCCAAGAGGGGAAGCAGTGACGGGCACTGGTGTCTCCCGCATCCTCCACATGCCCTCGGCGATCATGCTCCTGGGCCTAGGCGTCGGCCTCGCCACGGGCCTGACCTTCGGTGGCATCCACGTAGCTGCCATGGCCTCCCTGGCGAGCCTCATGACCTTCTCCCTGGTGGATGTCCGCTTCGGCGGATTCAGGGAGGTCCTCAGGTACATCCCCATTGCCCTAGCCCTAAGCTTCTTGCTGCACCCCGCGTTGTTGCTCCTGGCCGCGGCCATAACTCCCGACGCCCTCTGGCAAGGATGGGTCATCATGGCGGCCATGCCACCGGCGGTGGCCGTGGTCCCCTTCACGGCAATCCTCCGTGGAAACGTTAAGGTGTCCGTGGCCTCCACCGCCTTCCTCTACATCCTCTCCCTAGGGCTGACTCCTATGATCGCCCTTCTGCTACTGGACGTCGAGGTCAGTCCCTGGGAGCTGATGTCTGCTGTCCTGGTCCTCATCCTCCTGCCCATCCTCCTCTCGAGGGCTATCTCCGTCGCTGGCTTGAGCCGGGGGCGGGTGGAAGTATCGAGGAACCTATCCTTCGCGGCCCTAACCTTCTTCATAGGCGCCGCAAGCCAGTCAACCATACTAGACGACCCGGCCCTGGCCCTCTATGCGTTAGGAGGCTCGGCCGGCGTGATCGTCCTCGCCTTCGGAGTCACCTGGGCCCTCCTCCTCCGAATGCGCCAGGACGGCCGGATATCCCTTGCCCTCTTCTCTGGCTACAAGAACTCCGGCATGGCGGCGACCTTCGCCCTCGTCCTCCTGGCACCCGCGGCGGTGATCGCCCCTACGATGATGATCCTCTTCCAGATTCTCTGGATTGCTCTCCTCTCGCGGTTTCGCCGAGCGCCGCCCCTCTAGTCCCCGAGTTCCAAAGTCGCCAGAACGGGAAGATGGTCAGAGGCGCCGATGGCCGCCTCCGTTCGGATCCTCTCCGCTTGCACCACCTCCACGTCTTCTGAGACGAAGATATAGTCAATCCTCTCGCGGGGGTCTTCCGCGTGGTAGGTGAAGCCATCGGGGTCATCCACCTCGAAGCCGGCCTCCGTCCAGACGTCCACGTAGTTCGCGGTTACCGTCTCGTATACATCGTCCGGGCGTCCCTCGTAGCCATCACAGCGCCCCCCCGGACAGGAGTTGAAATCCCCCGCCAGGATGTGGTGACCGCCTATTTGGGAGATGTGGGAGAGGATCTCACGCGTCTGCACCTCCCTATCTTCCGCTCCCAGGGCAAGGTGGGTGACGAAGACCCATGCCTCCTGTCCTCCTACCTCGATCCTCGCCTGCAGGAGGGACCTCTTGTCCTCAGAGCTCGTCAAGACAAGATACGAGGCTTCCAGGATTTCATGGCGCGAAAGGAGGGCTATCCCGAAGCTCTGCTCCCGGGTGGGCGGACCATAATATAGGTGGTATCCCAGCCTGGAGGCCACGTAGCCGACGAGATCCAGATTGGCACTGGTGAACCTCGCAGTATCGCTCTCCTGGAGCGCGACCAGGTCTGCATCGGCCGCCTGAAGAATCTCTCTGTAGATCTCTGGGTCGATCATCCCCGCATTGTTGAAGCCTTGGTGAACGTTGTACGTGACGACCTTGAGGGTGGTTCCAGGTCGCGGTTCTTGGAGGGGAGGCGGTGCGAAGGCGACGTAGCTCACGATCAGAGGCAGGATGATGAGGATAGCCAGAAGTCGCCTGGGTAGGGGCGGTCTCTTCAGGGACTCCCGAAACCCCTTGGAGAGAGCAGCTGTGGCGAGTATGACCACCAAAGCAGCCGCAGGAATGAGGACCACTTCGCTTCCTTCCCACAGGCTCCTCAACGGGACGTAGTAGTAAGCGAGGGCGAAGGCAGAGGCGAAGAGGAGGAGAAGCAGAAGAAGGGAGGCGTATGAAACAGCCACGGCCTTCTGTCTCAGGCTGCTGGGCTGAAGAGATGAAAGGGTGTGGAACAGACCGAGCACGAGGGTGGCCTGAGCCAGTAGAAGAAGCACCGGAAGGAGGGCAGAGTGGAACAGACTGTAGTCCAAGAAAGCGGCCAAGGTGAGGACGCTCAGAACGCCCATGGGGACAGGTGTGCTGGGTGGGGTGAAGGGCCTGATGGTAGATGCCACGGGTATCAGAAGGCCCAGGACCGTCCCGAGTCCAGCTGCAGCTAGGGGCACAGAGTTCCAGCGAGTAATGGCGTGGGCGCTGGAGAGAATCGAGTACTCCAGGAACAACCAAGCTCCGAGGGAGAGGCCTGCCAGGACAGTCTTCCAACGGGGAGGTCTCGCCTCGCGGACCTCCGTCACAAGACGTGACTTCGGGATGAGTGGGAGGAGCATCATTATTGCCGTTGGGATGGTGATGAAGAGGCCGGAAAGACCTGTGCTCGGATCCCATGAGACACCCAGCAGTACCGCCACGGCATCAACGGCGAAGGCTAGGGCAAGTCCCATGCCAGGGACCAACGCTCCTCCGTTGGTGACGGGTCCCGATGCGTGGAGCATTGCGGGCAGCAGCAACAGGAAGGATGCAACAGCCAGCCCAGAGAGGGGGAGGTAGAAGACCGTCCCCCATGAGACATTCATGGCAATTCGGAAGATGGCCAGAAGGCTGGCGGATAGCACGATCATAAAGCCTGCAGGAGAGGAACGAAGCAATAGGTAGACGGACGGAGAAAACAGGAGTAGGGTTAGAAGAACGGATGCGTTAATGGAGAGCGTAACGAGGTTCATGTAGTAGATTCCCGCGAAGAAAGCCCGAATGGCCTGGATGAAGAGGAGGGTGGACAAGAACGCGAGGATGAGAAGACGATTCTTCGGTAGGATGATGGTCTCCCTCACAAAGGGTCTATGGACACAGCACTAGAAGACGCTTTATCCTGCCTTGTGGAGTGCCAAGAGGATTCCAGAGTTGGTCTGTCATTCCCCCGAGTCCTCGAGGGTCTCTAGTGGCGTATTCTCGGTGCCCATCTTCAATCCCTCCGTGGGAAAAGGGCTCCTCTACATTGATGTACCTGCACGCCCTTCGCTGAGCGATGGCAGAGAGGGTCCTCGATAAGGTCCCGAGGCTCAGCTTCGCCTCGGGAGAGAGGTTCACGCCGATCGGCTCCCTCAGGGCCGTGGCTGAGTTCTTCGGGCTGGAAGCCACCTATCCCTGGCTGATGGGTTGCAGCGGCGCGGCCTTCCGCGTCTGTTGGTCAGAGAACTGGAGCATGGAGATGACCTATTCCGCCCCAGAGGACCTGGTCGCCAACGGAGGCAGGACCATCGGGCTGGTGACAGAGAACCTTCTGAATCTTTCTCCGGAGGAAACGTGGAAGGCTGTGATAGGAAGCCTCGATTCCTCAGCCCCTGTCCTGAGCTGCGGCTTGGCTGGCGCCCCGGAGTTCTGTATCATATATGGCTATGACGAGGAGCCTCAGAAGCTTCACGTCACGAGCTACTTCCAGGAAGAGGGGGAGGTCCCCTTCAAGCCGTGGATGGGCTGGAACTACGCGGGGTACGGCCGATTCCCTCTCGTGCTCCTGAAGGAGGCCGAGTCCAGTGAGGGGTGCAAGGCGAGTGAATGCCTCGAGAGGGCCCTCAGGTTCTCCAGGGGGGAGGGACCCCTAGCCCGGAACGCACGTAAGAGGGGGCTGCACTTCGGACTGGAAGCCTACGACCAGTGGGTGGAGGACCTGAGGCAGATGGAGGGTGACCTGGAGGGTAAGGCTTTCAACATGGCCCTCAACCTCAGCGGGCTCCTAGACGCTCGTCGCACGGCCGGCGAGTACCTCCAGATCATAGCGGCTATGGAGGACGAGCGGAGGAAGCCCCTCATGAGGGCCTACGAACACTACCGTCATCAGGTCTCGGACCTGGCGGAGGCTCGGAAGATCCTCTACTTCACTCCGGACCTCCCGGAGGAGGCTGCTTCCAAGGCGGCCTCAAGGTTGGCCGATGACCGCCTGAGGAAGGACTACTCCAGGTTCATAAGGGCTGCCAAGCATGAGGAAAGGCTCTCTCTCGACTGGATCGAGAAGGCCTTGGCGGCTTGAGGCCTCTGGCGATCATCCCGCTGCAAGGGTTATATATCGATATCGATATATGTGTCGATAGGTGTACAGGATGAGGAGACACTGGATGTATGGCGAATATGGTGGTGGTTGCTATTGCATACCGATGCATGGGCCTAGAGGCTGGGGCCACGGACACGGTGCCTGTATCTGCCTACCAGGCTATGCTCCCCCTTTTGAACCCCAAACGAAGGAGGAGATTGTGGAAGACCTGGAGGAGTACAAAGAGCGCCTGGAGCTAGAGATAAGAGATTTGGAGAGGAGAATCAAGAAGCTGCGAGAAAAGGCCGAATAGATGACACCGCGGCGATGGTGCATCTGTGGGCCCTTCCGCATTAGCCTGATACCTCGGGGTCTGCTCAAGCCCGTCATACTATCCCTCCTGACTGAGGGGCCGAGACACGGCTTCGAGATCATGGAGGAGATTTCGGCCCGCACCGGCGGTATGTGGAGACCTGGCCCGGGAGCCGTCTACCCCGCCCTGCTCTCCCTGGAGGAGAGGGGCTACGTGGAGGTCCAGGAAGAGGGGGAGAGGGCCAAAAAGCCCTACGCAATCACAGAAAGAGGTCTGGAGGCCATTGAGGACATCGATGCCTTCTTGGAGGAGTGGGAGAGCTCCATGGACCGTCTCGAGGCGATTTGGAGGCATCCCGGCGGGAGGGGTGGCCTCTAGAAGATTCCCGCCTCGACGATCTCTGGCCGGAGTCCCTTGAAGGACTGGAGGTACTCGGTCCTCTCCTTCCTGAGGGCATCCACCATCGAGAGGATCTCCTCCTCCGAGTAGAAATTGGATGGGTCGAACTTGGACATGTCCACTCCCTGCACCTTCTCCGGCACCATCAGCCTCCAGTAGGGGTGCTGGCCCCACTGAATGGTCCCGCGAGCGATGCTGCGAATGATGGAGGCCATCTCAGGAATCTCCACCCTCAGTACCTTTCGCTTGATGACTCGCCTTCCGTCCTCCATGACCTCTGCTACCTCCCCCACGCCGCCAGTGTTCAGAAGGTAGCCTTGGACCCTCCCCTCGTGCGCCTTGAGGAACTCGCAGAAGCGGTTGCCCTCCTGCGCCTTGTCTCCGATGATGAAGGGGTTTGTTCCAACCTCACGAACTGACATGCCCACTCGGCGCGGGTCGCCTCCGGTGGACTCCACAGATTCCCCGAGCATGAAGGCAGCGGCGGCCTGTTCCGCCGTCAGCTTCGCTGCCATGGGCATGACGGTGCTGCGGCGAGTGATGAAGGCGACTAGGGCCCCGTCGAGCTCCTCCGCTGATGGAATGTCGACTGGGCCCATGAACTCCCCGAAGGCCGTTCGCTGCATGATGCCCCTGCCGTTCCCGGTCAGCGTGAGGTCGTCGAAGTCCACCTTCCCCTCATGATCCACCAGGACGTTCTCGAAGACCGCGTCCTCCTGGATCACGGCTCGATGGATGAGGGGCTGGGTGTCGGGGGCGACGCCCTCCGTCTTAAGGAAGAACCCACGCTCGGTGCCGAGGGCGGACCAGTCCTCCCGGAGCAGAACCACGTCGTCCTGGGCGATCTCTATCCCCTCCCCTTCCTCCACCAGGTCGTGGGTGTGGCAGGTGTGGGTCGTCTTTCCCGTTGCCGTCAGGCCGAAGATGAACATGCTGAACCTGCGCAACCGACCGTCGGTCCCCCTCGCCCGGATTATCTTGGAGCCGGCGTGAACGCCGAGCATGCCCCTCTGCTTGGCGTGCCACATGGCCATCCTCAGGAAGCCCTTCTTGACCTCGCCGTAGTAGTCGGATCCCAGCACGTAGGTGACTCCCATTTCAGGAAACACAAGAATCTGGCGGTCCTTCTCCTGCCATTCGGGAAGGTCCACCAACCAGAAGCGGGGTTCCATCTCCTCGGGGCCAGGCTCCAGCAGAGCTAGGTTGAAGAAGTGAGCAAGGCGGATCACCTCCGGCCTCTGGGTGGAAACGTACAGCACGCATAGGGGCGAGAACTCGTCATTCTGCCCAATTCGTCTTATAGACTTCACCAGCGGAGCCCTCTTCACATAGGACTCCACCAGTCGAACGGTTTCGGGAACCCCCTCAAGGATCTCCTTCTGGCGGGGGTTCAACTTGGGCTGCAGGACATCCTCGCTGCCCACGTAGACCGTCAGCCCGGCGCTCCTGTTCTTGACGACGGATGCGAAGCCGTAGTTACCGAACTCAGTCTTCGTGCCGAATCGCTGCGCCCGCTCCTGAACATCCTCCAGCTTGGGTGACTCCACATTGGGGCTGTGCTCCAGAGCCTTCACAGTCGCGGACACTGTGGAGAGGACCTCATCGTAGGCTCCCATGGCCCTGAGTAGGAGTCAGTTCTACTTAAGGATTATATGCACTGGCTGGCAGGAATGCCAGCGGCGCTCGGCATCTGTCGAATCATGCTAGTCGCCGGAGGTCCCAGTTGCGGCGTTCAGATGTTAGATGCGAGGTAGGTCAAGGCTGGGGACCAGGCGTTTCGAAGGCGCGATGGACCGGAATTTCAGGAAAAATGTTTCTGTATGCCTCAAAAGGGAAGGCGTGGATATGGATAGACCATGAAGGATCATTACGAGCCTGGAAGGATGGGCAGGTCCCGCCGACGGCTCAAGAGCGAGATTGAGGTCGTGGACCTCAGCAAGAGGTCCTCCGCCCTGACACCGCTCCACGATAGGATACTGGATGCCCTACGACGAACCATGGCGGGCATTCTGTCCAAGGAGGAGTTGCTGAGGGAGACCGAGGGATACTCCCTCTCCGACGTAGAGAGGGCCCTGAGGGATCTCTCGCTTCGAGGACTGGTGAAAGTCCTGTGGCGTACGCCCTTCCGCTTCCTGGCATTCGCGACGGAAAGCGGCATGAGACATGACGCAGCCGCCATAACACTTCCTGCGGGCCTGCCTGGCTGAGGACTTACTCGACCTGGCTGTCCTCCCCTCGGCTTCTTCCTCAGTCAGGTGGCCCCTACCTAGTTCGACGCCACATCAGGACACCGACCACGACCGCGATGACTAGCACAGCCGCGATAATTCCGTAGATGATGACGTCAGTAGTGCCCAGCCCGAAGAGGGTTGATTCGACGGTCACGGTGAAGGAATGGGTACCCTCATTCCCAGCAGCGTCCCGAACAGTCAGGGTCACCGTGTAAGAACCGGGCTCCGAGTAGGCGTGAGTAGGCGCCACTCCATACCCCGTGGTTCCGTCGCCGAAGTTCCAGGTGTAGTTGACAATCTCATGGTTGTCAGTGGAGTCTCCAGCGTCCAGAGTGAAACTCTCGCCGGCGTTCACGGTGAAAGGCTCCAGCGTCGCCGCCTCGGGCGAAATAGTGTCGCGGATGGTGAACTCACCTGACACCGCGCCGATGTTCCCGGAAGTGTCCTCAGCTGAGATGGTGTAGGAGTAGGTGCCCAGTTCGTCGTAAGCGGCCTCATAGGAGTAAGTCCCACCTCCTAGGGACATCATGGTGAAGTTGCCAACCGTAACACCGTCAGGATCCGTGATGTTTACTCGGACGGACGTTATCCCGAAGGTCTCCGTTACGCTAACAGTGATGTTCACGTCCCCGAATATCTCCTGAGGATCTGGCGAGGCGGTGACGTCGGTAATCTGAGGTGGAGTGGTGTCCTGCATTGTGAACTGGCCGGACTTCGATTTCAGGTTCCCAGCAACGTCTGAGGCCCAAACCGTGAAGTTGTAGGTTCCCAGCTTGGTGAAGATTCTGGAGTAAGTGTAGTTCCCCGCGCTCAAAGTCATGGTGAAGTTTCCGACCAGCACGCCGTCCGGGTCATCGATGGCTATCTTGACCTCGTCCAATTGATGGTTGTCGGTTATGCCGACGGTGAAGTCGACGGCCAGACCCGCCTCTTGGGGACTCGGGTTCGCCTCGGGATCGCCGAGGGATGGAGGCGTCGTATCGTGCATGGTGAAGTTGCCGTCAAAGGAATCGAATAAGCCTGCGTCATCCTCAGCCCATACGGTGAAGTTGTGGAGGCCCAGCTTGTCATACGACGCTGTATAGGTGTAGGTGCTGCCACCCTGCATGGTGAAGTTGCCTATAGTGCTGCCCGTTGGGTCCGTCACATTGACCTTCACGGAGGAGATGCCTGAGTTGTCCGTCACCTCCGCCGATATGGTCACGTCCTGTGGGACTTCCTGGGGGTCGGGTGAGGCCGTGGCGGTGGTGATAGCCGGTGGCGTCGTATCCCTCGTGGCGTTGAGGCGGACCACGGCCCACTCCGGTTCGCCTGAGGGGCGCGGCAGTGCGTCAATGATGACCGTGTTATTGTTCAATCCAACGACGCTGACGTTAACTGGGGCCTGGTAGGAGTCGAGGATCCAGGCGATGGGAAAGGTGATGGTATCCATCTCCGTCTCGTTCTCGGAGTCGTAGGTGACGTTCATCATCACCTGGTGCGTGGCGCTTACAGGAATCGGGCTCTTGGAGGTGTAGTTGCCAGTCTGGGTCATCACCACGGGTTCCGAGGATGTGACGTCGCCAAGCATGTCAGCGTCGAATTGGAAGGTCCCGTCTACGAGTTCAAAGGGGATGCCATCCACCTCAAACATCCCTGTGGTGTCGTTCATCGTCGGGATGACCTGCCTGAAGATCTCCAGCCAGAGATCCTGTTCCGGAGGATCGACGTAGAGATTGCCATCACCGACGAACTGGTCGATCATGAACCTCTGACTCTGATTGTCCTCCCGCATCTTGCCCTGGAAGTCCAGACTCACGTTGCCCCAGTCGAGGAAGGTGAGGTTGATTCTGTTCTCATCCGCTGGAGCCTTGGTTAGGTTGACGTTTACGTTGGTGTCGCCGGCCACGGTTACGGCTACTGTCCTGCTCTGCAGTTCCTCTGTGTCCGCACTAAGGACGAAGTCTCCCTCGAAGGCTGTGAAGTTGAAGAACCCGGTCTCATTCGTCTGAATCTGCATCAGCCATCGATGGGTCTTGTTGGCGAGCCACAGTTCCTCGTTGAACACGCCCTGTGAGGCGGGTTCATCGATCACCTGTCCAGTGAGATACCTCAATATCCCGTCCTCGAAATCCGTGAAAAGGTAACTCCTCGTGATGTGTGTGTCAGTGTCCTGGAATACAGGGGCTTGACCAAAGATCAGGTCCATTGCCATGAGAATAACGGAATAGTTCCCCGAAGACCCAGTTACGAAAGCCCCAATGCCGCTGAAGTTGAGTTGGATAACGTGGTCTCCAGCCGTCAGGTTGAAGACCCTTATCTTCATGTCCATAACCTGGCTCGAGGCCAGCATCCCGAAGACCATGTAGAGGCCTGGAAGGGACGTGTTGACCGAGACGTCAACCTGAAGGAAGTTGTATCTGGAGTTGGCGTCAGTATCTATTCCCCTGTCGGTGTGAGGCGGGGCGAAGGCGATGACTGGAGCAAAGTCCAGGTAGCTATAGGCAGCGGTCATGTGGGTATCGTTACTCTTGGGGACGCCAGTGTCGTTGAAGAGAGTCAAGCTGATGTTGTACGGACCATCCGTGCGAGATTGGAAGATGTCGGATCCGTTGAACGTAAGGTTGGCAGTGTAGGCCCCCGGGCTGGCATTGAAAGATGTGCTGCTATTGGTGATGAATTGGGATCCTGTTGTGTCGTTTAGGATCCCCTGAATCGTGAAGTTACCACCTATCGTAACACTGACCCCTACATCCAGCTGCAGGACCTCATAGCGGTTGTTCCCATCACTGTCTACACCGAAATCGGTGTGAGGGGGGAAGAAGGTCCCTTCACTGGCACTGACAGGTGACGCGTACAAAAGGAAGACCGCTCCCATCAGCGCAATGACGATCGATATAGTCGTGGCTCGGCTCCGCTCGCTTCGCTCATTATGAAGTGCCACACAGGTCACATCCCATCCGTTCCTGCCAAGGACAGTCTGAAGGGAATTGGAGTGACTACTTAACATTTTCCAACAACATCATCGCTCAGGACGTCTCTTTCTAACAGAACGCTGTGATACTAACGTCGGAACTCCTCCTCATGTCCTCGAACCGAAAGCCTTATGATACCGGCCGGGCTCGAAATCCGTCTCCCGGACAGGGCATGTCCATGGACCGAGATGATCCCACGATTCAGTGGCTTCTCAAATCATCTGAGCCTTCAATCGGCTACCTCACGTTAGTAGAAGTCTTGCATGAATCACCATCCTCGTCCGAAGTTCTCCAGGCGAGAGAGGAAATACCCAACGGTCCTCGCGTCAGAGCTCTATTGGCTGGCCAGCAACAAGATGGAGGCTTCGGTGTTCATCCTTACAAGAAATGGACCGGAGCGCACTGGCGACTGGTCTCTTTAGTAGAGCTGGGAGTTCCAGCGGGCGACCACCGAGCCTCGGCGGCAGCCAATCAGGTTCTCCG
>JABAOH010016286.1_pt19 | contig 15570 bp, 26 predicted proteins | sample 7062181 | NCBI WGS metagenome assembly JABAOH01 (sample SAMN14538630, study PRJNA623070) | marine sediment metagenome | biome: marine biome [ENVO:00000428]; feature: marine pelagic biome [ENVO:01000023]; material: deep marine sediment [ENVO:00002113]; isolation source: pool of 5 deep marine...
CAAATCGAGAGCCGCGTCTTCCACATTCATGGCAACGCTTCATGCTGTCAAACTGGTCGGCGATTTCACCCCGTTTTACATCATCACGATGGATGCAGATCAGCGCTCATCTGCCCCAACCAGATCGCGCCCATAATTAATAGAGGTAAAAACAAATACCATCATCAGCAGAAGTGTGATGATGAGTATCGCCGCATCGAAGACGGATACATCAAAGGAGAAAAGTCTGAGAATCGGATTCCCGATGAAGAATACGAGCGTATTGATCGCCATCGCGAGTAATCGAACTTCGGTAGGACCGAACTTGGCATAAGAGATGCGAAACTCACCAATGACAAAAGCGCGTACATAGGACACGATCGACACCAGTAGGTATCCAACCAAGGCGAGACATGCGTATTCGAATCGAACATAGCGTGAAAGACCCAACCCGATAAAAACCATATACTGGCTGTAGGCATCCACGACGTGGTCCACATAAAATCCAAATTTAGGTCGCTCAATTTTGCGATAACGCGCAAGCGTGCCATCCATGCTGTCCCCATACCAATTGACGACGAAACCCAAATTCGCCATCCATAGGAACCCCGGGCTGATATTCGTTAGTGCATACCCGAGAAAGATCAGGATAGAGCCAAGAATTCCTATCGATGTCATCGTGTCCGGACTGAATCTCGCAGGCGTACGTGCGGCCAACCATAGCAGTGCCGATTTCTCTGCGCGACTCAAAAAACTGTCGAGAACCCGTTTTTGTTCATGTACATCAGGCATCCTTCGCCTCCTCTCAGAACAATTAATTCAATATGGCTATATCGTGCATGAAGAACCTATGAGGGCTTGTTTGTTCGGATAGATTCAGATTGACAATTCCGGCGGCAATGGCTCGCGTCGATCGAGCCAGGATTTTGGGATGCTCCGAACCTGACCCACGATTCCACCAACGATCGCGCATGTCGTATCCCGATCCCCTTTCCCGGCGACGGTCGTCCATAATGCTGTCTCGTAATCCTGGGCATGATGCGCTACGACCCAGAGACAGTACGGAACAGTATCGAAGGCTGCAATCTGAGTTCCAGTCCCTAATGCCAGTATTGCTTTCGCATGCTCATCAGCTTTCAAGGATTCTGCCAGCTCGATCCCTTCTCGGGTTTTCGACGAAGGTAAAAACTGGGCGACTTCATGCAAAAAAGATGAACCCGCTATTTCTTGATTGGATGAAATTATCGAAGCTGCGACTGCCACTGCAACTGCACCGGCCTGGCCCTCCGGGTGTGCATGCGTGATCATGGCCGACATTCGTGCTTCTTGTGCAGTGCGCTCGAGGTCTCCCGAAAAGAATGCCCCAATTGGTGCAGCGCGCATCGCCGCACCGTTGCCGTAGGAACCGCCGTTAAAAAGCCTTGGCGCCTCAATTCGCCAATCGGCTCCTGAAGCAAATAAGGTGAGCAAACGCATCGCTCCTGCACCATACCCGCGCCAAGGTTCTCGCACATAACGCCTGGCGAACATACTCGCCAGTTCGTCCTGATCTATGCTGCCGCGAGCGAACAACATCTCAACGATGGAAAGCGCCATACAAGTGTCGTCAGTCCAAACCCAAGGAGCTCCGGGTATTTCTCGGGCACGGATAAGCTCCTGAGAAACTCGAAAGAAACATTCCCCAAATGCATCTCCCGTGGAGAGGCCTGCTAGAGAACGGAGTGTCAAATCACGAGCGCTCACGATCGCTGCCCATCAACGCCAACTGACCATCACCAAACCAATGATGCACACAACGATTCCCAAGTAGTTAATCGATAAAAGTCGTTCTCGGAAGAGGAGTACGCCGATTGGGAGCAACAGCATCGCGACGATCGCATTGGAAACGAGGGATCCAGCGCTTACGATCCAACCCGCCCTGTAGGCGAGCAAGAAACCGAGTTCTAATCCCACAATCGTGATTGCCAGTGCGAAACTTGCCCAATTAATCTTTTTCAGCGAGGCGATCAAACCCTCTGTGAATGGAAACAACGGAATGAGCATAACACACAGCAAAGTCGATGTTGCGTAGGTCACAGCGAGGGCAAGCGTCGGATGGACCTTTTCCGGCGTAACCCGCTGGAATATGTGGTAAAGAACGTTTGAGATGATGGTGAGTATGATCGCAAAGTAATACATATTTTCCAGCTCCCCAATTTGTTGATAATTCACACTCAAATTAACATAGACCACTGTTTTGAAAGGTGGGATACTGCTCACTTCCTACGAGAAGTGGTCATTTTCAAACCGGCAAGAATAGACTTCACGACCAATGCGATCTAAGGATGAGAGAGGACAGAGAAAATCTCTATGGATTGGATTCAAGGTACGCATGGTGAACGCTCTTTATCCATCCTTTTGGAAAAGGCGCCTTGTCGTTCAACAGAAGCTTCTGCGCATTACCTACCTTCGAACGTATGGCGATGCTCTCGTCCCCCTTAAGCTGAGCAACGCCCTCGAGAACAGCTTCTTGTTTTTCAGGGAATTTCCTGGCGACGATGCATAAACTCACGATCGCCCACGATTTTGTAAACACGCTCTTGTCGTCTAAAAGAAGCAGCAAGGTGGATGTAATCGAGTCGATTCTGCTTCTGTCCAATGCCAGATGACCGAGGATCATCGCCAGATGCCAGCGCACCATGGCCACATCATCATGCATGGCGATGTCGATGATCTCACCCAGATGGTTTTCGATTAATTCCGGTGCCGAACGGGAGATCTTTTCTAATGCATCAGCAGCGCGCCCTCTGACAACGTCGTCAGGCACAGATAAGCCGGCGTAGAGTTCATCAATCAGTTGAGGGTTCCCAAGCACGATATCAGCGACTTCTGTCGCCACACCATCCGAACGGAGATCTCCTCCAGAAAGCCATTCCAAGATTTGATTCATCATAAATGAGGAGGTAAAGGACGTTTTTCAGTCCCATAAAATTCGCTTGACGGCCTAATCGAGAATGTTGACTGCGATCCAATTACGCACATCATTGTAGTACAGGGGCCATTGAAAGGAAACAACGCATTTTGGAATGTCTCACGATTTGCCAGTCAGCCTTTTTTTACCCTCGCGAACCACGTAGCGCCTCCCGCTAGGTTTCTAGACTCCGTATTCGCCCTGCAATTTCACATACAATACCTCACAAATGCTTTTTTGTTTGAGACCTTCCTGGCGTTTCTCGATCAGAACGAGCTCTTGCCCGCCTTCACTGAGCAATGGTGCAATCAATTTACCCCCGTGATTCAATTGGGCTATCAGGGGCGGTGGTACTTGCGGACATGCTGCCGTCACAGCAATGCGATCGTACGGACTCAGTGCAGCGTGGCCCAGGCCGCCATCAGCGTGAACGAGAACAACGTCCGTATAGTTTGCCTGTTCCAGTCTGCGTTTTGCGTAATCGAAAGTCAATGGATCGATCTCAACGGAGACGACCAAACCGTTTTCACCGACAACCTCTTGCGCGACCGCTGCTCCGTAGCCCGAACCTAGTCCTATTTCTAGAAACCGATGATTCGCATCCAATCCCAAAGGTTCATAGAAGAGTGGATAGCTGTGGGGACAGGATATCGTTGCCTGCTTTCCGGGAAGAGGGAGAGGGACCTCGCGATAGGCGTAATCCCTATACTCTCTGGGGATAAAAATTTCCCTCGGTACCGTCAATAAGGCATCGATAATCCGCTGCGATTGAAGATATCCTTGTTCGATGAGCGTCTGCACCTTATGTTCGCGCGCTTCGGCGAAATCCGCTTTGGTTTTGGTCGGTTCTTTTTGAGGAGGCACAATCCAGCCTGGCATTCCCGGAAATCCACTCGTTGATTCGCTTAAAATCCAGCCTTACCACAATCCTGGGATCAATCGAGAACGCTCCTTCACGCAATAAGCTTTGTAACCCTCCAATTCCCTCTGTAAGGTGGAGTCCTCTAGGGCAGTTCGAAGGATGAGCAGGATTGTATTGATCACGCCTGGAATGAGAGCCCACCATGAGCCCAAAATCAGCGGCGCACTTAGCTCGAATAGAATCGTGCCCGCATTACCTGGATGGCGGATGTAACGGTATGGCCCATCCGTGATTACGCTATGCCCACGCTCCTTCTGGATGCGCACGGTTTGAGAGAAGAACGGATTTGCGAATGTCGCGCTGACGACCAAAGTATTGCCCAACAAACCCACCACTGCCATGACAATCTGTAAGGTCGACGAAAATCCGATAGACCATCCGTAGCGGACATCAAGCCCCGCCACGACATTTCTCGCAATCGTCAGTATGCCTACAACACTGAGGATCACCATGTCCCAAGGCTTCGACCCTTCCTTAGGACCCAATCTATCCTCCATCAACGCAGGGCTCTTCCGGAGAATGATAATGAGCGTCGCAGTTGCCCAATAAAGCATGATCGCGATGAGGACCCATCCCATACCCCAATCGATACGACCAGCTGGCAGGAAAAGGGTTAGCGCCAGTACGACCATCCCGCTGATTTCCCTAAAGATGAAACGCGCCACCAAAGGTTTATCCAGACTTTCTATCCCTGTTCCACCTTGCGATGTTTCCATCGAAATTGACCTCCTTATTCTTATCTCTCAAAAAGATCCACTCTGACAAGGAGAATTAACTTGCCCTCGAGTTGCCGGGATCGATAAACCACCCTCCTCCCTACTTCGGCGACAACATGAGAATAGGAATGATGCGCTCCCCCGCCCGGTTTCGGTAATCCTCAAATCCCGCATACATCGAGACTGCTTGATCCCAGAAATAACGGTATTCGTCACTGTAAACTTCCCGCACGACATACTCCCCACGATAATCTGGGACAGAAACGATAGCTTCTGGGTTGGCACGAGCGTTGTAGTACCAAGCAGGGTGCTGCCTGTTCCCGAAATTCGAGGCAATGACGACTAGATTGTTACCGTGGGGAATGTATACCAGGGGTACCGTGCGAGAGATTCCTGTCCGCGCCCCAGTCAGTGTGATGAATGCCACCGGTAGTCCTGTTAGCACCGTCGTCGCACACGTGCGGCCCCGTGTACTTTGCCACACGTATCTATCTACCCTGCGAAGGATACGAGCCAGGAGGACGGAAAGAATTCGCGATGCAGCGATTCGCTGAATGAATCGCTGAAATCGCGTTGGATGATAGTTTCCATCCCCCACCATCTCAAACTCCGGTTTTACGAGCTAGTTTCCAGATTAAGCCGAGTGTGCCCAAAACCAGGAGGACCTGCAGCCCGAATCCCACCCTTATCACGCTCCACTCCATTGAAAGATCGGGTTCAACGCCAAGGAAGACATCCACCAATGCCAGATGACTGGCGATCAATCCCGTCGATGATAGAACACACAGTAGGAAGAGCGACCTTATATATTTCGTATGCCCAACCATCTTCCACTCCTTCTTTTGTCTGTTCTCATTGAGGCTCACGCTTCACGTGAAGTACTGCCCCTCCTGCGATCTTGTCTGCCCAGCGGGTAGGTTCAGGTAGCCGATATCTTGTGCAGCATGCCATCACAAAGCGAGCCGAGTTTGGCACATCGATGAGATGTCCAGGTGTCACATAAACGGGTTTTACGTTCGTGCGCGTTCTCAATACCGTGCCGATGACACGCGTAGGGTCATTTTCGTCTATTAATTCGACCGCCTCGCCTCGATTCAGGCCTACCAACTTATGATGGCCATAGAGTCTTGATTTTGCCACTCCGATGCTCGGTATTCCGAACCAAAGACCCAGATGTGAAGCAAGGCCAATCCCTCGGGGGTGTGCAATTCCGTGCGCGTCAAACATCAATAAATCCGGCTTTGTTGTCACTTTCGACCAGGCAGCGATTACGGCAGGTGCCTCGCGAAAGGCCAGCAAACCAGGTATGTAGGGAAAACCCACGCCGACTTGTGCAGTTAGGCCTTCTACCGGAATGAGCTCTGGAAAACGCATAACGACGATCGCGGCAAACCCCTTACCCGCTCGGTAACTCACATCGATCCCACCGATCGTCACAACCTTCCGTCCATCCCATTCAAGAACAAGACGCTCACGCATCCGATTTTGAACTTCAACCGCCTTCGAAGGCTCTAGATCCCAGGCATGAAGATCGGGCATCGTCATCCTTAACCCAGAATCGAACAGGTAGATCGTTCGTGCGCTCTCAAGAGTGGACCCTATTCGGGCCGCCGATTGGACTTTCGACTACCGTCACACTTTCAACTTTGAAGCAAAGCGGGCACGAAATTTCGATACTTTCGGAGTAATGACTGCACGACAATATCCCTGATCTGGATTCTTTTTGAAATATTCCTGATGGTATTCCTCGGCCTTATAGAAGGCTTTGAACGGTGTAACTTCTGTAACCACAGGGTTGTCCCACACACCTTCCGCTTCGATCTCGCTTATTTTCTGTTCTGCACTTGATTTCTGTTCTTCATTGTGAAAAAAAACTGCAGACCTATATTGAGGTCCAATATCTGCGCCTTGGCGATTCAAGGTTGTTGGATCGTGAATGCTGAAAAACACATCCAATAGGTCGTCAAAACTTATCTGATCTGAATCAAATTCGATCTGAACGACTTCTGCGTGACCCGAGGCACCCTGACTGACCTCTCGATAGCTCGGATTTTCATTCGAACCGCCTGAATACCCGGAGACCACGCGCTCAACGCCCTTAAGCTCATTAAATACGGCTTCTAGACACCAGAAGCAGCCCCCACCAAGCGTAGCCACCTCTACGAGCTCCTTTCTATTTCCATCTGAATTCCGCTTCTCGTTCATATCATCTCCCTTACCACTAAGTGTTTAACCGAACCTCTCCATGAATGAATCATACCGCCTTCATCGGTGGTAATCCTACCTCTAACCAAAAGATGGACGATCGCTGAAGAGAATTACAGACATCTGACTGCGATTACTGATCCCTAACCCTGTAATAAGAGGACAGAATTGAATACGATATTCTGATAACACAGTATGACGTTGGCGTCTACGATTTCTTTCGTTGGGAGCCGCCGGAGAAGTAGTCCCTTCATCCTCATATGTCATCGCGCGTCGCCCCTATAAGGCTCGCGATGACACATACGACGTACCTGGGGATGGATCGCAGGCGGCTCACAATCTCGGAGCATCTGATCATCATTATTCACAAACCTGACAGTATGGCTCCACTGCAATTCTGCGATAGAATATTGCCCTCTCAATCTGGATCCAATTCACCGACAGGCTCTGAGCTCGTCGAAATCCAGAAGCGACCACTTTGATACTCGAAATACACGGGTTTCTCATTCCGTAGTAGATCGACATAAGCCAAGTAATGCGTCGAATGAATGCGTCCGATGTAAAGTTCTCCCGGGGTGTGCTCTGTGACTTCAAACGCTTCGACTGCGGGGTCAAAATAAACACGGCAAAACAGGCCTTTCTCGTTGTACAACATAATCTNNTTGTTAGAAAGCGACTCTCCGTCCCCGGTTACGCGTCCATAGCTTACATCTATCTGATAACACGAATAAATTGGTACATTCCACCCAAACCAAGTATCTCATGAGTGGGATCATGCCCCCTTGATTTGAATATCGAAACATAATCGTAGGGATAATCCCCAATCAGGAACAATATCTTTTCGATCAACCTCGTTAGCGTGGTCTCCTTAGCTGCAGTTGCATAATCACCAATGCGCACCTCGCCCCCAATCTTACAAACCCGAATCATCTCTTCAACAACTTTCTCAATATCAATGCTGACGCCGCTCAACGCATTCGTCTCGACGACATAATCGAACGATTCATCAGGGAAGGGAAGGTGATAGAAATCCGCACGCACGTAAAGGCTCGAAGGCACCTTCTTCGTGGCCTGACGCAACATACCTTTAGATGTGTCAATACCTCTACAATCCAAGCCAGCTTTTCGTGCAAGCGCCAATAATGTCCCTGTACCGCAAGCTATGTCCAAGATTGAACCTGCTTCCAGATCAGACGCCACCCTAGCATGTCCCTTGCTCCCAATCGGAAATAAAAATCGCATAGCCAGGTCATAATAACGGGAAAGGCGATCATAGAGTTTGGGGGTCCAGTCGATCAATGGCGTTCGTCTCTTCATGATAGTTGACGCTTTCTTCTCCGTTTTCACCGATCAATAGGACGTTATGATTTCTTAAATCGAGGAAACCAACCCGGCACGCGCTTTTTGTACGCAGACCAATCCGAACCAAACTCTTTCTCCAGGATCTGTTCCTCCCTCTTGGCGCGCACGACAAGCCCGAACATCCCGACAGCAAAAAGTGTCATCGACCAGGTTCGATAGATAAGCATGCCACCCAATCCCGAAAGTATCACTGCCAAATACATGGGATGTCTGACATACGCATAGGGTCCGTGTTCTACAAGACGATGATCCGCGTATAGTTTGACACCGAAACCGCTCGATGCACCGAACATGTCACGAAGCGTGTGCATTCCCCATAGATACAGAACTATGCCGGAGTAGTAGAGCAGCGAGCCGAGGCCAAGTGCTGCCATCCGAACCCAATTTGACAAGTCGACAGGCAGGGATTTCCAAAACGCAACGCCTGCTCCGAAAAACATTAGGATTCCCAAGGCAATGAATGGCCAATTGAGTGGCCTTCTCGATCCCTCCAAACGTCCTGCCGGACGTGTAAGACTACGCAAGATGTTGATGATCGCCACCGACAAGGTGAAGAGACCTGCCACGGCGCCAATGATTTGAACGTACATCTCTAGGTCTTCTAATTCCATGATCCAGCCTGGAGAATACCTCGATGTTTCAGCGCATACGTGTGACAGCAATATGGATTATCTAATCTTCCACCGCATTCATTCACCTGTGAGTTCCTTACCGTGTGTTTCCATGAAAGACCCAATCCGCATTTTCGGAATACGTTCTAACCGACTTGCTGGGTCACGAATGCACCGACCTACCCACTTTTACATTCACCATGGACGATCTAAACAGGCATCATACATCGGTCCGCCCTAGCCTCTCTTGACATACCACCTCGTATCCGAAGCCACTTCTAACAATGGCCGACCGAGCTGGAGTCGAACTTCGCACGAAAAACGCAGAAGTGCTTGGTTTTTTTCTGGAAAAGAGGATCATCCCCTGGCAAAAGGTATTGCATGAGAGTGTCATTTACAAACGCGATAGCGAGGAGATGCGCAGCGTTTTCCAGATCCTCATGCGTAAGCCGTATGACACGAGTTGGCATACTCAACTCCGGGTATTATTCCTCGAATTCACTATTCTCCTATCACCTCCCATTCCCGCTCCGTCGCTAATCTCGATAATTCCCGATCCGGATGGACTGCGACAGGATTGGCGACCAACTCGAGCATGGCGAGATCGTGGATTGAATCTGCATAAGCATAACTCTTGTCCCACTGAACATCCAATCCATGTGCTTCGATGTATTTGTTTAAGTGGTGCGCTTTCTCTACACCAATCACGACAGGTGGAATTATGCGACCCGTATATCGACTGTCTGTCACTTCAAGCGCGGTACCAATATAGGCAGAGGCATCGAGATAGGAGGCGATGCGACTCAATACAGGTATAAACCCTCCCGAAACGAGAATCGGAGTGTGCCCTTTACGCTGGTGCCCTTTCAACCTGTGCACAACTTCTACCCTCATTGTCGGAACGATGAAATCCTCCACCAACCAATCGAAAACCTTTGAAGCTTCTTCGAGACTTAACCCCTCTACAATCCATGCCAGATTTGCTGTCGCATGGTAGAGGACGGTTTTTCTTGAGATCAACTTAAATATGGACAAGAGATGCTTTGGAATGTGCGAGACCAGGTACCTAAATACGACGGGCCAGCGCCGATTAGAGACGGCATAGCGTAACATGCCGTGCCCCATGCGGGTGGAATAGAGCGTTCCCTCAAGATCAAAAAGAACGATGATCATATAACCAGATTATAAGAAACGAGCCATCAATGCTACATCGAGCCGGGTCATACATTGCGTATTAGACGCGCTGTCATTGAATTCCTACAGAAGGACTCTCGATCCTCTTTTCGAACTCGTCATATTGCCGGACGCGTCGCATGCCCACGCTTTCATAAAATGCAGTCGCACCTGGATTCGTTGAGGCTACGGTAAGCCCAGCTCTTTGTTGACCTCTACCCATAAACACGTGGAAGGCATGCAACAATAGCGCTCGGCCAATTCCCATGCCTCTATACTCTTCCCTGACGCCCAGTTGGCGGATCCAACCCTCTTGGGAATAATCGTAGCACAGGCATGCACCCACGAGGCGCGTCTTCTCTACCGCCAAGAACCACAGCTCTGGTTCGAAAAGATCCTCTCGCATCATGAATTCTCTCCAATCATCGAACGATTGTGGATCTCTTCCTGGTTCTTCAAATGCTGCCTGAATGAGGGCATGAATCTCATGGACATCCTGCCCGAGTTCGACCGAACGAACTTGCATACCATCAGGCCATTCTGGTTGAGGGAGCGATTCGTTCAGATCAGTTTGCATTTGAAAATGATAGCGCACCACCTTGAAGCCGGCCTCTAAAACCAAAGCTAGTTGCACTTCGTTTCCATGAGCTACGTAGATTTTTACATCAATTCCTTCCGTTCTCTCTCGCTCATGGACGATCTGTCCTGCGCGCAGTTCACAACGTTCCAGGAGTTCCCGACCCACATCCAGGGATCCCAGGTGAGGATCAAGGTATAGGTCAAAACGAAGCAACGGGCCCCATGGCACAACGGCCGCGTAGCCCAATAACCGATCCTGTGCCGAGATCGCCAGCCAGGCGTCTTGGGTCAGATTTATTCGCCGCCAATCAAAGTGCAAATCTTCAAGATCCGAATCCTGGCTTCCGTACTCGTCGACGTCACAACGAACGATCAAGTCAAATACCACCCCCACATCCTCTAGCGTAGGGCGCCGAAACGAGAATTCTCGCGCGTCTCGTGACATACGCTGTCCCTCGGGAATTCGATACGGGAAACCAGTTGAAGCGCTCGTCGGTAATTGCTATGTTTCAACATTTCCGGCTCACTCCATCGACGAGTTTAATTATTGGGTAAAGTTGAAAACTTCTGGCTTTGTCTTGATGAAAACCTGATTCGGAGTATGCGGCTCTGCCAGCTCCTGGCAAGGTGCCTGCCCTAGATTATCACCAAACTCCTCTTCAAGGTGATTCTTTACCTCCCGTTCGAATTCATACGCTTCCGCCTCAAATGGGATCCCCTCCCCGTAGCCACGAAAGAGGTACGCCCAGAAATATTTGGCGAAAAACCTCAACACACCTTCGCGCTCAAGCTGCTCCACGTGTTTGACTTCATGACCGAGAAGGGCCAGACCTCGGGGTGAGTGAGGGTCGAACGCATCGACCTTGCGGATATAGATTGAATACCCCAAAGTGATCGCAGCTGTCTCCGTCCCCGCGAACCTTTCACTACTCAGGAAGCGAGTGATCCGCCCTGCCTCGCGTAATCGAACCCGCGCGACGACGCCGGGATCCATGAACCACTCCGGTCGTGCAAGAAGATTTCTAGCACATGCAGGAATACGATCAGGAATTAACATACCCACAACCATCCCTCCAAGAAGAACTACCATCGCCCTCGATCATACTTCAGCTGCGATGCTTCTTTCCAAACGCCGGGCATCTTTTCGAATAAACGGATCATCAACGTCAATTGATGTCAGATATGGATAAGCCCGAGGCTTGCGATAGGCATTGCCCCAGACCTCACGCTCCCTGTACGCCCTCAATCGATTTAAATCAAACGCAGCAACAAACACGCCTTCAGCTTCTCCGGCTTCGAGGATCTTCATGTCTAAGGATCTTTCCTCCTCATCAAAGGCCTGACCATCAAAGGCTATAGAATGACCATTGCCTTTAGGGGAGACATAGTTCGCCATAGCAACACCGACCATGTTCTCAAAAGCTCGTGCTTGAAATTGAGCCTTACGGTTTTGATCGATATCGCATGCATTTGGTGTCAGGATCACTTCCCCCCCACGAAGCATCAGAATGCGAGCCGCCTCCGGGAATTCTCGATCGAAGCAGATCATCGTGCCCACTCGAACCGTTCCACCTTCGGTTTGAAGATCACCAACTTGGAAGGAATCTCCAGGCGTTAACGCTCTCTCGACATCGAAATCGCATGTGTGGACTTTACGATACGTGAAGAGCAATTTTCCATGACGGTTAATAATAGAGACCGCGTTGTAAGGCATATCGGGTCCTATCTCGAGATACGTCAGTGCAATCGCCATATTCAATTCTTTCGCTAAATTGCGGAAGTGAATGAAGTATGGATGACGCCGATCGATGGCGAGCGAGCGCCACATGTCCATCTGAGAAGAATCCTCAAAATCACCGAACGTGTATCCGACATTCCATAGCTCAGGAAACAACGCAATGTCCGCGCGCTTCTCTTTCGCCAGGCGGCAAAACGCATCACCTTGCTCAAGACTCGCCTGCTGATCCCATCCCAGGGAGGCCATTTGCAGGAGTGCAACATTGAATATCATGCGAATTCCGTCCTTCTTTCAACTTGGATTGATTCTTCTAACAACCTCATTCAAACGGCAGAGGGACCTCTTGAAAATCACCACCGAACACTCGCACCCAAACAGACTCTCCCGGAACAGCCCATCCGATGAGCTGACTGATTTCTGCCAGCAGCACGCCACCTGTCAGCGTATAGGAATCTCGGTCGAAGAAGTAATAGACTAACGGGGAAGGCCCTCCGAGCATTTCCTTGGAAGCTGCTGGTGCTCCGATCAAATGATCCCCGTCCAAATCCCAAAGCAGAAAAGGAATGCTGATGGTGTACCACCATTCCTCTGAGTGCGATGGATCTATTGCCAGGTCGGCGGATGCGCTTCCATCGGACTTCGCCCACACAAGACGTGGCTCATCAGGTCCACCCCAATGCGCAAGGATCACCTCGGTGCTGTCGGGGGACCAGACAGGCCGGTCGGCGATACTTCCTGTTCCGTGCTTATCCACATCGGAAATCTTGATCTCCTCTTCGGTGTCGACACGCACGAGGTACAATCCCGGATCAATGTCCAGCTCGTAGCCCGTTTCCCTTGTGTACGCGATAGCCTTGCCGGATGGAGCCACGCTCCAGGTGAAGGTGACATTTTCCGCTAACACACGGTCCATACCATCCAAGGTGCGCCAGTGCAATTCATACGTACTCTCCGTGGCGAGAATATACGCTATAGCATGCCCATCCGGTGCCCATTGCGCTTCGACGACGTTGTCCGAATGAATGACCTCCACCGCACTGTTTGTGAGATTTAAGATCGACAAATCACGCACCGAGACGTTCCCAGGACCCGCACCATGGGAGGTAAATTCCTTGGAGAATAGGATGCGATCAGATTCTCCATTCCAGCCATGATACTCGCCCATAGAGACCGGGAGCGTTCGTTCATAGGGTTCCCCATCACCTAACACCCACATACGATCTCCCCTGCAAGAATAACAGGTCCACAGTATCTTGGTCGCAGGAACTGTCGTAGCCGTAGGCAACTCGAGTGTAGCAATGTTCGTAGGCTCCGGCATCGCCGAAAGCGTCGCAGCAACTCGCGTCTCCAACTGGCTTTCGTCAACTTGAGGAGATTCAATAGCCCGGCCACAGGCTGTAAGTGCAATGAAGGTAACAAGCAGCAAAGTGCTCCAAGTCCTACAAGACATAAAACCCTCCTGATTTTCCTTTCAACCGGGAATGGATGCCTGCAACCAGGCGATTCGATTGCGCTTCGAATCCTCCGTAAGCGTGTCGCTGATTTTTTGATCTCATGGCCGATGGCCTACTCCATTGTAAGTGCGAATTGTACGCTGGCGACCTCAGATCCTAGGGAAAGAACCAAGAGTAGCGCATTCATCTCAGCATATACATCCTTCCCATCGATGAGACGAATCCACAAGGCTATTCACTCCCGGAGAAAGATGCGCTGGTGGGTGATTCTCCCTCAACAATCCAATGAAGGGCTCTCGCTCTTGCCATCAATTCACCGCTCGCATTTCGAACGTCTGCACTGAAGATAAGTCGGCGACCCTTACGTTCCAACAATCGTGCTTCGACGATTATGTGCTCAAGATCGAGTGTAATCGGTCGGCTATACTTCACTTCTAATCGCCGGGTGACATTTTCAGATGCCACAAGCATACTGAGTGGCCCAAATGTGTTGTCAACCGCCGCAGCAACCATTCCCCCCTGCATCGAGCCGTACGGATTGAGATTCTCCTTGAGAACGGGAAACCGGGTGGTTAATGAGCCTTTCTCAAGATCGAAATCCAAGAATTCACCCTGCATGGTAATGAAGACCGGTGGTGGAATGAGATAATTCTCTATTCGATCTCCGAGCTTCTTATGCAGTAAATCCACAATCGAAGACAGCAACACAATTCACACCCCATTCTCTCTACAAGTTTCGATGAGGGTCTTTCGATATCGGGAATAAAAGTAAATCACGATGCACACGATTATGCAAAGCATACGATGAGGGAATCTTCTTGAGTTCTAAGACATTTCCTTCCGGATCGATAAACTTTGCCTGTCATGTGTATTCATATTCTCCGAGGTCACCGTGGAGTTTAACACCCTTACTGCGCAGCTCTCCGTGTGATCGCTTGAGATGCTTGACGTGGATTCCAACGATCATGGATCGTTGCTCAGGTGATTTTGTCGCGTCGGAACGCCTCCCCCCGCTAAAAGCTCTAAAAGCCGTCCATTCCCGGCATCGAAATGCGCCCGACCATCGTCTCGATCTAGCAACTCGAGCCCGAGGACATCCCCATAGAAATGAATCGAGCTCTCCATGTCCTCGACAAATAAACCGCTACAATTCATCCCTTTAACTTCCACCTTTCTCCTGGTGAATGTCATCAGTTGTTCCCCCGCTCGCAGCTACGAGCATTTCCATTACTCGACCCCAATCCCACACTATTCTGGGTGCGACCTGGGACATCTTAGCAACGCGAATCCCGCCCACATCATATTAATTGGTATGGATAGCAGTATTAAAAAGCTGGTCAACTCAAATTGGAAAACATAAAAATTCGTTGCAATGATTAGGGTTCCTGTCAATAGTACGGCCAAGCGGGAGCGTTCCATAAGCCGGGCGATGTAAATCCACGCTACGATGAGATAAATCATCCCTAAGAGGAAACTAAAGAAATCGACGAGGAAATCCATTATGCTGCTGTGGAAATATACAATCAAGCCGAGCAAGCAGAAAAATCAATACTCAGGTTGACAGCGCCTATCACCCCGCACAACGCTATGGCTATACGCAGTTTTTTGCCGTTATTCTCTGGGAGGCGTCATCATAAGCGGTAAAGGCGCTCGAAACCCACTCTCTAGCTAGTTACTCCAGACCGAGTGCAGAAACAGTCACATCGAAATCGCATGAGCACCCGCCAGGATCTCATGCAACGAAGACCAGCGAATTACGCCCCCTTCGTTGGATCCCCCTTTTCGAAGTTCAAGCGAACGGCCTGTCTCACAAAGTCACCCAACGCTTGCTCATCGATGTCTTCGACGCTGGTGAGTTTAATGTGTCGCATTTTGTCCCCG
>JABAOH010151782.1_pt1 | contig 15566 bp, 11 predicted proteins | sample 7062181 | NCBI WGS metagenome assembly JABAOH01 (sample SAMN14538630, study PRJNA623070) | marine sediment metagenome | biome: marine biome [ENVO:00000428]; feature: marine pelagic biome [ENVO:01000023]; material: deep marine sediment [ENVO:00002113]; isolation source: pool of 5 deep marine...
TCAAAGGTCACGCGAATTCATCACGGGACGAAACCGCGCGTTGAGACGGCGGACGGCGTAATGCACGCTGACAAGGTTGTGCTTGCCGGCAATGCATACCTGGGCAAGTCCGAACCGAAGTTGTATGGCAAGGTGATCCCCGCAGGAAGTTACATCATCGCGACGGAGCCATTGGGCGAGAACCTGGCGAACGAGTTATTGCCGCAGGATATGGCAGTGTGCGATCAACGCGTCGGCCTCGATTATTTTCGCTTGTCGGCTGACAAACGCCTGTTATTCGGTGGGCTTTGTAATTACTCGGGGCGGCATCCGAAAAACATTACCGCGAGCATCCGCCCGAGAATGATCAAGGTATTTCCACAGTTGGAACGTACGCGCATCGAATACGAATGGGGCGGGTATATCGCGATTACGATCAAGCGCATCCCGCAGTTCGGACGCATCGAGGGGAACACGTATTACGCGTTCGGCTATTCGGGTCACGGGCTTGCACCGACGCATATCGCCGGACAGATTCTCGCTGAGGCGATTAGCGGCGACATGGAGCGCTTCGATGTATTCGAACGCGTGAAGCACTGGAAACTGCCCGGCGGCAAGTGGTTTGCGAATCCGGCGCTGGCGCTGGGCATGCTTTATTTCCGATTTAAAGAGATACTTGGAATGAGTTTGGAGAGGGTACATGGCTGAGAATACGGCAAGACAGTTAGAAACCGATTTACCGGACCTCGAGGCATACTGGATGCCGTTCACCGGCAATCGTTATTTCAAACAGCATCCGCGCGTCATCTCGCGCGCCAAAGGCATGCACTGCTATACGCACGACGGCAAGGAACTGCTCGACGCGGTTGCCGGCCTGTGGTGCTGCAATGCCGGGCACTGCCACCCGAAGATCGTCGAGGCGATCAAGGCGCAGGCGGAAACGCTCGATTACGCCATGGCATTTCAGCTCGGGCACCCGACGGTATTCGAGCTGGCGAACCGGCTCACCGATATCGCCCCCGAGGGACTGGATTACGCATTCTTCGTCAATTCGGGCTCCGAAGCGGTAGACACGGCACTGAAAATCGCACTGGCCTATCACCGCCATCGCGGGCAGGGCGAGCGCACACGCCTGATCGGTCGCGAAAAGGGTTATCACGGGGTCGGATTCGGCGGCATCTCCGTCGGCGGCATCTCGCCGAACCGCAAGATGTTCGGCGCCATGCTGCCGGGGGTCGATCACCTGCCGCACACGCACAACATCGAGAAGAACGCCTATACCAGGGGGCAGCCGGAATGGGGCGCTCATCTCGCGGACGAGCTGGAAAACATCGTCGCTTTGCACGATCCATCGACGGTCGCCGCGGTCATCATCGAGCCGATCGCAGGCTCCGCCGGCGTTCTGATTCCGCCGCAGGGATACCTCGAGCGCGTTCGGGAAATCTGTGACAAGCACGGCATCCTGCTGATATTCGACGAAGTCATCTGCGGTTTCGGCCGCACGGGCGACACCTTCGGCGCCGCCCGCTTCGGCGTGACGCCGGACATCATGACGACCGCCAAGGGCCTGACGAGTGGCACGGTTCCCATGGGCGCCGTGCTGGTAAAAAATGAAATCTACGATACGTTCATGACCGGGCCCGAGGGCACGATCGAGTTTTTCCACGGCTATACCTATTCAGGGCATCCCCTGGCGGCTGCCGCGGGATGCGCGACGCTAGACGTTTATCTCGGCGAAGGACTGTTTGATCGCGCACGCGAGCTCGAGGGCAAGTTCGAGGATGCGTTGCACAGTCTCAAGGGCGAACCGAACGTAATCGACGTCCGTAACTTCGGTCTCATCGGAGCCGTAGAACTCGAACCGATCGAGGGCCAACCTACTGCGAGGGCTATGCAGATATTTCGCGACTGTTTCGACAACGGTGTGATCATTCGGACGACTGGCGACACGCTCGCGTTTTCGCCACCGCTGATCATCGAAGAATCGCAGATCGATACCGTCGTCGAGACAGTGCGTTCGGCTCTGCGATCACAGTAATGACAAACAACACAGGTAACTAATCATGGCGCAAAGAGCGGAAGCTTTGGATGCGATAAGGAAGGTCTCCAACTGGATCGACGGAGAGATACGGGAATCCGCGTCCAGCCGGTTCGGCGACGTGTTCGATTCGGCGACCGGCAAACGCTGTGCGGAAGTCGTAATGTCCGAGGTAGCGGATGTCGACGCCGCGGTCGCGGCCGCACGCGCCGCGTTCGAAGACTGGTCGAAGACGCCGGTCCTGAAGCGCGCGAGGGTCATGTTCAGGCTCAAGGAACTGATTGAACGCGACCGCGCAGAGATCGCAGCCCTGATCACGCAGGAACACGGCAAGGTATTGCACGATGCGGACGGTTCAGTGCAGCGGGGCCTCGAGATCGTCGAGTTTGCCTGCGGTATTCCGCACCTGATCAAGGGCGAATTCAACGATCAGGTCGGGACGGGTGTCGATTGCTATTCCATGCGCCAGCCGCTGGGTGTTTGCGTCGGCATCACGCCGTTCAATTTCCCGGCGATGGTGCCGCTGTGGATGTTCCCGCTGGCGATTGCCTGCGGCAATACCTTCATCCTGAAACCGTCGGAGAAGGACCCCAGTTGCTCCCTCAAGTGGGCCGAACTGATGCAGGAAGCCGGCGTGCCGCCGGGTGTGTTCAACGTCGTGCAGGGAGACCACGTCGCCGTGAACGCACTGCTCGCGGACGAACGCGTCGCCGCTGTCAGCTTCGTTGGTTCAACGCCTGTGGCGGAACACATCTACACGACCGCATCAGCGAACGGCAAGCGCGTGCAGGCGTTGGGCGGGGCCAAGAATCACCTGGTCGTGATGCCGGATGCGGACATGGAGCAGGCGGCCGATGCGCTCGTCGGGGCAGGCTACGGCTCTGCAGGCGAGCGATGCATGGCGATATCTGCAATCGTCACGGTAGGTGATTCGGCGGAGCCGTTGCTGGAAAAACTGCTGCCGAAGATCGAAGCGCTGAAAGTAGGGCCGGGCACCGATAACTCGAATGATATGGGCCCGTTGATTACCAAGGAGCACTGCGAAAAGGTGCGGTCCTACATCGACCTAGGCGAAGAAGAAGGCGCCGAACTCGTCGTCGACGGACGGGAACACGAGATCACCAAGTCGGCTGGCTATTTCCTGGGGCCCACGCTATTCGATCACGCGACGCCCGAAATGCGTATTTACAAGGAAGAGATCTTCGGCCCGGTTCTTACGATGACGCGCGTCGATACGTTCGACGACGCGATCAAACTGGTCAACGATCACGAATACGGTAACGGAACCGCGATATTCACGCGTGATGGAGACGCGGCCCGCGAGTTCGCAAACCGCATCGAAGTCGGCATGGTCGGCGTGAACGTACCGATACCCGTCCCGCTCGCGTTTCACAGTTTTGGCGGCTGGAAACGCTCCCTGTTCGGAGACATGTCGATTTACGGCATGGAAGGCGTGCGTTTCTACACCAGGCTCAAGACGATTACATCGCGCTGGCCGACCGGTATTCGTGCAGGTGCCGAGTTCTCGATGCCGATAATGAAATAAACTGTGGGAGCGGCTTCAGCCGCGACTAACCGGAACCTGGTTCCGGTGATAAGGAACAAATGGAACTAAAAGGCAAATACCAGATCGCGAACAAGCGCGAGGATGTCTGGCGGGCCCTGATCGATCCCGACATGCTGCAAAAATGTATCCCGGGTTGCGAGTCGATGGAACAGATCAGCGACACGGAATTTACCGCGACAGTCATGGCGGCGATCGGTCCAGTCCGCGCGCGATTCAACACTAAACTGATGCTGGAAAACCTCGATCCACCGGGCAGCTATACGCTTGTCGGTGAAAGCAAGGCCGGCGCCGCCGGCTTCGGTCGCGGCAGCGCGGACATCACCCTCGCCGAAACCGAAGATGGGACTCTGCTTTCCTACACTGCCGATTTCCAGGTTGGCGGCAAGCTCGCGCAGGTCGGATCCCGCCTGGTTGTCGGTGTGACCAAAAAGACCGCCGATGATTTTTTTGGTAACTTTTCCAGGGAGCTGGATCCGGGGGCTCGGCGCGTCGATGCCGAGGAAGCCGGGAACGGAAAGATCGCCAAGAAGTTCTGGGTGGCACTTGCCGGCGTCGTCGTGGCCTTGCTGATTTGGTGGTTTCTGCTACGCTGAGCAATGCCGCCGATGCGGCAATGAGCTAAACAATAACGCAGTCCGGACCGTGCCCGGGCGATGCATAACATAAAACAAGAACAGGATAGTCTGATGTCGATTAATGTTTCGTGTACGTTGAACGGCGAAGCCGTCAGCGCGCAGGTAGATTCCCGCACTTTACTCGTGGAGATGATTCGCGAGCATTTCGGCAGGACAGGTACGCACGTCGGCTGCGATACCAGCCAGTGCGGGGCCTGCGTCGTCCATGTCGATGGCCGTTCGATAAAGAGTTGTACCATGCTTGCGGTGCAGGCCAATGGTGCGGATCTCGTCACCATCGAGGGCGTTGCCCAGAATGGCCAGCTGCATCCCATGCAGGAAGCGTTCCGCGAGCATCACGGCTTGCAGTGCGGGTTCTGTACGCCGGGCATGATTATGAGCGCACTGGATCTCGTGAATCAAAATCCGGACCCGAGCGAAAAGGAAATCCGCGAATGGCTGGAAGGAAACCTGTGCCGTTGCACCGGCTATCAGAACATCGTCCGGGCCGTCAAGGCTGGCGCAGAATCCATGAGAGCCAAATAGCAACGAACTAAGCGGAGACGAGGTGAAGCATGACTGAGAATGGAATTGGTGCCGCGGTCCGACGCAAAGAAGACCAACGTTTTATTACCGGGCGCGGTCAATATGTCGACGACATAAACCGGCCGCACCAGGTTTACGCATATATCGTTCGATCTCCGATACCGCACGGCAAGATCAAGAAGATTGACATCAAAGCGGCTGAAGCGACGCCTGGAGTCGTTGCAGTTTTTACTGGTGCCGATATGGCGGCGGACGGCGTCGGCGGTTTGCCTTGCGGATGGGGTGTCAATAACAAAGATGGTTCCCCCATGGTTGAACCGGCGCACCCGGCACTCGCCACGGAGGTCGTGCGATATGTCGGCGATCAGGTAGCGGTCGTCATCGCCGAGACGAAAGCGATCGCACGCGATGCGGCGGAACTCGTCGAAGTCGATTGTGACGTACTGCCGTCGGTTGCCGATCTCGAAGCGGCGAGCGCCAAGGGCGCGCCACTCGTATGGGACGAAGCCAAAGGAAATATCTGTTTCGACTGGGAAATCGGTGACAAGGATGCAACGGACGCGGCATTCTCCGGCGCCGACCAGGTCGTCAGTATCGATATCATCAACAATCGACTGATCGCCAATGCGATGGAGCCGCGGGCGGCAATTGGCGACTACGATAGCGGCAATGACGAATACACGCTGTACACGACGAGCCAGAATCCACACGTCATCCGCCTGTTGATGGGCGCATTCGTGCTGGGGCTACCCGAACACAAGCTCAGGGTGATATCGCCAGATGTCGGCGGCGGTTTCGGATCCAAGATTTTTCACTACGCGGAAGAGGTGATCGTCACCTGGGCATCGAAGAAACTGAATCGCCCGGTGAAGTGGACCGCGGACCGAAGCGAATCATTCATGAGCGATGCCCATGGCAGGGACCACGTAAGCCACGGGGAACTCGCATTGAACAAAGACGGGGATTTCCTCGGTCTGCGGGTATCGACGCGCGCAAATCTCGGCGCGTATCTGTCGACGTTTGGTCCAGCGGTACCGACCTACATGCATGCGACGCTATTCGCCGGCAACTACAAGACACCGGCAATCTACGCGGAAGTCAAGGGCATGTTTACGCACACGGTACCGGTCGATGCTTACCGTGGCGCCGGACGTCCGGAAGCCAGTTTCCTGCTGGAGCGGCTGGTTGATAAGGCGGCAAAGGAAACCGGCATCGACCCGATCGAATTGCGCAGGCGCAATTTCATCAAGCCGGATGATTTTCCGTACCAGACGCCGGTCGCACTGGAGTATGACAGCGGCGATTACGATACCTCGGTGGAAAAAGCGCTCGAGCTTTCGGACTACGCAAATTTCGACAAGCGTAAGAAAGAATCAGCAGCACGCGGAAAGTTGCGAGGAATAGGCATATCCACTTACATCGAGGCCTGCGGCGTAGCGCCTTCGAATGTTGCCGGTGCGCTCGGCGCGCGAGCCGGCTTGTACGAGGTCGGAACCGTGCGCGTCAACCCGACGGGATCGGTGACGGTGCTTACGGGTACGCACAGCCATGGCCAGGGCCACGAAACAACGATGACGCAACTGGTAGTCGAAATGCTTGGCGTCGATTACGACAGCGTCGAAGTCGTGCATGGAGATACCGGCAAAATCCCGTTCGGGATGGGCACATACGGCTCACGATCCGCTGCGGTCGGCGGTGTCGCGCTAATTAATGCGCTCGAGAAGGTCAGGACAAAAGCACGCAAGATTGCAGCACATCTTCTCGAAGCGTCGGAAGACGATATCGAATTCAAGGACGGGCAACTGACCGTAGCTGGCACGGATCGTTCCGTGGCATTTGGTGACATTGCGATGGCGGCTTACGTGCCGCACAACTATCCGCTGGAAACGCTGGAGCCCGGTCTCGAGGAGACGGCGTTTTACGATCCCAAGAATTTCACGTTCCCGGCGGGTTGCCACATTTGTGAGGTCGAAGTCGATCCCGACACCGGCGTGGTCGAAGTTGTCAGTTTTGCGGCCGGCGACGACTTCGGCAACATTATCAATCCGATGATCGTAGACGGGCAGGTGCATGGCGGAGTTACCCAGGGAATCGGGCAGGCCTTGTATGAGCAGTGTGTCTACGACGACTCCGGGCAATTACTGACGGGATCGATGATGGATTACTGCCTGCCGAAGGCAGACAGCGTACCGAATTTCTCTGTATCGACCGACGTTACGCCGTGCGCACACAACGTGCTCGGCGTAAAAGGTTGCGGGGAGGCCGGCGCTATCGGCGCGCCACCCGCGGTCATCAATGCGGTCTTGAATGCGTTATCAGATTACAACGTTGACAACCTGCAGATGCCAGCGACGCCCGAGCGTGTCTGGCAAGCCATGCACGGCAACGAATAAAGGGAACTCGATATGTATCAATTTACCTACCATCGCCCGTCATCGATCGACGAAGTCAAGAAGATTCTGGCTGACAACGACGAGGCAAAGTTGCTTGCGGGAGGCATGACACTGCTACCGACGATGAAGATGCGGCTCGCTCGACCATCCGATCTTGTCGACATCTCGAACATCGAAGGGCTGTCCGATATCAAGGATGATGGCGATGCGATCGAAGTCGGCGCAATGGTTCGTCACGCGGAGGTTGCGGCGAGCGATGTCGCGCGGGCGGCGATTCCTGCGCTTTGCGATCTGGCGGATCAGGTCGGCGATGCACAGGTGAGGAATCGTGGAACGATTGGCGGCTCCATCGCGAACAGCGATCCCGCCGCAGATTATCCCGCTGCGGTCCTCGGCCTGAATGGCGTCGTCAGGACGGACCGGCGTGAGATTGCTGCGGACGACTACTTCAAGGGCCTGTTCGAGACGGCGCTGGAACCGGGCGAAATAATCCTTGCCGTTCGGTTTCCGAAGCCCAAACGCGCTGCCTACTGCAAATTTCCCAATCCCGCATCCCGTTACGCGGTCGTTGGCGTGATGGTTGCAGAGACGGCGGACGGCATTCGCGTCGCAGTCACCGGCGCCGGCGCTTGCGCGTTTCGTGCAACGGCCATGGAGGAGGCGCTTGCAAAGGATTTCTCTGCGAAGGCGCTGAAGGGCATAGCGATCGATGCCGCAGATCTCAACAGTGACCTGCATGCCAGCGCCGAGTATCGCGCACACCTCGTTGGGGTCATGGCGAGGCGTGCCGTTCAGGCAATTGCTTAAACAGTTCACGAGTGACAGCGCCGATAGAGTGATCGGCATATGATTCAAGTAATTGACGGGAATCCGGTGATGATCGAAGCGTTCAGTTTGCGCCTGCCGCGCCGTCGCTTCCTGTGTCGGCACATCACGTCCGATCCTGCTCGACCCTTAGCGCTGCTAGGGCTCTCGCACGATCGGGCGTGTTGCACTCGACACAGGAACCGACAATCCCGGCCACTCGTGAAATGTTCAAGCTAGGTGGCTGAAAAACAAGTAAAAAAAGGTCTGCCAGGCGACGTTTCCGCAGCGGCCAGCTTGCTGGCTGCCGGCGACTACGTTGCCGGAAGGGATCTTGCGACGGTGATATACCTGGCGCTCAACATGGGCCGTCCGCTGTTGCTGGAAGGTGAAGCAGGTGTTGGCAAGACCGAAATCGCCAAGGTCCTCGCCGCAACGTTGGGACGCGACCTGATCCGCCTGCAATGCTTCGAGGGCCTGGATCTCGCGAATGCCGCTTATGAATGGAATTACCCGCGCCAGATGGTTGCTATCCGCATGGCCGAAGCGGAAGGCAGGACCACAGAAGTCGGCGGCACCCTTTATACACGTGAGTACTTGATCGAACGCCCACTGCTCCAGGCGCTCAGCAAACATGAGAGTGGCCCGCCGGTTCTCTTAATTGACGAAATAGATCGTGCCGATGAGCCTTTTGAAGCATTCCTCCTCGAACTGCTCTCTGATTTTCAATTGAGCATCCCGGAGCTGGGAACAATAAGCGCCGAAGAACCGCCGATTGTCATCATCACCTCCAACCGCACCCGGGAGGTTCATGACGCCTTGCGGCGTCGCTGCCTGTACCACTGGGTCGACTACCCGACGCACGAGGCTGAGAGCAAGATTCTTGCCTTGAAAGCACCCACAGTCGGCGAGGAGCTGCGCGAAAAACTCATTGCATTTGTGCACAAGCTCAGAGAGGAAGACCTGTTCAAGCGTCCGGGGGTTGCAGAAACCATCGACTGGGCGAACGCATTGACGCAACTCAATGTCGTTACGCTGACTGCCGACATCATCAATGACACACTCGGGTCATTGCTCAAATACCAGGATGACATCGCGAAAGTACAGGGCAGCGAGGCCGCACGACTGCTCGCGGAAATCCAGGCACAGGCATAGCATGGAAACATCCCGGGCAAGCAAATTCGAGGGCCGGCTTGCGGATAACATCCTGCTGTTTTGCAGGACCTTGCGGAGCGGGGGGCTGCCTATAGGGCCCGGCCAGGTCATCGAAGCGGGGAGCGCGGTCCTGCGAACGGGCATCGAGCGTCGCGACGACTTCTACTACGCGCTGCGCGCAGTGCTGGTCAATGACCCGGCGCAGTTTCGGCTATTCGATCAGGCGTTCCACATCTACTTTCGTAATCCGCGCCTTCTCGAACGCATGCTCGGTATGTTGTTGCCAACGATTGCGCGCGATTCCGAAAGTGGAAACAAGGAAGCCCCGATCAGGCGCCTGATGGAATCATTGGCCCAGGACGAAACGGTCGACGAAAACGATACCATCATCGAATTCGATCGATCGGCTTCATATTCCCGTCAGGAAATCCTGCGCCAGAAAGACTTCGAACAAATGAGCCTGCAGGAGCAGAGCGAGGCAAAGCAGCTGTTACGCGAAGAGTTCGATGTGATACGAGAAATCCCGATGCGCCGCTTCCGTTCTCATCCCTTCGGACATCGCTACGATTTAAGACGTTCGATGCAACTCATGATGCGCAACAACGGTCAATTGGTCGAGCTTGCGAAAAAGAAACGACGGCTGCGCCCACCCGCATTGGTCCTCATCTGTGACATCTCCGGGTCGATGAGCAGTTATTCGAGAATATTCTTACATTTTGCGCACGCAATGAGCTCGCAGAGGCGATCGGTTCATAGCTTCGTATTCGGCACACGCCTGACAAACATNNGATGGCGGCACGCGCATTGCCGACTGTTTGGAGCGCTTCAATGTTGATTGGGGTCGGCGTGTTCTGGCGGGTCGTTCGGTCGTGATCTTGCTGAGTGACGGACTGGAGAGGGACTCGGAGTCGGATCTCGAGTTTCAGATGCAAAGGCTGCACCGCACCTGTGACCAGTTAATCTGGATGAACCCCATGTTGCGATACGAGCAGTTCGAAGCAAAGGCGATGGGTATCAAGGCAATGCTGCCGCATGTCGACCTGTTTTTGCCCGCACACAACCTCGAGAGTCTGGTGCAGCTTGGGCAAATTCTTCGCGACGGCTATAAGCAGCCGGGACGGGCGTTAGTGTGACACCGAAAAAACTGCAACAGGCATTTGAGCGCTGGTCAGAGCAGGGTGAAGTACTGGTCCTGGCCAGCGTTTACGAGACGCAAGGCTCCACCTACAGCAAAGCCGGTGCGCAGATGTTGATCAACAGCGAGGGTGATTTTCAGGGCATGTTGTCCGGCGGCTGCCTGGAAGGCGACCTGGCGGAACGCGCCCGTGCGGTGCTGGAATCCGGTGTGCCGGAGGCAGTGACATATGACCTCAGCCTGGATGCGGAGGAACTCTGGGGCCTCGGTGTCGGATGCGACGGGCTGATGCGCATATTCCTGCAACCGCTCACGCCTGAGAAGAAGTACGAGCCTTTTGCCACCATGTGCAAAGCTTATGCCGGCCTGACCGACGAGATAGCCGCCACGGTGCTGGAGTCGACTATCGATGAACTGGCGCCCGGATCGACGCTGGTGACTGTCGATGGTGAAGCGGCATACAGTGACATTGATCAGGCACTTACAGGACAGATCCAGGCCGCAGCCGGCGCGGCCTTGCTGCAAGGTGAGTCCAAGGCCAGCCGCGTCGTTGTCGGGGAGGGCGAGGCGAAAATCCTGTTATCGATTCTGCGGCCCCCGCCGCGGATTCTGGTGCTTGGTGCCGGGCTCGATGCAGAACCGGTCGTGCGGCTGGCGACCGAACTCGGCTGGCGGGTAACTGTGCAGGACCATCGGCCAGCCTATGTCGAGTCCGGTGACTTTTCACTGGCCGAGAATGTTTATTGTGTGCCGGTTGCCGAAACCGCAACCGCGATTAATCTGAATGAATTCGCCGCAGCGATCGTAATGAGTCACCACCTCGCAAGCGATCGGCAGTACCTCAGGCAACTGGCCGCCGCCGATATCGCATATATCGGCTTGCTGGGTCCGCGAGACCGGCGCAGACGATTGCTGGAAGAACTCGGTGAACATGCCGAGCGCCTGACGCCGCGATTACATGGGCCAGCGGGACTCGACATCGGTGGGCGCGGGCCTGCGTCGATAGCATTATCGATTGTCGCGGAGATGCATCAGCAGTTGATGAGAAGCGACTGCTAGCTTCTATTCTTGTTCAAGCTTTCCCGGCAAAAAGACCTTGATGATCATGTTTGCGAGTGCGTCAAGTTGAGCCGGTTGTTCCAGATCGATGTTGCTGGTTCCTTTTATCTCGAGAGCCAGCGCCAGTAACGCACCGGACGACACGCGAATCATATTGAACAGCAGTGCCGGGTCGCCCTCTGGAGCGACGCCACGCTGTTGCAGAAATTTGATNNCCAGTCCAGGCGTTCGCTCGGCCGCGATGCTTCCTGCACCATGATCTTGTGCAGTGCCGGTCTGCTCGCCGAGTAGTGTACGTATGTGCGGATCATGGCCGACATTCTCGCTTTCGGGCATTCGTTGGTCTGAGCTTCTGCCACCTGCGCAAGCTTGCCATTAAAATCCGTGAAGATACGATCGGCCGCTGCACGCCACAGTTCTTCCTTGTTCTTGAAGTGATAGGTAATCAGCGGATGATGCACACCCGCCCGCTCCGCGATATTGCGCGTTGACGTTCCCTGGAAGCCGTTTTCGGAAAATGCTTCAAGCGCCGCATCGAGGAGTCTCTGTTTGGTCCTGATGCTGCGTTGCTGTTGCTTACGCGGGGGTTTCTCGTAGGTGGCGTCCAAGTCCCGGCCTCTGGTGCATTATTTTTTGCGCAAGATTACCCGTATTGGACCAATTGGTCCAACCCGGAGATTTTCACGCAGACGCCTGCATACTCAACGAGCAGCCAGGAAGCGGCGGCCCGGGGGGACAAGCGTTCATAATGGGCGATTCAAGGCAATCGATACCGAACAGTTCGGTACGTGCAACGCGTCTCGTAACTGGGCCGTTACAGCCAAGACATTCGCAATATGCGCTACTGCAGGTCGAAGCTCAGACGCACCGCGGATCGTTTTTCCAGGGCGACACCATTTTCGATCACCGGCTCAAAACGCCACTTGGACACGGCATCGATCGCAGCCCTGTTAAACGTGTCGTCGGGCTCGGCGCTTGCTACGGAAACGTCTTTTACCGTGCCTATGGTGGTGACGGTAAAAACCACGTCGACCGAGCCTGTGAGGTTTCTGCGTTGCGCGGCCCTGGGATAAACCGGGGCAACATAATTTGTACGAGTCAGCGCACTGATCGGGACGGTGGCAGCAGATGGTTCGCCCAGCGAAAAGCCTTGCGACCCGCCGGCGGCGGCCAGGGTGGCTGAGCCACTGCCGGCAGTCAACGGCAATGTTGCCGTCGGCATGTCTGTTCGTGATACGACCTGCCGGTCGATTTCTGGTGCGGGGGACGCGCTGGCGAGCCGTGCAGGCGGCCGGTTATTACTGGTCTTGGGCGCGGTTTGCCGCGCGACTGGATTCTGCACCGGCTCTTTGACAGTAGATCCTGCGACGCCGAGCACCGATGTCGTTGCGGCAGCCGCGGCATCCTGTTCCGCATCAAGCTGCTGCGCTTCCCTGATTCTCGCCTGCCTTGCTTCCTCTTGCTGTCGCTTGATTTCGGCCTGTCGAGCCTCTTCCGCTTGCCGCTCCAGTTCTGCCTGCCGTGCCAGTTCCGCCTGATGCTCCAGCTCGGCCTGTCTTGCAAGCTCTGCCTGCCGCGCGGCTTCTGCCTGGCGCTCCAGTTCTGCCTGCCGTTCCAACTCCGCGAGCCTGGCGGCTTCAGCCCGTCGTTCCGCTTCAGCTCTCGCCTCGAACGCGGTATCCAGTGCCTTGGTCGACGCTGCCAGCTCGTCACTGGACGGATCCAGTTCGCGTGCCTTCTGCAGGAGATCGGCTGCGTCGTCGAGACGGCCGTCGTCGATCGCTTCACGTGCCCTCAGCACCAGCTTGCTCGCTACAATGATCAAGCCCTGTTCAGCGGCCTGGTTCCCGGGATCATTCGAAAGCGCGAGTTCGAAGTAGTAACGTGCGTTGTTGTTGGACGGCGATATCAGGTTGCCAGCCTCCAGGCGTTCGCTGGCCATTGCGAGGACTTCTTCGACTTTCTGCTGGCTTCGCGCTGCAGACAATTCTTGTGACAGGACATTGACTTCATCTTTGTTATCACCGGCGAGATACCTTGCTTCGGATATCAACTGGCCGGCATCTTCAAATAGCCCGTCACGAATAGCGAGGCGCGCTTCATCGACGGTTGCGCGATACTGAATTTCAGTCAACTGCGCATCAAGGAATAAGAGACGCGAATTGTCGGGGTCAGCCCGACGTGCCATTGCGAGCGCATCGCTCGCGTCTTCGATGTTGTGCTCGAGAATCGCGGTTTCAGCCAGACGGAGGACCTGGTCGACCACGTACTCGAGTTCTGCGGTGATGGCGGGGTCATCCGGTGCTTCCTCCAGCACCGCGAGGTACAGCTCGACCGCGTTTTCGCCTTCAGGCTGAATATAATTTCCCGCGTCGCTCGCGGTTCGTGCTTCGTCCAGCAATGCCTGGTAGACGGGTGGCTCGGGCACGACTTCGATTTCCGGTTCTTGCGCCGGCAGCGGGAAAGTGATTTCTGACTCCACGATCGTCGGTACGGGCTGGGTCTCCACGGTTGCTTCCGGCTGCTGCGGCGCGATGTCCACAGGAATCCTGTCCCAGTTGGACACGACCCATGCCACAGCAGCAGCGGCCACTATCACGCCGGCGGTGATACCGAGTGTCTTCGGCTTCTTGCGTAACGGATCGATCGCGTTGCCGACCACGCCAGCAACCACCTCGCTCGATGCCTGAACCGCTTCCTGGGCGCCGCTTGCGAGGGATCCCGCACTCGCCAGCGTCTTGTCGACGGATTTCGCAATGATCTTGCGCTTGGCATCCAGAGCGTCGTAAAGCTTGTCCGTGACGCCCGATGCGAACAATGCCGGTTCGGTCTTTTCCTCGGCTTTCGTCCTGTTGCTGACTTCCGGCAGTGGTGCCGGTTTTGCCTGAGGTTTCGGCTTCGACTGGCCTGCAGGCGTCGCTTTCGGCGCCGGCTCGGCTGCTTTCTTCGGAGTGGGTTTCAGCGTCTTTTTCGCTGCCGGTTTCGGTTCTGCTTTCACCGGCGCCTCGAGTACTGGAATCGTTACTTCCTTCTCCTGAGGCTTCGGTTTGCTGACCGGCTTCGGCTTGTCTGCCTTTTCCGGTTTAGCAACAGGTTCTGGCTTGACCACCGGTTCTGGTTTGAGCGGCGGCTTTGGCTTTGCCTCGGCCAGCGGCTTCGTCGGCGACATTAGCGGCGGTTTCGGCTCTGTCTTGACCAGCGGCTTCGTCGGTGACTTCGACGGCGGTTTCGCTTCTGTCTTGGCCAGCGGCTTGATTGGCGACTTCGACGGCGCTTTCGGTTTTGCCCTGGCCAGCGGCTTGATTGGCGACTTCGACGGCGGTTTCGGTTTGAATGCTGCGTCCGGCGCCTCGATGTGGTGTTTGACGGATGCCTCGATGGCCAGTCTTGCCCGACCCGGCGATACGGGCTTGAGCAGAAAACGGTAAACATACCCGCGGTTGATCAAATCCATCAGCATTTCGCCGTCATCGCGCCGGCCGGCAACGATGGCAACAATACGTGGCCTTTCCTTGCGAAGTTTCCCGGTAAGCCCTTCGATGTCCGAGCCGACCATCGCGGCATCGACAATCATTACACCGACCGTTTTGGCGCGAACAAAATTCTGAGCCTGTGTCGGCGTGACCGCGTGATGCAGGTGATGCAATCCGCGGGCCGAATCACCAATGGTCGACAGGAATTCTTCGTCCCTGGTCATCACGAGCAGGTCGACGTCAGTTGTGCCCGCGTTCGGCGCGAGCTGGATCTTTTGCGGCTGTAGTGCGGGCATCCTGCCCGTGCCATCACTGATGATGAGGGAACCGTTCTCCGACGTCTCCATGACGATCTCTTCGGTAACCGGTTCGTCGAAATTGGAGGAGGTATCGTTTGCGGATTCGCCAAGCGCGAGCAGGCGGGCCTGCTTGGTGGCAGATTCGACGAGTTCGAGTATCGAATCCGGCGAAACTTCTCCGCGAACGATCTGGAATACTTCCTTGTCACCGACCATGGCCTCGAGGTCGTCGGCCTTGTCGGGACTGGCGAGCAGAATGCCGATCGTGTCGGGCGATCTTTTCTTGGCTTCACGCAGCGCTTCGAGCCCGCTCATGCCCGGCAAATCCTGAGCGGACACGATGACGTGTATCGGGGTTTCACCGAACAGGTTTAGAGCTTCACTGCCGCTGGTCGCGCAATGGACGGAGTACTTATCGTTAAATCCTGCGCTTAATCGGTCGAGAGTTCCTTGCTGACTGTGCAGCAGAAGCACTTGCGTTCTGAATTGCTCAAATGCCAATTC
>JABAOH010022759.1_pt1 | contig 15564 bp, 12 predicted proteins | sample 7062181 | NCBI WGS metagenome assembly JABAOH01 (sample SAMN14538630, study PRJNA623070) | marine sediment metagenome | biome: marine biome [ENVO:00000428]; feature: marine pelagic biome [ENVO:01000023]; material: deep marine sediment [ENVO:00002113]; isolation source: pool of 5 deep marine...
TAGGTGAGCTGAGCGCTAGAAGACTTCGCGCTGAAAGCCTTGCCAAACTAATATTTCACGGTTCTCCTGAAGCACAAGTAGAAAAAGCGAAAGCTGCCAAAGTTGTTATTCAGTTTGACAACTCTGACAACCGCCTACCCGTTGACACAAGCACCGTAACCGTTTCCCGTGAAATCTACAGGGACGGTCAAAGCGTTTATCGTCTCAACGGAAGAAGGATTTCAAGGTCCCGCATTATTGATATACTGTCTATGGCTGGAATCAGCCCGACTGGACACAACGTTGTTGTGCAGGGAACCATCACACGCATGGCTGAAATTTCTTCTCGCGAACGTAGAAAAATGATATCAGAGTTGGTTGGCATAGCCCAGTACGATGCCGAAAAGGCTGAGGCAGAAGAAAAACTTCGAGCGGCTGAGATATCTATCCGAACAGCCATGGGTCGAATAGATGAAGTGCAGAAAAGAGTGGACGACCTAGAAAGAGAACGCAACGAATTGCTTCGTTACATGTTCCTTCAAAAGGAAATCAAGCGATTTGAAGCCATGAAAATCTTCGGTGAAATCTTGGGAATCCAAAGAAAAATCGCTGATGTCACATCAAAAATTGAGGCAGTTCGGGGCAAGGTTGAAAAATCGAGGCAATTAAGAGAACAATTTAGGTCTCAGCGTCGTGAAGCCGAAACGGAATGGAGAAAGCTCAGTTCAGAAATGATCGAGGAAGGCGGAACACATCTCCTTGAAGTTCAAATCAAGATAGGCGACATAAAATCGAAACTAACTGAACTAGCAACTAAAATGAGTGCTGGAACGACAAGCCTTGAAGGACTCAAAAAAGTGAGGGAGAACAGCCTTCAACAACTAGAGGCTATCAAAAATGAAATCGCTGAAAATCGCAAGGGGATTCGGCGTTTAAAACGAGAACGTGATCGCCTTTCCAAAGAAATTGCCATCAAACAATCTCAATATGAGGCTGTCTCAAATGAAGCTGCAGAACTACGGTCTAACTTAGGCGAAAACAGCAAGAAAATTCGGGAAGTTGAGCGGCAATTAGACAAGCTTACTCGGAACATCATTAATCTTCGAAGTGACTATGTCCGAAGCCAAACAACAATAAAGGTTTTTTCACGTCGACTAAACGACCTGAAAACCAGAAGGGATAGGTTTTCATCCACCCTCAACGACCTCAAGAAATCCTATGCAGACCTCAAGACAGTGCAGAGGGAGCAGATAAAACGATCTAGAAATCTTGAACGAACCATAGAGCGAAGAATTGTGCAAAGGGAGTCCGTGGAGAAAGAAATAGCCCAAGCGGAAAAAATCGCTGAATCCGCTAGAGAAGCAGTGGTGGAGTTCGCCACTCAACGTGAACTGGCTGAAAGGGTTGCGACAGAGGAAAACGCGTTAAGAAACATTGAAGAGCTTGCAGAGTTAGGCGTAATTTCCGGTGTACACGGACGACTAAGAAATCTGATCAAAGTGCAAAGTGGTTATGAGCGGGCCATAGAAGCGACAGCGACTGGCTGGCTCGACTCCATGATTGTCCAGAATTTTGACGCGGCGTTCACGTGCGCTGAAACACTGAAACGACTGAAACTGGGAAGGATTAAAATAATTCCCCTTGAAGAATTGTCCGCCATCAAATCCATTAATCCCCCAAAGCTTAGGGGAGTGAGCGGACCTTCCTCTGCCTTTGTCAAGTGCGCGAAAAGACACGAACCCGCCGTTATTTTCGTCTTTGGAGACACTCTTGTAACAAGAGATGAAAAAACTGCTTTCGCCGCTTCCCGTAGCGGTTCCAGAGCAGTCACCGTTAACGGAGACCTCTATGAAGCTGGTGGAGGATTCGAAAGCGGTTACTATCGAGCGCCCGTTGACTTCTCTTCCATCATTCCAAGCGAGTCTGCCGTGAAAAGTCTCGACGAAGCCGTAAGGGCTCTTCAGGGGCACTTAACGAAGAGAGGACATGACATAAGCGCTTTTGACGAAGAAATCGACAAAACAAGGATGGAACTCGCCAGGTTGGCTGAGGCCATCACCACCCTTGAGGGCGAAATTGCGAGAGTACGCCGAAGCGTCAAGCAAACGAGAAAGAATGTCAAGCGTATCGAGAGGTATATCCAAGGGGCCAATGAACGCCTTGAAAGAGAGAAGACACAGCTAGGACTTCAAAAAGCGCAACGCATTGCTCTTCGAAAAGAAATGAAAAAATTACGCGACGAATTAGCGGAATTACGGCGAAAAACTGATCCAGTTTTGATTCAAGAAATGGAGATTCAACGAGAAAGGTTAGGAGAGGAAGTTATTGAGTTGCGGCAGAGGCTTGGTAGCATGGAGACCAAACTCGCAACATTTGAATCCAAGTTCAAAAATGTCCTCAAGATAGGTGCTGATAACATTAGAATTCAACTTAGAAAGGTGAAGTGGCAGATCTCAACGGTGGAAAAGGAAGTTGAAGAAGCCCGCCTGCAAAAGGAGACACTTGAAAAAGAGCTTCTAGAACTCGAAAAGACCAAAGAGGAATTGTCTCGCACCGTTTTAACCGCCAAGGAGGAGTCGAAGAAATTCACGTCTCAGATTGATGACATTGATAAAAAGTTGCATCGATTGGATGCCGTGTATGAACGTTCGGATCGGTTGTTCAATGAACTACAACTCAGCCTTCAAACACATGAACTACAACTGGATCAGCACCATCGTCGATTAAGGGAACTAGGTTATGAAGAGCCGTTGAAAATTTCGCCGGAACAACTCAAGACGGCTGAAGCATCCGTTAAACTGTTACGCTTTGAACTGGAGCGACTAGGAGCCGTTAATCAACTAGCTCTGACCCATTACGCTGAACAAGCTTCAAGATACAAAGAACTATCCATACGCATGAATGAGCTTGAAAGGGAAAAACAAGCCATCCTCTCCTTCATGGACGAAATCGAAAAGAAAAAACGCGCAGTCTTCATGGAAGCCTACAACAAAATACATGAAAGCTTCAGAAAATATTTCTTGAAACTCACCGACGGTGGAGAAGCTGTCTTAAAACTCCAAAATCCTGAAGAACCCTTCACCGGCGGAATGGATATGGTTGTTCAATTCCCCGGCAAGCCTCCCATCCTCGTGAGTGGCGCCAGCAGTGGAGAAAGGTCTGTGGCAGCTGTTGCCTTCATATCTGCTCTGCAAGATTTTATGCCCGCCGCCTTCTACTTGTTTGATGAAATTGACGCGCATCTAGATGCCTTTCACGTATCCAAGCTAGGAGAGCTTTTGGCTGAAGAATCGACGAAATCCCAGTTTCTGGTTGTCACCTTGAAGCCTGAGATGGTTAGCAAAGCCGATAAAATATACGGCATATACGAACGTAACGGAGTCTCCCACGTGGTTTCCGCCATGCTCAAGGAGGCTGCCTAATGTCCTCGTCTATGGAAAAACCCTTCTACTTTCAGCCTCCATGGAACATCCTCTTCGAACTTCATAGGCTACAAAAGATATTACCTTGGGACGTCAACATCTCCTTTCTGCTAACGTCTTTCTTGGAGGAAATGGAGAAAAGAGGAGAAATCGATTTCAGAGCCTCAGGCGTGGCCCTTGATTCTTCCACCACCATATACCTCATGAAGTCCAAACTTCTGCTAAAACTGGAGGAGCCTCCGCCTCCACCTAAAGCTCCACCAGGTTTCCTCCCTCCACCCATCTTCCTTCCACTTCGTTACGAGCTATCTTCAACCACCATCCATCATCTGTTGAAGGTATTGGATGAAGTGTTGAAAGGTGAACGCTTGGTTCCTTCAGAACCACGTTTGGAACCAATCTTGCCCACGCCGGAAGTTCTTCCTCCAGTTGACCTATATTTGATGGAAATCGAAGAGCGCATGGAAGATTTGTATAGTTTCCTTTGCCAACTTGCAAATGAAGCGCAGTTGATCGTATTCTCCAAGGTTGCAGCTGGATTAGAAAAGCTTGAAGCAGTTAAAACGTTCATAATCCTCCTCTTCCTTGCACAAAGGGGCAAAGTGAGCTTGTGGCAAGAGGAAGACTTCGGCGAGCTTTACATAACCATCACAGGAGGTCCAACTGTTGAAGGAAAAGGAACAGGAATCGTCTGAACCGCTTAAACAAGAAAAATTTACGCGCGATTTAGCTTTGCTAGAAGCAGCGCTCTACGTGGCTGGGCGACCTCTTGATCTAAAGACTTTGGGAACCTTAATTGGAACTCGCTCCAAAAGGAAAGTCCAAAGGCTCGCAAAGGCTCTCATGAAGAAGTATAAAAATCTTGACACAGCCCTTGAAATCCTTGAACTTGACGGTGAAAGGTTCGTTTTGCAGTTGAAGGCGGAATACACGCCTAAAGTTCGAAGGCTAGCCACAAGACCGCTTCTTTCCCGTGGTCCCTTGAAGACCTTGTCCTATATAGCCTATCGACAACCGGTGCCTCAGCCCCAAGTCATCGATGTCAGAGGACACCACGCTTACACTCACCTCAAACAACTGGAGGACCTAGATTTGATCATTCGTGAAAGGGCTGGACGAAAAAAAGTGATACGAACAACCGAGTTTTTCGCTGACTTCTTCGGTCTAAGCCACGACTTACGAACCATGAAACGTCAACTCAAAAGCATTTTCGAAGATTTTGCTAAGCCCGAACTGGAAGAGAAAACTAACCTAGAGAAATAGCCTTGTTGCTAAGATAAACTTATATGTCAAGTTTTGGTAGTCTCATCGATGTCAGCTGAGATGATGTAGATTTGTCTGTGTGGCATGGGAATCAACATAAAAGAAAAACTTCAGGCGGCAGAAAACGACGGTATCGAACGAAAAGAAGATTTGAAAGAGGTTCCTTCCCCGCGGAAACGAAGTTAGGTAAACCTAAGAGGAAAGTTAGCCGTAAGCATGGAGCCAACGAGAAAGTTCGATTGTTAGCTGTAAAACACGCAAACATTTCTGATGCTTCTGGAAAAACCACAAAGGTAGAGATTCTTCGCGTGGTAAAGAATCCAGCTAACGTGGATTACGACCGTCGAGGCGTGATCACAAAGGGAACAATAATTGAAACTCCGTTGGGAACTGCCCGCGTGACATCCCGCCCTGGACAAGACGGTATTGTAAACGCCATTCTTGTTCCAAAAGAAACCGTCTAGTGATCTGTTTCTTATCCACGGATATCCGAAAGTTCCTTTGCGATCTTCCGCAAGGTCTTGGCTTTAGAATCTTTTCTAGGCACAATGAGTACGCCAGTTTTTTGCAATGGAGAACTTGGATATACGGCGTTAGGAACTATTTCAGGTCGAAGACCCATCCTTTTGACTGCTTTTTGAATTTCCTCTAGTTTCGGTGATGGTATGGCGAGTTTTTTTGGAACCCTTCGTCCTTCCATTCTGGTTTTGTTGGAATCGAAGTAAACTGGCCACAGAACAATCTTGTTTTGTTTCCGCATTTCAATCTTAATCTGTTATGGATTTTAAGTGCTTTATTCATTACGGTGCCGGTAAATTGATATCCATTGATAGAGCCCATTGGACTTCTCTTTTGAGGACGTTAGACTAGTACATGCATGCATTAACAAAAGAATTCGGCAAACTCACAGAGTTCTCATTGCTGTTGAAGTAAGAATAAGTAAACTGCCTTTCAAAAAATTTATTGAATGATTCACATAGGCATATGAAACCTGTGTTAAACCATCGGAGTTGAAGACGCAAAGTGGAGATTTTAGAATTTGCTCTCAGAAACGTTTAAATAAAGCGGTTCGTTTGAAACCTACGTTTTGTGAGGGGAAAAGAGATTTTGCAGAGAATCGGCCATGTCCTTCACGTAAGTTCTAGCCGGAACATAATTCTCAAGGCGGAAAACGTTCCTCGAATCGGCGACAAAGTGTTGGACGAGAATCTCAAGCCTGTGGGAAGGGTTTTTGACGTGTTGGGCCCTACATCCTCCCCATATGTGGCGGTGAAACCCAACATACGGGACTCGCAGCGTCTCGTTAACCGCGTTCTTTACGTCGTCCCCTCTAAACCTGGAAGAAAAGAGAGGAAGAAAAAAAGATGAAGAAAGAAGAAATCCCACAACCATTGAGGGTTCGACAGTGCCCCGAATGTGGAAGCACCCGACTCATGCGGGATTACGAATGCGCTGAAATTGTATGCATGAACTGCGGATTCGTTGTCGCCGCCAAACTCGCGGATCGAGGGCCAGAGTGGCGCGCTTTCGACGATGAGCAGCGTGCCAAGCGCGCCCGAGTTGGCGCCCCCCTTACCTTCACCATTCACGACAAAGGCCTTTCTACCATGATTGACTGGCATGACCGTGATATTTACGGCAAAAGGCTTTCTCCTGGGCAGAAGGCTCAGATTTATCGGCTTCGGAAGTGGCAGCGCCGCATTAGGGTCTCTGATGCTACGGAGAGAAACCTTGCCTTCGCCCTTTCTGAAATCTCCAAGATAGCGAATAGTCTCAGTCTGCCCAAAAACATCCTTGAAACTGCCTCCGTTATCTATCGTAAAGCTGTTAAGGAGCGCCTTATCCGTGGAAGGTCTATTCAAGGCGTAACAGCCGCCGCCATATACGTAGCCTGCAGACAATGCGGATTAGCTCGAACTCTTGATGAGATTGCTCAAGCCTCAAACATCAATAAAAAAGAAGTTGGACGCAGCTACCGTTTTCTCGTAAAAGAACTTGACTATTTCATTCCACCTCTAAAGCCTAGCCAATACGTAACCAAGTTTTCCAACCAACTAACCATGCAGGGAAAGGTTGAAGAAATCGCCCATAAAATCCTCACAGCAGCGAGGGAGCTAAAGCTTACATCGGGAAGAGGCCCCACCGGTATAGCTGCAGCAGCCAGTTACATCGCGTCGGTCTTGACTGGAGAAAGAAAAACCCAGAGGGAAATTGCGGAGATTGCTCAGGTGACGGAAGTTACGATAAGAAACCGCTATAAGGAATTGGTTGAGCGCCTCCAATTCATTATCTCCATTTAACTCTTTCCTCTTTTGTTTTTGTAAGCTTCAGCATCTTTGAAAACACATTTTAGAATAGAGTTTCAAGTTAGTGTTGAGGCTTAGAAGTTGGTTGGGTGTCCCAAGTGTGGAACCGAGGTTGCTAGTCCACTTAAAACATGGTCCATGGTTGGCAGACCTAGCAAGATGGGTGAGCGGTTCAAGCTTACGCTAGGACTGTTCAAGTGTCCTAGTTGTGAAAGAAGATTTCGCACAGTTCTCGGCAAAGAAAGGATAACCATTAAAGGCATAGTTAAAGAAATTAAGGGAATCGAGAAAGGGCTTATGCAAACTTTGAGAGGTTTACGGGAAAAGATTGAGAAGTTGGAAAGTGAGAAAGCTGATTTTCTGGCGGAGATAGAGAGGCTTAGAAAGGTGGGGGAGGAAAAGGCTAGCGGTTTGGAAAAAGAGGTAGCCACCTTGAGGAAGGAAGTAGAATCGCTGAAAAAGTTGCTGGGTGACCTTGGATAGCCATAGTGTCTAGATTGAAACGCCTATTTCTCTGTAGCATTCCCTGGCAACTATGTATCTTTGAATCTCACCTGTTCCTTCCCAGATATCGTTGATTCTGGCGTCACGATAAAAGCGTTCGAGATCGGAATCGACGTAGCCGACGCCTCCATGAATTTGGATAGCTTCGTTTGCAACTTCAATGCCGACTTTGGCTGCGTATGCTTTCGTCATCGAAGCAAGCTTGGTGATCAATCTACGCTGTTCGGGTTTGTTTTCGATTAGCCAGGCAGCTTTATGCGTAAGCAATCTTGCCGTTTCTATCTTTATTGCCATTTCAGCGATTTTCCATTGTGTGATTTGAAAGTTTGCAATTGGTTGGAAGAACTGTTCTCTCTCCGCAGAGTATTTCAAGGCGCGTTCGTAAGCTCCCTGAGCTATGCCTATTGCTCCTCCTGCGATCGGTATTCGACTGAAGTCGAAGTATGACATGATTTGATGAAAGCCTCTGTTTTCTTGGCCGAGAAGGTTGTCTAGAGGTACTCGAACGTTGTCAAACGATAGCTCCGCTTGCGGGGCTCCCCTTATGCCCATTTTTGGCTTAAGTGAGTTGGTGTCAAATCCTGGAGTTCCCTTTTCAACTATAATCATGCTTACTCCTCTATATGGCGGCGAAGCCTTGGGATCCGTCTGGCAGCAAACCATAATGAATTCTGCTTCTTCGCCGCATGTGATGTATGTTTTAGCCCCGTTGATTACCCATTCATCTCCGTCTTTTACTGCAGTTGTTTCTAAACCTGTGACTCCAGCGTCGGTACCATGGTTAGACTCGGTAAGCGCCATTCCGCACACGATTTCACCTTTGCATATTCTTGGGACGTATTTTTTATTTTGTTCTTCGGTGCCGAATTTTGGAACTAATGCGGCAAAACCGACTCCGCTTAAGAGCTGTGCACATGTTGAATCTACCCTGTTAAATTCTTCAGCAACTAAACAGTCTTCGATGCAACTTAGTCCTTGTCCTCCGTGTTCTTCAGGAAGAGATGCGCCGATGAAGCCTAGTTTAGCAGCTTTTCTGTATAAGTCCCATGGAAATTCATATTTTTCGTCGTATTCTCTTCCCTTTTCTGGTGTAAATTCCTTTTCTGCAAATTCTCGGGCTGCGTTCTTGATATCCATCTGTTCCTCGGTTAGTTCAAATTTCATTTTCTCACCTCCTTTCCGTTTTTTGTCTCAAACTTACCCACTTGACTTTTTTTCATCTAATATTCTATTTGTTAATGTGGGTACGACTTTGAATAGGTCTTCTACGACGCCGTAGTCGGCGGCACGGAAGATCGGTGCTTTGGGATCTTTGTTTATCGCAATAATGAGGTCGGAGTTTTTCATTCCAGATACGTGCTGAAAGGCGCCGCTGATGCCGACGGCTATGTAAAGCTTCGGTTTCACTGTTTTTCCAGAAGTTCCAACCTGTCGATCTGCTGGAAGCCAACCCTTATCCACGATGGGTCGCGAACAAGCGAGGGCTCCTCCAAGCGCCTCTGCCAGTTTTTCAACTATCGGCATGTTTTCGGTGTCCTTGATTCCCCGGCCTACAGCCACCAAGATGTCGGCTACAGTTATGTCTACTTCTCCTGCAGGAGCCTCAAAGTATTCAATGAATTTTTTGTACGGTATGTCTTCCTTAAGCGGGGATGGTGTCTCAATTATCTCACCACCTAGAGGCTCAGCTTCTTGGGCTTCGAAGGTGGCTGGACGGAGCGTTACGATGTAACTCTCAGAGGTGCGAAGCGACGCCTTAACGTTTACCTTTCCGCCATATACTTGACGAACCACAATCGGCTTTTTTCCTTCAAAATCCACGTCTATGCAGTCTGTGGCTAACGGCACATCTAGCTCAGTGGCAAGGCTTGGAGCTAGGTCGATGCCAAAGGCAGTGTGCCCGATTAAGGTAAGCAATGGTTTGCGTTCGGAAATTAGATGTGATAAAACCTTCTGATATGCCTCTGCGTTGAAGTCCTCCAACCTTGCGTCGTCAACGATCAAAACTCTTTTCGCATGATCTGCAAGCCTCTTCGCAAATTCTTTAACATTGTGACCTAGGAGAACCGCTGTTAAATCCGCATCTATCTTTTGGCTTAACTCCCTGCCCTTGGTTAACATTTCAAACGTTACATCTCTGAGTTCGCCCCGTCTGTGCTCAGCTAAGACAAAAAGTTCTGTCATCTATACAAGCCCCCTCGCCTTGAGAGTCTCAACAATCTTTGCTGCGATTTCGTCGGGTCCTCCGGTCAGGATTTCAGCTTCCTTCTCGACTGGAGGTATAAACATCTCTTCCACGGTCATCCATGACCCAGATTCTCCGATTTCCTCCTCTTTTAAGCCAAGATCTTCCAAACCGAGAACCTTCAGTTCCTTCTGCCTAGCCTTTCTGATGCCCATTATGGATACATACCGCGGTTCATTGATTCCTGTCTGGACCGCAAGCATCGCTGGAATCTTGACTTCCATAATCTGTTCTAAGCCTCCTTCTAGTTCGCGATTAACTCTCACGAATCCTTCCTTGGGCTCAATTTTCTTCACCAGAGTGGCATGGGGAATTCCGAGCAACTCCGCCAATATGACGCCAACTTGGGCATAGCCGTCGTCGCCGGCTTGGGTGCCAGTTAAGATTAGGTCGAAGGGCAAATCTTTGATGGCCTTGTGCAAAATCTTGGCTGTGGCGTAAGCATCGGATCCTTCGAATGCCTTGTCCGTTAACCTTATAGCTCTATCTGCTCCCTTGGCCAGACACTTTCTCAAGGTTTTATCTGCGTCTTCTGGACCCACTGTTATAACGGTGACTGAGCCTCCGAGCTTTTCCTTCATCAAAACAGCTTCTTCAATGGCGTAGTCATCCCACTCGTTGATGTCGAACACGAGGTCTTCCGTCTTTATTCCTTTTCCACTACTGTCAATAGCGATTTCTGCCTCAGCTGTTTCTGGAACGTGTTTAACGCAAACAATTATGTCCATTCTCTCTTTCCCTGTCCATCCGTTCTTTAAACTTACAGAGTTCAGAAAAAGAGTATTTACAATATTTAACTTTTAAGTAACTTACGTTGCATCTAATGGAAGAGAAATTTAGGCGGTTGAGGCTTAAAATTTGACTTGCAATTCAGATTAAGGACTTTTGAAGATTTTAACCGTAGGATACTTCATTAAAGGGTTAAAGCGCTTCAGCAATTAACTCCATAAGGTCTTTGACCTGAATTTTATCCTCATTACCCGTTGTCTTAATGGCATCGTCGAATGTTAACAAGCAGAAGGGACATGCCACAGCTACTATCTCCGCTCCAACGTCAAGGGCTTCCCTAACGCGATCTTCGGCGAGGCGTTCCCCAGGGATGTCATGCCACATTCTTCCTCCTCCGCCCTCGCAACAGACGCTTCGTTTCCTCGACCTGCCTAGTTCCACAAATCTTACACCTGGAATGCTCTCAATTATCTTTCTAGGTTCATCGTAGATGTCATTGTGTTTACCCAAAAAGCAGGGGTCTTGGTAAGTTACCACTTTTTCAATTTTCCTTGAAAACTTAAGTTTTCCCTCGTCAATTAAATCTGCGAAATATTGTGTGTAATGTTTGACTGGAAGTTCTCTTCCATATCTATTTTTGAACGCGTGGAAGCAGTGTGGCGAGGTGGTGATAATTTTCTGTACCCCATATCGGTCGAAAAGCCCTAAATTTTTCTCAGCTATCTCTTCAAAGAGTCCTTTCTCTCCGAGGGATTGTATTTCATTTCCACAGCAAGTTTCCTTATTTCCCAATATAGAAAAGTCGATGCCTAACGCGTTTAAGTTCTTTACCATTGCTCTAGCTACTTCTTGCGCCCGAGAATCATAGGAGGCGGCGCACCCCACAAAATAGAGTAACTCAACCTTCTCCCCCTCTGAAACATATTTTACTTTCAAATCCTGCGCCCAATCAGACCTCTTACTTCGGCTTAGTCCCCATGGATTTCCGTACTTGTAAACTCCTTCTAGAGCATCCCCTAACGTGGGTGGAACGCGCCCCTGCTCAACGAGAAGGCCGCGTAACCCGATAAGTATGTCCATGGGCTTTACTTCTCTAGGGCAGCGATATGAACAAGTGGAGCAAGTTGTGCAATCCCAAACTTCACTTTTTTCGTAGATGTTCAAGGGGGGATACATGGTTAAGGGGGAGATCAAGTAAGCGGTTTCGAGCATGAGCCTTCTAGGATTGAGTTTGGATTTTGGGGAAACGGGACATGAGCCGGTGCACTTACCACACTGCATGCACATATTGAAATCTAACTTCTTGATGACAGCCAACTCTTCCATGGTCATTCTAAGGCGACGCTCCATTAGCGAATGCGTGGGCATACGTTTAGAGTTTTTATAAGATACAGTTCATGCTTAAAAATAAAACGGAATTAAGCCACTATTGGGTTTAGGGGAACCCTGTAGACGTTTTTTGCCCTTTCGATGACTTCACGAACAAAATTGGAGATTGCCGCAAGACGAAAAGCGCCTTCAATCCTAGTAGCAAAGTTATTTCTTCATCTACAGTCAAAACTTAAAGGTAAACTGGTGAAGTAACTAAGAGCGGTATAGTTGTGGGCGGGGGCGATTAAGCGTGAAACAAAAAGAAACTAGAAGGTTCATGGCAGTCTTTTCGTCGGCATCGTTTCTAAACGATCTCGGTTCGGATATGATTTATCCAATCTGGCCCCTGTTTACAATCGAGGTTCTAAAAGCAAACATGGCCATTCTTGGTCTAATAGACGGCTTAGGCGACGCCATCGTTTCCATATCTCAAGCGGGTTCCGGATATCTTTCTGACAGACTAGGGAAAAGAAAGGTTTTCATCTGGACCGGTTATCTATGCGGATCAGCATCCAGGGTAGGTTATGCTCTTTCAACTGCGTGGCAACATCTGTTTCCTTTCAGAATCCTGGATAGGTTTGGAAAGATGAGGGGTGCGCCAAGAGATGCCATCGTTGCTGATATTTCTACAAGGGAAAACAGGGGAAGGAACTTCGGTTTGTTGAGGGCCATGGACCACTTGGGCGCTGCCTGTGGCGCAATAGTTTCCATCTTGTTCTTCAGCTATCTTGGATACAGAAGCCTGTTCCTGCTAGCTTCGATTCCATCCCTAATCGGCGTTCTGTTGATTTTCGTATTCATAAAGGACAGAAAAACTAAGGAAATCTATAAGGGACTTTCCTTGAAAGACTTAACTCCCAATTTGAAGTTGTTTCTAATACTAAGCGCCGTGTTCGCCTTGGGTTCCTTCAGCTATTCCTTCCTGCTGGTTTATGCACGAGAATTCGGTTTTGAAGAAACGGTTGTTCCGGTTCTATACTTGATTTTCACAGTCACGGCTTCCTTAATGTCTCTACCTTTCGGAAAACTTGCCGATAAACTGGGCAGGAAATTCGTGTTGGTTTTGTCTTACTCTTTATGGGGAGCCCTTTGTCTGGGTTTTATTTTGATACAAACGTATGTGGGAGTTGTGCTACTGTTTGTTCTATATGGTCTGCATTTAGGCGCAATACAGCCTATGCAAAGAACATTCGTTTCCGAATTGTCTCCAACAGAATATCGAGCAAGCATGTTAGGAGCGTTTCAAATGATTGTTGGATTGTGTGCATTGCCCGCCTCGGTTGTCGCTGGACTTTTATGGTTTAATTTCGGAATGTATGCGCCATTCTACTTTTCGCTGGGACTGACAAGTCTAACAGTAGCTTTGATGCTATTTGTGAAGGAGAAGGGTTAACATTAACAACATTAGTGGTCAAAATTAATGAGTACATTACGTACGGCGCAAAACCGTTAGGAGCTCCAAGAAAAGTAGGTAGTCAAACGGCTTTGAACTAGATTCTCTTTTGGCGATGATCGTTCAATTGGTCAACTGAATTTGGCGGTTGGGGTGCTTTGATGTCGTAGCCGTTGATTCCATACATCATGAGTTTGGCTCTTGATATGGCGTTGCAGGCCTTGTAGTACATGATCAAGAGTTTAGATTCCGCCCTTTTCTTTGTTAAGTCGTGTTTCAACTGCAACTGCAATATTTCTATGTCCAGTCCACGCTTTCTTATGCTTTCCAAAATCTGTTCGGGATCTTCTAACATACGTTCACCTAGATAGGGTATTGAATCGTGTAATTCAATATATGACTTGTTTCACCCATCGGCATATTTTGAGATGTGATATATCTCCTCAACAAAGCAACGTTTTTCCTTATTCCTGAAATGGTTGATAGCCCACAGATGCATAGCGAGAAAGCGCTCATAACCTAGAATTCGCTTTTTCGGTGGCGCTTTTCAAATATAAGTCCTTTTTTAACGAGATCCTTAACTTCTTCATGGAGCTCCTCGTCCTTTTCTAGGCTCAGAAATTGACTCCGGAGATCTTCGAATCTTGTTGGAATCTTCGAAGTTTCAATTCTACTTTTAAGTGAGGAGTATGATGTATGACTTAAAGGGGGAGATTCGGGAATGACGGTAAAAACGGGTAAAGAGTACATAGAAAGCTTACGCAAAAGAAAAATTACGGTTTATCTGTTTGGGGAGAAGATAAGAAACCCTGTTGACCATCCTGTTATTAGGCCCTCAGTCAATTCTGTCTCCGCAACTTACGACCTAGCTCACGATGCAAGGTACGAGAATCTGGCAACCGCAATATCCCAACTGACGGGAGAGAGGATCAACCGGTTTACCCACATACATCAAAACACTGACGACTTGGTTAAAAAAGTAAAATTGTTAAGGCTTTTAGGTCAAAAAACTGGCACGTGCTTCCAACGATGCGTCGGAATGGACGCCCTTAACACCCTCTCAAGTGTAACATACGAAATGGACCAAAAGCTAGGAACAGAAATTCACAGAAGATTCACAGAATTTCTGGGGCATGTTCAAAAGAACGATTTAGTTTGCTGCGGAGCAATGACAGACCCCAAAGGAAACAGAAGTTTAACACCTAGTCAGCAGGCGGACCCAGACTTGTATCTGAGGATAGTTGAAGAAAGAAACGACGGCATAGTTGTTAGAGGTTCAAAGGTTCACCAAACAGGCGCCGTGAACTCCCATGAAGTGATTGTTATGCCAACCAGAACCATGAGGGAAGACAACAGAGACTACGCTGTTTCATTTGCAGTTCCAAGCGACGCTGAAGGAATAATATACGTTTATGGTAGACAATCATGCGACAAGAGGAAACTGGAGGAGGGAGAGATGGACCTAGGCAACATCAAGTATGGTGGACAAGAAGCGATGATAATTTTTGATGATGTCTTTGTGCCATGGGAAAGAGTTTTCATGGCGGGAGAACACGAGTTTACTCTGCCCCTTGTGGAAAGATTCGGAGCATATCACAGACAAAGCTATGGTGGATGCAAAGCAGGTGTAGGCGACGTACTTATCGGCGCCGCAGCTACAATCGCCGGATATAATGGAGTTCAGAAAGCTTCGCACGTAAGGAACAAACTTGTCGAAATGAACCATCTGAACGAAACATTATACGCTTGTGGAATAGCTTGCTCAGCTGAGGGACATAAAACTGCATCAGGAACTTACCTAGTCAACATATTGTTGGCGAACATCTGTAAACAGAACGTAACAAGATTTCCCTACGAAATTGTTAGGTTAGCCGAGGAGATCGCTGGCGGTCTAACGGTAACTGCGCCTTCTGAATGGGACTTCAAAAGTCCCGTGGTTGGAAAATATGTTGATAAATACTTGAAAGGCGTGGAAGAAGTTCCAACGGAATCTAGACTCCGCATGTTTAGACTCATAGAAAACATTTCCATGGGGCTTGGTGCTGTTGGATATCGAACCGAATCCATGCATGGAGCGGGTTCGCCTCAAGCGCAGAGGATAATGATTGAAAGAGAAGTAGACCTTGATTCTAAGAAGAAACTTGCGAAGATTCTTGCTGGAATCGAAAGGGAGAATTAGAATTGTGGAAAGATTGGTAGCCCGGGGTAGGTTCAAATGTCAGTTTAAATTATCGGGGTTTAAGTTTTTCTTCTGATTTCGTGTACTAGCATGCATGCATGTCCACTATACCCTTCTTTTTTATTATCTCTTAAACAAGCAATCAAAGAACTAATAGAATTTTGGAAGAAGAC
>JABAOH010105182.1_pt1 | contig 15563 bp, 13 predicted proteins | sample 7062181 | NCBI WGS metagenome assembly JABAOH01 (sample SAMN14538630, study PRJNA623070) | marine sediment metagenome | biome: marine biome [ENVO:00000428]; feature: marine pelagic biome [ENVO:01000023]; material: deep marine sediment [ENVO:00002113]; isolation source: pool of 5 deep marine...
CTACGCGATCGAGCGGGCGATGGACAGCCTCGCCCGGGAGACGGGGCTCGATCCGGTCGAGATCCGGCGCAAGAACTTCCTGCCCAAAGGTGAGGGGGTCGCGAGCCCCGGCGGCCTCCAGTTCGATTCGACCGACTACGAGGCGAACCTCGATCTGGCGCTGAAGCATCTGGACTACCAGAAGGTGCGGCGGGAGCAGAAGGCGCGCCGCGACGCTGGCGATGTGAAGCAGCTCGGCGTGGGCTTCTCGAGCTACGTCGAGATGTGCGGGCTCGCGCCGTCGCAGGTGCTAGCGTCGCTGCGCTACGGCGCCGGCGGCTGGGACGCCGCCATCGTGCGGGCGCTTCCCACGGGCAAGGTCGAGGTCGTCACGGGGACGTCGCCGCACGGGCAGGGTCACGTCACCTCCTGGTCGCAGATCGCCGCCGATGCCCTCGGCGTTCCCTATGAGGATGTGACCGTCTTGCACGGCGACACGGCGGTGGCACCGCTGGGGATGGACACGTACGGCAGCCGCAGCCTGGCCGTCGGTGGTGTGGCGCTGCACTTCGCCTGCGAACGGCTGAAGGAGAAGGCGAAGGCGATCGCCGCCCACCTGCTGGAGGCGGCGCCTGAGGACCTGGAATTCGAGTCGGGCGCGTTCTCGGTACGGGGTGCGCCCGACAAGGCGAAGACGATCCCCGAGATCGCGTTCGCCGCCTGGACCGCCCACAGCTTGCCGGAGGGAGCCGAGCCCGGTCTCGAGGCCACCTACGTCTACGACCCGCCCAACTTCACCTTCCCGTTCGGCACCCACATCTGTGTCGTCGAGGTGGATACGGAGACCGGCAAGGTGGAGATCGTGCGCTACGTCGCGGTGGACGATTGCGGCAACGTCATCAACCCGATCATCGTCGACGGCCAGGTGCACGGCGGCATCGCCCAGGGCATCGCTCAGGCGTTGTACGAAGAGGCGGTCTACGACGACGGCGGCAATCTGCTCACCTCGTCGATGATGAACTATCTGGTTCCGGCGGCGACGGAGATCCCGTCCTTCGAGCTCGACCGCACGCTGACACCCAGCCCCACCAATCCGATGGGTGTGAAAGGCATCGGTGAGGCGGGAACGATCGCGGCCACGCCGGCGGTGATGAACGCCGTGGTGGACGCGCTGTCTCACCTGGGCGTCCGCCAGGTCGAGCTGCCGGCTTCGCCGGAGAACGTCTGGAAAGCGATCCGCAACGCGGGAGGAGGTAACTGAGATGATCCCGGCGGCCTTCGATTATGAAGTCGCGACCTCGGCGGATCATGCGATCTCGCTGCTGAAGCAGGCCGGAGAGGATGCGAAGCTGTTGGCCGGTGGCCACTCGCTGCTCCCGCTGATGAAGTTGCGGTTGGCACGGCCCTCGTTACTCGTGGACATCGGCCGGCTCTCCGATCTCTCCTACGTGCGTGACGAGAAGAAGCACGTGGCGATCGGCGCGCTGACGAGTCACCACGACTTGGAGCACTCGAAGCTGTTGAAGAGCAAGTGTGGGATTCTCGCCCATGCCGCCAGTCTGGTGGGTGATCCGCAGGTTCGCCACCGCGGCACCATCGGCGGCTCGGTCGCTCACGGCGACCCCGCTTCCGATCTCCCGACGGTCCTGCTGGCGCTCGACGCCGAACTCGTCCTGCGGGGTGCCAAGAAGGAGCGGACGGTGAAGGCCGTCGACTTCTTCAAGGGGATTTTCGAGACCGACTTGAAACCGGACGAGTTGCTCACCGAGATCCGCGTCCCGCAGCTGAGTGGGTCACACGGCTGGTCCTACCTCAAGTTCAATCGTCGGGCGCAAGACTGGGCGATCGTCGGCGTCGCCGCCGTGCTGGAGCGGGCCGACGGAAAGATCAAGACGGCGCGCGTCGGTCTCACGAACATGGGGTCGACACCGCTGCGCGCCGCAACGGTGGAAGACGCGCTGGCCGGGGCGTCCGCCGAAAAAGTCGCCGCGGCCGCCGAGCACGCTGCCGACGGCACGAGCCCGCCCGACGACACGAACGCGAGCGCCGAGTATCGCAAGCACCTGTCGCGGGTGCTGGTGAGGCGGGCGGTAGAGTCGGCGCTTTAAGTACAGAGAACATCGAACATCGGACATCCAACATCCAAGTATGAAGTCTGCGGCGCTGCCGCGCCTCGAACGATGAACGCCGAACCTCGAACTCCGAATGTTCCGAGTTGGACGTTCGACGTTCTCAGTTCGGCTGTCTCTTCAAAGTTCGATGTTGGATGTCGGATGTTCGATGTTCAAACCGCATAGGGATGAGCGTCAAAGAAGTCTACCCGGAGCTACAGCGTTGGACTTTAGCCGGGCACGAAGCCGGCGTCGCCACGCTCATCCGCGTCAAAGGTTCGGCGCCCCGGCCGCCCGGTGCCCGCTTCGCCGCGAACACGAACGGTGACGTCGCCGGCTCGGTCTCGTCGGGCTGCGTCGAGGGCGATCTCTACGGGCACATCCAGCAGGTGGTGGCCGCGGGTGAGCCGCGCGTCGTGACCTACGGGATCACCGACGAGATGGCGCTGGAGGTGGGGCTGGCCTGCGGCGGTGAGATCGAGGTGCTCATCGCGCCTTACACCCCTGGGGACCCGGTAAGGCCGGAGCTGGAGCGCGCGATCGACGAGCGCCGGGCAGCCGTTTTGGTGACGGGCGTGTCCGAGGACGTGCGCGCGCGACAGCTGCTCCTTTTCCCCGACGGCGTCCGTCTGGGCACGCTGGGGGACGATGACCTCGACAGGCAGGCTGCGGGCGCGGTCGCACCGCTGTTCGATGTGGCCGGCACTCAGGTCATCGAGCTGGAGGATCGGGTCGCCACCGTGTTCGCCGAGGCGTTCCTGCCGCCGCCACGGCTGGCCATCGTCGGCGCGACCCCGGTGGCCGTCGCTCTCTGCCACCTGGCGAGCTTCCTGGGGATCGCGGTGACCGTGATCGATCCGCGGGAGGTGTTCGCGAAGGATGAGCGCTTCCCGGAGGCCGACCGCGTCATTCGTGCCTGGCCGGAGGAGGCGCTGGCGGAATTCGGGCTCGATCGTTATGCGAGCGTGGTGGTTTTGGCCCACGACCTCAAGCTCGACGCGCCGGCTCTGGCCGCGGCTTTGAATGCCGGCTGCCGCTACGTGGGTCAGATCGGTGGGCGGCGCACGCAGCGGCTGCGGCGCGAGGCGCTGCAAGACCTTGGCTTCGGCGGCGACGACCTCGACCGGATCCACGGCCCCGTCGGCCTCGACATCGGGGCCCTGAGCCCCGAGGAGATCGCGCTCTCCATCATCGCCGAGCTGCTGGCGGTGCTCCGGGGCAAAGGCGGTGGCCGGTAGCCGGTAGGGGGTAGACGGTAGGGGGTAGACGGTTGGTATCGTATAGCGCCTGGGCCCGTCAATCACCGAGCTTCGCCAGCACTTCCGCCAACGTCTCCAGGCTCGCCAGGTTGTGCCCCGAGAGGAAGTCGTCCACGTAGGGAAGCGCCGCCGCCATGCCGCGCGCCAGCGGCTGGTACCTTGGACTGCCTTTCAGCGGATTCACCCAGATGATCCGGTGCGCGAGCCGCGAGAGCCGTTGCATCTGCGCGGATAACATCTGGGGATCGCCGCGTTCGAGTCCATCGGACAGGATGATCACGACCGAATTCCTGATCGGTCCCCGTCGTCCCCATCCATCCAGCAGCTCTTTCAGCGATTCGCCGATGCGCGTCCCACCCTCCCAATCGGGGACCTCCTGTCCCAGGGCGCGGAGGGCGGCGTCGGGATCGCGCGAGTGGAGGGCGGCAGTGATCCGCGTCAGCCGGGTGCCGAAAGCGAAGGCCTCGACATTGCGGCCCGCCCGGACCGCCGCGTGCGCGAAAGCGGCAAGGCTGCGCGCGTAAGCGCCCATCGAGCCCGAGATGTCCAGGACCAGCACCAACCGTCGCGGCTTCAGGCGCCGCCGTCGCCACGAGCGCTCGAGCGGCTCGCCCTCGGTTCGCAAGGCGCGGCGCAACGTCCTGGCGAGGTCGGGCCGCGGACCGCGGCGGCGGCTCGTCCGGGTGCGGCGCGAGATGCGCCGGGGCCGGCGACGCGCCAGGTGCGCGATGATCGAGCGGGTCTCGGCGTGCTCGTCCTCGGAGTACTCCTCGAACGAGCGGCGCCGCAGGCTCTCGATTGGACTCGCTGCCGTCAGCATCAACTCTTGGGCCGGCCCGGCGGCCTCGCGCAGCTCGCCGCCCAGGTCTTTCAAACCGGCGCCCGGAAGCTCGCCCTCGAGCTTGATACGCAGGCGCACCGAGCTGCTCTGGCTTGCCGATTCGGATTCCGACCCGCCAAAGAAGTCGTGGAACGCGCGGTCGTAGATGGCGAGATGCTCGCGTCGGCCGACCAGAGTGAGACGCCCGGCCCAGTACACGTCGTCGAGAGCGGAAGGTCGTAAGGCCGCCACGGCGCGGGAGTAGGCGAGCACGCGCTCGGTTCCAACGACCAGGCCGTGATCTCTGAGTCGTCGCGTGAATCCGATCAGGTGCTGAAGGAGGGCATCCTCTTTTGCTTCACTCATCGCTCGCCGCGAGGATCTCGGTCAGCGCCGGTCGCACCCGCTCGAGGTCCTCGCGCTCCTTGAGCAGAGCGCCCAGCGTGTCGGCGGCGATCTCCAGCTCCAGCCGTTCGGCGCCCAAGGCGCGGAGCGAGGCGGCCCAGTCGAGCGTCTCGGCCATCCCCGGAGGCTTCACCAGGTCGAGGTCGCGAATCGCCGCGACCGCACCCGCGACCTGGCGCGTCAGCACCTCGGGTATCTCCGGGGCCCGGAGGCGGACGATCTCGACCTCGCGCTCGAGCGAGGGATAGTCGATCCAGTGATAGAGGCAGCGCCGCTTGAGCGCGTCGTGCAGATCGCGGGTGCGATTGGACGTCAGCAGGACGATGGGCCGCTTGTCGGCTCGGATTGTGCCCAGCTCGGGGATCGTCACCGAGAAATCCGAGAGCACTTCGAGCAGGAAGGCCTCGAACTCGTCGTCCGCCCGATCGACTTCATCGATGAGAAGCACGGCGTCGCCGCCAGCGCGGATCGCAGCGAGCAGCGGCCGCTCGACCAGAAAGTCAGCGCCGAACAGCTCCGTCACATCGGCGTGGTCCGCCTCTCCCGACGACAATGTGCGGATGTGCAGCAGCTGCTTAGGGTAATTCCAATCGTAGAGCGCCTGGTGGGCGTCGATACCTTCGTAGCACTGCAACCGGATGAGGTGGGTGGAAAGAGCCCGTGCGACGGAGAGCGCGACCTCGGTCTTTCCGACTCCCGCCTCACCTTCCAAAAGGAGCGGCTTGCTCAGGGTGATCGACAGGTAGATCGCCGTAGCGAGGCCGCGATCGGCGAGGTACGCTTGCTCGCGCAGCAGCTTTTGTACGACGGCCGGACTCAGGCGGTCATCCATTCTGAGAGATCATATGAAGGCCGGCGAAACGCCGCCAGCCATCGAAGGCCCGCGTCGACGGCTGCCGTTCGCCGCGATGGCCTTGACACTGCCGACTCATGGAACGCTATGATAGCCCGTCAGCGTCGAGGCCGGTCACATCTCACCTCGTGGCCATCACGTTCAATGAGGGGCCCGTCGCCAGCCCGCTTCGGTAGGAGGCCCAAGAGTGAAGCTGGAAAATTCTTTCATCGTGCCTGGCGCCACGGACCAGGTCTGGAAGTTCATGCTGGATGTCGAGCGGGTGGTGCCGTGCATGCCCGGCGCCGAGATCACCGAGACCGTCGACGAGCGGACGTGGAAGGGGAAGGTCAGCGTGAAGCTCGGTCCGGTGAGTCTGGCGTTCGCCGGCACCGTGGTGAGGGAGGAGGCGAACGAGGCCGCACGCCGCGTCGTGCTCAACGCACGAGGCTCGGAGTCGCGCGGCAAGGGCACCGCCGCCGCCACCGTGACGTCGCAGCTCGAGCCGGCGGATGGCGGCACCCGCGTTGGCATCATCACCGATCTCACCCTTTCCGGCGCGGTGGCGGGTTACGGACGTGGTCTGATCGCGGACGTCTCGAAGCGCTTCACTGATCAGTTCGCCGAGTGCCTCGCGAGTCAGATTTCGGCCTCGGGCGCTGAGGCCGCCGCGCCGCCGGCCGGCGCGGCCAAGCCCATCTCCGGGATCCGTCTGGCGCTGTGGGCGTTGTTCCGAGCCATCGCTCGCATCTTCAGGCGCGGTCGCGGTTCGGACTGAAGCGCGAGAGAGCGGTGCGTCGATGATCGCCGGGGTCGTGCTCGCCGCCGGGGCGTCATCACGCCTCGGGCGCCCCAAGCAACTTCTGCCGTTTCAGGGCCGCCCGCTGACCCAGCATGTCATCGACGCTGCCGTCGCCGCAGGACTCGATGAGGTGATCGTCGTGCTGGGTGCGCAGGCCGAGGAGGTGCTGGAGCAGCTGGTCTTGCCGCCAGGGACGCGTGCGCTGGTGAACCCGGATTACCTGCAGGGCCAGTCGTCGTCGCTGCGCGCCGCGCTTCGCGCCGCCGGCCCGGAGACTCGGGCGGCAGTGGTACTTTTGGGTGACCAGCCGACGGTTCGGGTCGAGGCCATCCAGGCGGTGGTGGCGGCGTACGAGCGGCTTGGGGGTCCGGTGGTGCGCGCGACGTACGGAGGAGAGCCGGGGCATCCGGTGCTGTTCGATCGCAGCGTGTGGAGCGATGTCGCGACCGTCGCGGGCGACGTCGGAGCGCGCGAGCTGCTGGCGGACCATCCGGAGTGGGTGACGTCGGTCGCGCTCGCAGCCGATCGTCCCACTGACGTGGATACGTGGGACGACTACCAGAGGTTGATCGCGCAGGTTGGCCGAGAGCCTCGCGGTGCCCGGAGGAAGGGGAAGTGAGCGGGCGCCTGCCGGACGCGACTTTAGCGGCGGCTAGTTCGTGCGCTCGGAACGCAGCCGTTCGAGCCCGCGCCGGGCCGTCTCCACCAGCGGCTGAAGCTCCGGGTCGGCCTGATCCCAGAGACGGATGAACTGGGAGTACGCCTGTACGGCGCCCGCCGCATCGCCGTCGGCCTCAAGCGCCTGGCCCAGCAGCAAGTAACGGAACGCCAGGTAGGTGACATCTCCAAACGTGAATCCCGCCCGCAGCCGGCGGATCCCCTCGGCCCTCGTTTGCGGATAAGCGGCCAGTGTCGAGATGAAGGCGAAGCGAAGCGGCTGTCCCAATTTGAGAGCGGCGGTCATGCCGTACCCGGCCTCCTCGAGGCCGGCACGGAGCTGCCTGAGGCCGCCCAGCGTGTCACCCTCGAGGATATCGGCCCAGCCAAGTGCGGCGCGGACCAGCGGATTGGGCACTGACCGGTCGCCTGCAGTATCGGCGAGCAGACGCTGCCCCTCTCGTCGTCCCTCTGCCACCCGCCCCTGGCTGAGGGCGTACAGCATGCGCAGATAGCTGAGCGGGCGCTCGGCGCCCGGCAGCGGCGGAGGGTTCCGCATGCTCTGCAAAGCCCGCAGAGCGAAGGTCGTGTCGGCAAGGCCGGCGAGGACCGGTAATAAGCTGAGGTAAGGCCCGGCGGTGTTCGGAGCGACGACCCATAGCGAGTCGAACACCTCCGCGGCTTCGTTGAGTCTCCCCAGGCTTACCAGCAACATGGCTGCCGCCCCCAGTGCTTCGGTCATGTCCCCCTTGATCATCTCGGGCGCCCCCAGAACTTCCGCCAGTTCGTTCAAGAACACGTTCGGGTGCAGCCGTTTTGACTGGTAAGAGGCGAGCAGGGTCGTGCCACCGAGGCCACCGCTGGCGTGAAACAAGTCTTCAAGCCGGGTGAGCAACGAGTCGGGCTGGTCCCAGAAGAGCCTGGCAAGCTCGAAGCGCGCCAGCTCGGCCGAGTCGGCGACGGATCTGAGGGCGGTGAGATAGCCCAGGTAGCGGGCGCTGTCATTGTGAACCAGACTTAGTTCGAGCGGGTGAATCATCGCCGGGGCCAGAGAAGGATCTAGCTCGAGTAACCGGTCGAACGGTGAGAGAAGGTCATCGAGCGCGAGCCCCAGAATCGGCTGCGCGTGGTAGCGCACATCACCCAGCATGTACCAGCCCTCCGGATCGCCGCCGTACCGATTGACGTAGCGCACCATCGTGTCGTGGGCGGCCAGGTCTCCCACCTCGAACAGCTGGTGGGCCGCCACCAGGGTTCGCTCCTTTTCCGGCAAGCGCGCGGCGTAGCGCAGCGCCAGCTCGGCGTGACGGCGGGCGTTCGGGGAGCCGAAGCCGCCGTGCCGCACGCTCCAGCCGTAGGTGAGCGCCAGTCGGTAATGGGCGAGGGCGAAGGTCGAGTCGGCGGCGATAGCGGCTTGGAAGGCGACCAGAGCCGAATCCCACTGCGAAGCCCGGTAATACTGCTGGCCCTTCAAGTAGGCGCGGATGGCGCCCACGTCCTCGGTGGTGATGCCGGCGACGCGCAGGTTGGGGATGGGCTCGCGAGCGAGCCAGATCTCGCGTAACAAGTTGGCGGCGAGACGATCGACGAGAACGAGAACGCTGTCGGCGGGCCCCCGGGCTTCGGCCTGAGCCAGACGGCCCCCGCGCACCGAGTAAAGCTCCCCGCGCAAGACGACCTCGGACCCGACGGAGACCACGCTGCCCAGCAGCACCGAGCCAGCGTCCACATCGCGCCCAACGCCGAGCGAGCCGTCGAGGTCGAGACCGCCTGCGGTGGCGCGCTGGCGCCAGCGGTGCAGCACGGTGCGGGAGTCGACGGTGCGGATTCCGCCGACGGCGTCGAGGTTCGGCGATAGAAGATCGACCACCCCTTCGCCCAGCAACTCGACCCCGGGGCCCGAGGTGTTGAACGGGAGAACCGCGATCACCTGGGCGTCGGGGTTCACGGCGCCAAGGATGTTCGGCCGGATCCACCAGAAGACGCCGCCGATCACGAGCAGTGCGGCCGCGGCGGTGTAGGCGAAGCGTCGGCGCCGGCGTCGCACCCTTCCTCGTTCCGAGCCCTCGACTTCACCCGCGTCGTCGCCCGCAGGCTCCACGGCCGGCCGCGATGCCAGGTACCAGGCGCCACCGACGACGACGAAGAAACCGAGCGCCAGCACGATCCCCAGCGCCCGCACGACGTCCAGGTTGGGGAGGAAGATGTCCGCGACCTGGATCAGCGCCCAGCTTCCGCCGACGTACACAGCGGCCGCCTGCACGGCCGGGTGGCGGCGTAGCTCCTGCCAGCGGGAGAGGACTCCAGAATCGTCGCTCATCCGTCCAGCCGCGATTCAGGTGGCGTTCCGTTGCTCGGAAGTCTCTGGGTCCGGCACGGCGGGGTCAAGCCATCCGCGCTAACCCGGCGCCCGCTTCCCAAAAAAAACGACGATCCGCCCACCGCCCACCGATCGAACCGTCTACCGCCCACCGTCGCACCGTCTACCGATACGCTCAGCGCTCGAGGATCTGGAAAGGCTCGACGCCTTCGCCCTGCATACGCGTCCGCTCTTCTTCGAGGGCCTGGAGGATGTCGGGGATGTGCGTTTCGCCTTCCGTCTCGACGCAGATGTCGAAGACCGTGTACTCGGGAGAGGGCGGCCGACCGAGGATCGGCGGTTGCTGAATCTCCGCCACGTTAATCCGCAGCCGGTCGAAGGTTCGCACGATGCGGGCGAGCTGGCCGGGCAGGTCGCGAACCTTGATTCGAAGCACCGCGCGCCGCCGGCTCTTGTAAAGGTGTGATGTGGCGATCTTCTGCATCGCGCCCACATCGATGTTCCCGCCGCTGATGACCACCACCGCGGTGGAGTCGGGCGCCAGCGGCACACGACGCTCAAGCAGCGCGGCGACACCGACCGCGCCCGCGCCCTCGACGACCAGGCGCGACCGCTCGTAAAGGTAGACGATCGCCTCGTAGATCGACTCCTCGCCGACACAGATCACGTCGTCGACCCAGCGTTCGATGACCTGGAAGGGACGAGTGCCCGGCCGGCCGATGCGAATGCCATCGGCGATCGTCGGCCGCGTGGTGACTTCCAGCGGTAGAGTGTCCGCGCCGCTCGCGCCGCCCTCCCGTGCCCGCCGCAGCGACTCCGCCAGCCCCGGTGCCCGATCGCTCTGCACACCGATTACGCGGGTCCGCTCGCCGTAAACCGTTCGCAGGTAAAACAACACGCCCGCCAGCAACCCGCCCCCACCCGCCGGCACCAGGACGACATCGGGGGCGCGATCGCCCAGATCCTGGAAGATCTCGTGACCGACCGTCGCCTGTCCCTCGATGATGTCCCAATCGTCGAAGCCGTCGATGAAGGGCACGCCCCGATCGCGTGCGTAGGCCAGGGCGGCGGCTCGCGATTCATCGTAATTACGTCCTGCGATCCGAACTCGAGCGCCCAGCCGCTCGCTCGCCCGTCGCTTCGCCAGCGGTGCCTCCTCTGGCATGAAGATCGTGCTTTGGATGTTCAGACGGCTGGCGGCGTAGGCGACGCCCTGGGCGTGGTTGCCCGCCGACGCGGCGGTCACCTCCTCGACCTGCTCACGCTCCGCTAGCTTGCGCAGTTTGTTGACCGAGCCGCGGACCTTGAACGAGCCGGCGCGCTGGATGTTCTCGGCCTTGAGCAGGATGTTGGCCCCACAACTCTCGGAGAGGTCCGGTGAGGGGAGGAGGGGCGTCTCGAACAGGTGCTCTTTGAGCGCCGCATGGGCGGCAACGACGGCCTCGGCGCTCAAAGGTAGCGGTTCGGCTGCAAGCTGGCGTCTGTCGTTCATCGCGTCATTCTAGCGTGCTTCCGGCGGGTGGGGCAAAGCCCGGGCCGAGAACCGGTGGCCGGTTGCCGGTAGGGGTCGGCGGCTCGATCTTTAAGCTGGAAGGCGAGGTAGCTGCGTCATGTTGAGGCTTTTGGCGCTATTTGTGCAGCAGAACTTTGGTGAAATCGACTACGTAGTGAGGTCATAAAGCCGTGCGGTTTTCGCTCGAGAACGAGAAGCCGGGGCCCAGTCATTGGATCATTATCGACCCCCGTCCGCCGGGCTACATCGGCCAGGAGATCGTGGACCTTTCGATGGGGGCGATCGAGCTGCGCCAGGTGGCGCGGGCGCTTCGGGCGTTCGCTGAGCAGCGCGAGCACTGGATCGAGCTGGGCGGGTTGGAGCGTGACTGGAATCGTTGGCCCGGCGACCGGCCGGATCACGTGCGGAATCTGTCCTTCGGCCTTCGACTGATCTACGGCGTCGACTACGACGAGGGCACGGACGTGTTCGAGGGAAAGCCAGTCCGTCACCTCGCGGTTCATGGACTTCGGCGGGCGCCGACGCCGGCGACGGTCGGCGAGGTTGCGAGTTTCTTCTGGGGCCGCCGGCCGGCGCAGATGCGGATCGCGCCGTCCGGCTTGGCCCACGTGGTGGTGGGGATGGATTGGGAGCAGCTTGACCCAAAACACTTGATGCGGTTGCTCTGATGAACTGGACTGATGAACTGCTCGGGCTCCTGGGTTTCAGGAAGCGATCCCTGGTCGGCCGCTGGGCCGATCGGCTGCTGGAGGCCGTGTCGCTCGCGGCCGGCTCGATCGAGGGCGCGACGGGACGCGCCGGCGAGGTGGCGCATGAGGCCCGCAGGCGGACAGAGGCGGGCCTGCGCGGCGCGGGGGAGCGGGCCCGTGCCGGGCGCGACGCGGTGTCGGAGCGTCTCGAATCGATCAGCCGGCGCACGGCCGAGATCCGTGAGCGGCGGCGGAGTCACCGTGAGCGGCGCCGGGCCGCGCGGGCCGAACGACGGCAGCAGCGGCGACGTCTGACGCCGATTCAGCTGGACGGCGGCCGGGCCGACCGGATCGTCGTGCGCGGTCGACGCCCGGTAGACGTGCGGCTTTCGGGAGGCGGGATGGTTCGCTACCGCTATTACCGCCACCCGAGCTTCGCTCGGCGCGTGCTCTTACATCTCACAGGCCGGCAGGTGTGGCCGCGGCGATAGCCTGAGCCGGACAACGGAACAACAGGGTGCAAGGTAAACGCCCGGCGCGAATCGTCGGCATACCGGTCTCCGCCGTGCGGTGGGGACTCATTGTCTTCGTCGCTGCGTCCGTCCTCGGGTTCCTATTCGCCTTCCTCATCAGCGAGGACTGGGGCCAGGAGCTGGCGAGCCTGCAGCGATTCAACCCGATCTGGTTTCTCCCTGCCGCCGGGCTCAGCCTGCTCGATTGGCTCGGCTCCGGCCTGAGGCTGAAAGCGCTGGTCGGCCCACACGAGAGCCGCCTGTCCTACTTCAAATGCGCTCAGATCGGCGTGACCAGCACGGCGATGGGCTATCTCACGCCATCGTCGACGGGCAGTGGGCCCGCCACCATCTACGGCTTGATGCGCCAGGGGTTGTCGTTCGGGCGCGCCGCCGCGGTGAACACGATCTCCTATCTCTCCAACGTCGTTTTCCTCTCGCTCGCCGGTCTCATCGCCTGGGCGCTGGGCGCCGGTGGGAAGATTGCCGACATCCGCCTGCCGGTGGCCGGGCTGTCGGCGGCCGCGCTGTTCAGGTGGTCGGCATGGCTGTTCGGGTTGGGTGTCGCGGCGATTGTCCTGCTGGTGCTGCTGCCCAACGTGGCCCGCCGTGTTATCCGCCGAATCATGGGGGCGCAGCATCCGCGCATCGAACGGGTGCTCTTCCAGTTCGACGAGATGCACGAAGGAGTGGTCGCCTATTGGCGCTCGGGAAGACTGTCGTTTTTGGCGGCGGTGCTGAGCGGGCTGATCCATTTCGGCTCCCGCTTCGTGCTCGGCTACGTGGTGCTGAGAGGGTTCGTTTTGGAGGCTCCCTTCGTCGAGGTCATTCTCCTCCACATCGTCATCCAGTACCTGCTCTACGTCGTGCCTACACCGAGCGGGGCGGGCATCGGCGAGATCATCACGGCGGCGGTGATGTCGCCGTTCCTCAGCCCCGGTCTCGTCCTCCCCTACACCGCCGTCTGGCGCCTATTCCTGAATTACGGGACGGTGACGGTGGGTGGCAGTCTGCTAATGGGGTGGCTGGGCGCCGACGGAGCGCGCTGACCCGACGGCCGGGTTTCAGGCGGCGTCAGCCCTCTTCTTCCACCGCCCTCGCTCTGCGTCGGCGAATCCAGCCGGTGAGCAGCGTGAACGCCACCAGCAGGCCGGCGGCGATCAAGAAGTGGATGAACGCCTCGCGCTTCGCCTCGGCGGTCCCACGGATCAGCGCGTCGGCGAAATAGGTGTAGACGAGCGTGCCCGGCAGCATCCCGATCAGCGAGCCGAGCACGTAGTCGCGTAGCGACACACGCGAGATGCCGGCGCCGAAGTTGAGCGCGTTGAAAGGGACGAGCGGGATGAGACGCAGATATAATATGGTGCCGAACCCGTGTTCCCCGATCTTCTCGTCGAGCGAGGCGGCCCGGCCCTTCAGAATTCGCGCCACGAAATCGCGGCCCAGGTAGCGAGCGAGCAGAAAGGCGAGCAGCGCCCCCAGGTTGGCTCCGATCGTGTTGTAGAGCATGCCGCGAGCCACGCCGAATATGGCCCCACCTGCCAGGGTCGGAATCGTGCCCGGTAACCCGAAGGCGACGCCGCCGGCGTAAAGCGGCACGAAGACGAGCGGCGACCACCAGGGCGTGCCCAGGCCGCGGAAGAAGTCGGCGATCACCTGGGGCTCGGCGTATTCGGACAGCGGAGTCAGGCGGAACAAGGCGACGCCGCCCACGAAGATGACGGCGAGCACGGCGAGCCGAAGTCCGAGGTGACGCCGCGGGGGGCGCGCCTCTGATCTCGACCTGTCGCTTACTTCGCGAGGCGGCTCGGCTGCCGGCGCCATCTGCCCTCCCACCTTCAAGCCCCCGTTCCGTTCATCGTCATTCGTCAAGCATCCTCGCCAAGGCCGTGGTCAAAACGCGCGAGCCGGCCCCACCGTTCCCACGGAACAAGGCTCGCGGGTTCGCTGTTGGACTTGAGAACCGTCCGTCGGGTCCGTCGTTGCAGCCTCTAGTTGCCGGGTGTCGGCGTCGCAGTCAAGCCGGGCCGTCTCGCGCGGTTGGTGTGGTACCCTCGTACGCATGGTAGCGTGGGCTGGGGGTCGGTGTTATGCTGCGGCGCCCTTTTGCCGTGGAAACCTGAGACGCGATGGTCAGACTCGCGCCAATCGATGCTTAGATGATCGCCCAGCTCGTTCTCGGCGCCTACGCGCTGGTGCTGCTGGGCCTGGCGGCCTTCAGCATCCACCGCGGCTGGCTCGTGTACCTGTATCGTCGGCTCGGCCCTGGCGAGCGGCCGGGCGGATGGCCGGGGCCGTGGCCGACGGTCACGGTGCAGCTGCCAGTCTATAACGAACGCCATGTGGTCGAGCGGCTGATCGATGCCGTCTGCGCACTCGACTATCCCCGCGACCGGTTGCAGATCCAGGTTCTCGACGATTCCGACGATCTGACCGTCGAGCTGCTGCGCCGCCGGATCGCGGAGCACGCGGCGCGCGGCATCGCGATCGAGCACGTGCGACGTGGCAGCCGCGACGGCTACAAGGCGGGCGCGCTCGCGCACGGCCTAGAACGCGCGACGGGTGAGTTCGTCCTCATCCTGGACGCCGACTTCGTGCCCCCGCGCGATACGTTGAAGCGCCTGCTGCCGCCTCTGAGCGATCCACAGGTCGGGATGGTTCAGGCGCGCTGGGGTCATCTGAACGCCGCCGCCTCGTGGCTGACACGGGCGCAGTCGCTGCTGCTCGATGGGTTGTTCCTGATCGAGCACCCCGCGCGCGCCGGGGACGGCCTGTTCATCAACTTCAACGGCACCGCCGGCATCTGGCGCGCCTCGTGTATCCGTGACGCCGGCGGCTGGCATGCCGACACACTCACCGAAGATCTCGATCTGAGCTATCGGGCTCAGATGCGCGGCTGGCGCTTCGTCTACGCGCGAGATGTCGTCGTGCCCGCCGAGTTGCCCCAGGGGATTCGCGCCTACAAGAACCAGCAGGCCCGGTGGGCCCAGGGCGCGATGCAGACGGCGGTCAAGATTCTGCCGGAGCTTTGGCGCGGCGCGTGGTTATGGCGGGTGAAGCTCGAGGCGTCAGCGCACCTGACATCTCACCTGGCGGCCCCACTCACGCTGGCTTTGAGCCTGCTGGTCTTTCCCGCCGCCATCGTCCGCTTCGAGCAAGGTTGGCCGCTGCTTCTGCTCGCCGACCTGGTCTTCTTAGCGCTGGCGTTGGGGCCGGTGTACTGGTACTGCGCCGAGACGCTGCGTGCCCGAGGTGGCCGCGTCTGGCCGGCCATCCTCTTCTATTTGCCCGTCGTCGTGGCCCTGGGTATCGGGATCTCGCTCAATAACACGAGAGCGGCGTTGGCCGGGCTCGCCGGCCGGCGCGAGGCCGAGTTCGTTCGCACCCCCAAGCAGGGCGCGGCCCGCGGTGTCTACCGGCCACGTAGTGGCCCCTTGAGCACCGCGACCGAAATCGCACTCGCTACCTACGTCGGCGTCGCCATCGGCTACGCGTTACTGAACGGTATCTACCCCTCCGTCCCTTTCCTGATGCTCTTCCAATGCGGCTTTACGGTGGTCGCCGCACGCTCGCTCATCGAGCCCGTGGCGCGCCGCGAGATCCGCCTCCCGAGCCGAGGCTGAGCGCCTGCCAGGCGGACTGCCACCACGAGCCGCGCCAGCCA
>JABAOH010008091.1_pt1 | contig 15557 bp, 12 predicted proteins | sample 7062181 | NCBI WGS metagenome assembly JABAOH01 (sample SAMN14538630, study PRJNA623070) | marine sediment metagenome | biome: marine biome [ENVO:00000428]; feature: marine pelagic biome [ENVO:01000023]; material: deep marine sediment [ENVO:00002113]; isolation source: pool of 5 deep marine...
CTTATCTAGTTTCCTGATGGTGTTGGTATGAAAGGCTAGGAGGGATGCCCAGAGCAGAAACATCAGAGATCTTCCCCTTTCCCAACTCTCGATTTTCTGGAAAAAGTTCGAAAAGTCCTAAAAAAAGCTTGACAATAGAAGTTTCATAGTATAGAAAATGGAGAAATTCATATGAGAGAAAGGAGGTGAAAGGATTTAAGGTTCCGTAAAAGATTCTGAAAGGAGGAGAAATTATGGCAGATGAAGCTGTTTCACAGAAGGGTGAAGAGAGGTGGCCTATTCCGAAAGGTGAGATGGGTTCCTTAGGCGTAAAGGACCTTCCCTCAATTCCCTTAGGAAGGCTGTATAAGCTTGGGCCGAGCATCATCGTGTTGGGAATCGCCCTTGGTGGTGGAGAGCTCATTATGTGGCCAAGGCTTGCGGCGGAGTATGGAGCCGGGTTGATGTGGTTGGCTATTTTAGGGGTCTCGCTGCAGTGGTTTATCAATGTTGAACTTGGCCGCTATACCATTGCGACGGGGGAATCCTTCTTTACGGGCTGTTCGAGGGCGTGGAAGGGTTTTGGTTGGTTTTGGTTTGCCTCGGCCATCATCATCTATATGTGGCCTGGCTGGGCTGCGACGGGGGCGACGGCATTGGACGTACTCTTTGGAGGAACGGGTGCCAGATGGAGATGGTTTGCTGAATTTACCCTTATCCTCACCGTAATAATCCTTTTGGGTGGCCCTGTAGTGTATAATTCTGTAGAAAAGGTAACGATGTTTTTCATGGGGGCTACGGCGGTCATCCTCGTGATCTCAATAGCCCTGGTCATTACACCTGGTGGGGTAAAGGCCATGGCAAAGGGTATCTTTTTCAACATGGGGGGGGAATGGTGGCTGCCACCGGGAATAAACCTTTTTGCCCTATTTGGAGCAGTTATCTATGCAGGGGCCGGAAGTCTGGGGAACCTCTCCTATACCTTCGCCGTTCAACAAAAGCAGTGGGGTATGGCCTCGCACATTGGGAGGGTTACAAGCCCTATAACCGGTAAGTTGGAACCCGTACCAACCGCGGGAAACGTATTCGAGCTTTCGGAGAAGAATATGTCTCTCTGGAAGAAATGGTACCCGGTCATGAGGAATGATGTGACGATCTACTTCTGGCTTGCCAATGTTGTCGGGATCGTGCTCCTCGCCCACGGTGCACTGGAGGTACTGCACCCCCAGGGTTTGGTTCCCAAGGGGGCGGAGATAGCCGTAACCCAGGCAAATATATTGGCCTCGAAGGCGGGGGAATTCGGAAGGGTGATATTCCTGGCCATGTCCTTCTTCATCATGTATAGCTCCCAGTTGGTGGCCTTGGATCTGGGGTCGAGAATGATCTCAGAGATCCTGTACACCCATACGAAGTTACATGAGAAGTATTCTCTGAGGGCAATATATACGATTGCTCTCCTTGCCCTCCTCGTTTTCGCGGGTTTCGCGCTTTGGATTCCCACACAGCCCTTCATCCTCTTTCTCATGGGGGCAGTCCTGGGAGGTTTCACGATGGCGGTTTACAGCCCCATGTTGTTGTACATGAATCTGAAGTTCTTGCCCAAGGAAATTCATCCCAGCACCTTCATAAAGGTAGGATTGGGGATTGCTTCCGCCGTGTACATAATCTTTTCCATTGTGGTCATCCTGAATAAGGTATTCGGGGTTGGGGCCTGAGGAAAGATTGACTGAGAGATTTTCCGAGAGGGGTCTTTTCATTGACCCCTCTTTTTTGTTAGGAAGAAGAAAGGGGTGGATTTATTTCATGGTGATCCCGTTCTTTCAGGGCGGGAACGAAAATTGTAAAGGGGATGGTCACCCCTGTTGAGTCATTGAAAAACCCTAGTGGAAAATGTGGGGATCGAATCCAGAACCCCATTGGGAGGGATTGTCTGCCATCTCGTAACTTCATTTCCACATCTACCCTTTTCTTTACTCATGCGTGCTTTGGGTTTTGCGATTCCTCCCACTCCGTGAGGAACTGTTTTGCTTCTCCCTCAGCCTCCTGAATTTAACAACTGCCCTCAGGATTACAAACAACAACCCCCCCAGAAGTAAAAGGCCAAAAAGGGCATACCTCCCTCCCGCAGAAAATAATGCCATAAGCAGTGAGAGAAAAATATATGCCCCTACTAAGGAGGCGATAATATGGAACATCCATTTGATTTTCCTTGAAAGGTCTTCCCTCAAAATTGGATATCTCCTTAATTCCTCTCAGTTTTTCACTCAAAATTGACAAGAGTTAGCTATCTTCTGCGAACAACTCAAAAGCTTTTCCTATCTAATGAAAATACTCCCTCAGCGGTCCCCCCTTTTTGATTTTAGATACTCAATGATGGAATAAGATCCGACAAAATGGGTGTAAAGACAGTGAGGACATTTATTCATGCCTCTGAAGGCCTTCCCACAGTTGATACATATCTGCACACTATTCTTACACATGGCGCATTTCCTAAACCTGACTTTTGAATAATTAAAGAATATGCCCAAAAGGATCGATGCACACATCCATTCCAATAAATGGGAGAAATCTATATCCATAAAATATGAAAAATTCTTACATTTAACGCATACTCCTATCTCCGCGCCACAATAAATACAGACCGAGGTATTGTCTAAAATCTGGTTACTGCACCGGGGACATTGCATAGAGTTCCCCTCATCAAGAGATTGCTCCTCTCTCCCTCGCCCCCTGAGAATTCCGATCGGGAATTTCTTTTTTATGGAAATTGAGGAATGTAACCCTTTACCGGGACACCGGGGAAAATACCGTGGTCATTTTGTTGGAGGGGGAAAGGTAGATCCTCATAAAGGTTTAGAAATAACCTGGGAGCTTAAAACCTTCCCTGATTAGACTGATTACTACGGCCAGGACAATTGCTAACGCTGCGATTGACAGTATAATGATGATTATTCTTCTCATTCGATACCCTCTTTGCGGATTTAGTATTTCGACAATATATTATATATGTGCTCTATTGTCAATTCTTCCCATCGTAACTTTCCCCAAAATTTTCAGGAAAATTGGAATAAGTATTTGATCTCAATGAGTTACAAAAACTAAATAAGAAGAGAGCCTTAATTGAGAAGAAATGGGAAAAACTTTTTCGCCCTTTGGTATTATGTGGGTTAGGGTTTTCATAGAGAGGTTTACAAGAGACCTGCGGCCGTCGGAGTATGTCGCTTCCTCTCCTCATGGTTCTTCTCCCCCATATGAACGACCCGCGGTAAGGTGTGAAAGCGTTTTTGAATACGTTCGATACGGTTCCGTTGCGATGCGCACGATGTCATCTGATAAGCATATCTTTTCTTCACACAGTCAGCAGGGTAGTAGCCGCCCGTTTTGAGCGACTCGTTAGCGTTGATGTGTCAACGGAGTCCCATGGATATTTTCCCTATTCAACCCGGACCGATAGTTTTTCACCCAATACCCTGAAGTGACAGACCCATTTTTGGGCTTTCTCGTCACCTTTATCAGCGTTTTCTCGCACCCCCGGATAGATGCTCTGTAGCAGATCATAGAAGACGTTTTGTACCTTCCAGAGGTTAACCTGGAAGGGCAAGGAGTGCAGCATGCCTACAGCTTCATTCAACTTTTTGAGCAGAAGCAGTTCCGTGGGACTCGCAAAGAGCCGTTCTACCATCCGCTGGAGGCTTCCCCTGAGGGCGAACTCGAGGGTCTCTTCATCTAAGGAGATCCCTTCCGATCTTGATTCATCCAAGAAAGTGTCGATGACCTCCGGGGAGAGTTCCTCGCTCTCGAAGGCACGGCGAAGACCGGCATTCAGGACGAACTCGGCAGCGGCATAGAGGGCCTTTGGTGGGGGTACACCTGAATCCTTGAGAAAGCGCATCAACGGAGCATTGGTTTCGTAGAGCTGCCGGTAGATGACCTCGACATCGGCCAGAGTCGATTCAAGCATGATATCCAGGAGTTCGCGCTGTTCATCGCGAAAGAGAGACCTGAGAGAGTAGGTCGAACCACCGAAGTGCTTATCCAGCATCCTGAAGGTCTCTGCAAAATCTGCTCTGGCAAAGGGTTCCTTAATCTGGTTCACTAGGGTTTGATAAGCGTGTTCATCCCCGTATTTTCTCACCCCGCAGTTCAGGTTGTGGTCTCCCAAGTGGAGGACGCCAAAACACAGCCCGAGGGATTCTTGTGTGATCTCCGAGGTTATCCTTGCCCGTCCTATGACGAGTTTCGCCCTTCCGGTCTCGGAACCCTGGTAATCATCTTGGCCCACCGTATAGCAATAGATGGAAGCCCGACGACCATATTCTTTAAAGAGGGAGCTCATGGCGTAATGGGCACCAACCTTCTCCAGATCGACCATAGAGGATTTGACGAATTCCTCGTAGATGCGGCGGCCGTGACCGTATTTGGGAATATTACTTTTTGTCTCCTCGAGGAGTCTTAGAAAATGGGATTCCAACGGGTCTCCGGAGATTTCCTGAGCCAACTGGAGGGCGCGGCCGGCGTACTGGATGACTTGAACTGTCTCAATCCCCGAGAGTTCATCAAAAAACCATCCACAGCTGGTATACATGAGCATGGCATGTCTTTGCATTTCCAAAAGCTTCAGCACTGTTATTTGCTCGTCCTCGTCGAGCGCCCGAGTGGCGTGCTGGTTTACGAAGGCCTCCATGTTTGCGGCCGATCGATAGAGCATGATTTGGATGTAGTCGTTTCTTGCTCCCCAGGGGTCCTGGAAGAAATTGCCCGCTCTTTCCTCGTATTCCGATGCCAGGCTATCTCGAAGCCAGTCCAGGGCTTTCCTCAATGGCCCTCGCCACGTTTGATGCCAAGCAGGATGCTTCCCGGAATTGCAGCCGCAGTCGCTCCGCCATCGTTCTATTCCGTGTGCGCAGCTCCATGAAGTGTTCTCAAAAATCTCCACCTCATGAGTGGGGGGATATCTCTCCAGGTATTCCCCATAGTTGCTGAGGCGAGCGAGGTTCTTGGATCCTATGTAGTGCAGGGCGAAGGCCAGGGCCATGTCGCCAAAGCGGTGATGGTGGCCGTAGGTCTCGCCATCGGTGGCGATGTGGACGATTTGAGGCCATGTGCGCTTCTCGGAAAAGCCTCCGAGGAGGCGTTGGGCGAATGATTCACCACTTTTCAAAAGTCCTTCGAAGGCCACGGCACGAGAGATGGGCCCATCGTAAAAAAAGAGTGCTATCTTCCTACCCGAGGGCAGGTGTAGCTCATAAGCCATGGTAGGGTCGATTTTCCCTCCGCTCACATCTCTCCATTTGCCGCTCGCAATAGGCCGGACTCGGCTGGCCTGGTGCGGGGCGAGAATGGTAAAGCGGATTTCCTGCTCCGCCAGGATATCGAGGGTCTCCAGGTCCACCGCTGTCTCCGGGAGCCACATCCCTTCTGGTTTCCGCCCAAAGCGTTGCTCGAAGTCTCTAACCCCCCAGAGAACTTGGGTGTATTTGTCCCGGCGGTTTGCCAGGGGGAGTATCATATGGTTATAAGCCTGGGCGACGGCTGAACCATGTCCGGAAAAAGTCTCCTGGCTCTCTTGGTCAGCCTCTAAAATGGCCCCATAAACGTCTGGTGCCTTTTCCTCCAACCAGGCCAAGAGCGTCGGGCCGAAGTTGAAGCTTATCTTTGAGTAATTGTTGATAATTTGAACGATTCGGTTCCGTTGGTCCAGAATGCGGGATTTGGCGTTGGTGGCATAGCACTCCGTCGTGATCTTTTCATTCCAATCGTGGTACGGATATGCAGGGTCCTGAAGCTCAATGGCCTCAAGCCACGGGTTCTCACGGGGTGGTTGGTAGAAATGGCCGTGAATGCAAATAAAGCGCTCCATATCCATGGCTCCGTTCCCTGTGAATGAGGAAAAGCGGTCCGATGGTCAATGCCTGGGCAGTGCACATTTCGTTATGTATTTCGTCACGCCTTTGTTGTCAAGCACGAATTCAGCTTTTTTGGGTGGGATTGCTCAAGGGAAATTTAGAACAAATACTCTAGAATACCACTTTCTCCCCCTATGGGACATAGTCACCACAAGGCTTTGTATTCCCCTTTCGTTAGACCTTTTCGGATCTCGTGGCACCAGTTCGAGGGAGTTCAGTGGGAAAATCACAGATCATAGGAATCAATTTGATCTTCGATAATAATCAAAAAATTCCTTTGACTTCGAACTCGTTTATGGTATAGAAAAGGTCGAATGTAAATTGACTAAAATAAGGAAAGGAGGTGTAAAAAGCCAACAAGATGACCTTAATCAGTGAAAAGAAAGGAGGTACAAAATGACACGCTTTCGGCTTAGATCCAGCTTTTGTATTTTTATCGCCGCCGCATTCTGTGGCGTGTTGATTTCGGCTGGAACTGCCCTCCCCGGCGAATATCCCGAGAAGGGGGTCAAATTAATCGTTCCGTGGAAGGCGGGAGGAGGCACCGATGCCCTGATGAGACTCGTCGCGCACTATGCAACGAAACACCTCGGACAACCCATGGTGGTTGTCAACGTCGGGGGTGTGGGGGGAACCCTGGGGGCACGGCAGGGGAAGGATGCCAAACCCGATGGCTACACCCTCACGGCGACCCACGAGTCGGTGATCAGTTCCTATATCGTTGGTGTCGCTGAATTCAACTACTCGGACTTTATCCCAATCGCCAACATGACGAGCACACCGGCCATGTTGGCTGCTCGGGCAGATGCTCCCTGGAAAGACCTGAGAGATCTGATTGCGGATGCCAAGAAAAGGCCGGGGGAGATTACCTTTGGCGCAACCCTTGGGTCCACCAGTCACTTCTTCCCACTGGAGATCGCTTCCAAGGCGGGGATACAATTTAAGGTCGTCGGGTACGAGGGGACGGCCGATCGCCAGGCCGCTCTGCTCGGGGGATTTATCGATCTGGGTGAGAGCAACCCCGCCGCGGGCAAGAAGTACTTCCAGGCGAAGAAATTGAAAGGACTCGCAATCGCCACACCCAAACGCCACCCCTTGCATCCCAATGTGCCGACGATGAAGGAGCAGGGAGTAGATATTCAATTTGCGGTCAATCGAGGTGTCTGCGCTCCTCTGAAAACTCCCAAACCCGTCATCGACAAGCTCGCAGAGGTGTTCAAAAAGGCTTCCGAGGACCCGGAGTTTGTCAAGAAAATCGACGGCCTCGGTAGCCTAGTCGTGTATCTCTCGCCGAGTGAATACAAAGCCTACATCGATGATGCGACAAATACCTGGAGCCAGTTGGCAAAAGAGATCGGGCTCGGGAAAAAGAAAAAGTAAAGCCGTGCAGGTGGGACCTTCCCTGGCCTCCGAGTCAATCGGGAAGGTCCCGTCAACTTGAAAACTGGTGAGAGGATTGCGGTGAAAGAGGACAAAGTAATCGGTATTATCCTCGTCGTATTCAGCGGATTTATGTACTACAAAACCCTGGAATTTCCGCCTGCCATGTTCGGAGCCCTGGGGGCAGGAGTTTTTCCTCAGATTCTCTTTACCCTCCTTGGCTTGGCGGGGGCAGGTTTGACCATCACGGGGTTTATTCGAGATAGGGAGAAGGGTGAGGATGCAACGGCAGAAAAAAGGGAAGCGAGGATATCTCCAATCTTGAATAAATTCAAGGAATCGCTGCACTATCACTCCCACGTTATCATCAGCTTCACCCTCTTCTTCTGTTACATTGTTTTGATGTCCTATTTTGGATACACGATTGCGACCCTGATCTTCATGCCGATCCTCATGTGGATTTTGGGGCCTCGCAAGCGGAGAGCAATACCAATAACCATCATCGTCTCCTTAGGTATGACATTCGTTATGTATTTTGCGTTTGTTAGATTCCTTAAGGTCTTTTTACCAGAGGGAAGTCTATTCTGATACGCATCATCCATGAGCCTCTTCGGCAACAAGTCAAAATTGCAGGAAAGATGAAATGGTCGATCTTATCCTCCTCGGTGTTCGGGAAATCTTTCAACCCTATCCCTTGATTTTCCTCTTCTTGGGAACCGTGGCCGGTATCGTCGTCGGCTGTATACCGGGGTTCACCATAACCATGGGCGCCGCACTGACGCTTCCATTAACCTTCGGAATGACGTCAATTCAAGGTCTGTCAGTCATGCTGGGGGTCCTCGTCGGGGGGCTGGCGGGAGGTCAGATTTCGGGAATTCTCCTCGGAATTCCCGGAACGCCGTCATCCGTTGCAACGGTTTTCGACGGCCATCCCATGGCGAAGCGAGGGGAGCCCGGTACGGCTCTGTGTCTGGGGATCTGGGCTTCATTCTTCGGAGGGCTCATCAGCGCCTTCCTGTTGATGTTCTTCACACCACCCCTGGCGGATATCGCCCTGAAGTTCGGCCCCTGGGAGTTCTTCTCCCTAGTTACCTTTGGCCTGACCATCATCGCAAGCCTCTCCGGAAAATCACTCCTGAAAGGGATCATTGCAGGTCTCCTAGGCTTGATCGCCACGCTTTTCGGAACCGATCCCATGACCGGGGTCCTCCGATTTGACTTCGGTTTGCATGGCCTGTCGGGGGGGTTCTCGTTCCTCCCCATTCTCATCGGGCTCTTCGCCTTCTCCCAGTTGATGAGCAACCTGGAAAAAACGGAACGGGCAGGAACTGCACTCATTGAGGGCGCCAACCTCGGTTTCTCCTCGTGGAAAACGGTGAAAACGATCATAGGCCAGCCCTTCAATCTCTTCCGATCCTCCATGATTGGGGTTTTCATTGGTGCCCTTCCCGGAGCGGGGGGGAGTATCTCCAACATCTTGAGCTACGATCAGGCAATGAAGGGCTCGAAGCACCCAGAGAAATTCGGAACGGGCATAGCTGACGGGATTATCGCGTCTGAAGCGGGCAATAACGGTACCGGGGGAGGCGAACTCATTCCGACGATGGCCCTGGGAATTCCCGGCAGTGCCGTTTCGGCAATCATGATGGGAGCTCTCATCCTCCACGGTGTTCAACCGGGCCCGCTGCTCATCATTGAATTTCCGGATCTCGTTTATGGAGTGTTTGTCGCCTTTTTCCTGGCTCATTTCTTTATGCTGGGTATTCAGCTCTATGGAATTCGATTGTTCGTGAGATTGACCAAGGTACCCCTCTACGTATTGGTCCCCGCCATCTTGGTGTTCTGTTCCATCGGGTCCTTCTCCATTCATAACCGATTCTTCGACATCTGGGTGCTCTTTATCTTCGGAATTCTTGGTTACCTGATGAAGAAGTACGAATTTCCCCTGCCCCCCGTGATCCTCGGCGTTATTCTCGGCCCGATAGCCGAGAGCAATTTTCGGAGGGCACTGATGACGAGCAGTGATTACACCCTTTTCTTTACGAGGCCGATCTCCCTCTTCTTCCTGATCCTCTGCGGCCTCTCCCTACTCTATCCGTTCTATCAGCGATATAGGGAGAAAAAGAGAAGTTCAAATCGAGCAAAGGGATGACTTCTCCCTACCCCGTTTGCGGATATCGAGCTTAAGACGACTGTTCCCGAAGGAGATCCAATGATGAACGCCGCATTTACATCCCATCGTCCCGTGGTTATGGGGACAAACTGGATGATTACATCCGGCCATCCGCTGGCATCCCAGGCCGGGGCAGCCATCCTGGACAAGGGCGGGAATGCCCTCGATGCTGCCATTGCAGCCAATGCTGTCTTGGGCGTTGTAAGACCCCATATGTGCGGCATCGGGGGTGATGCCTTCATCATCCTCTATGTGGCAAACGAAAAAGCCGTAAAGGTCCTCAACGCAAGCGGGAGATCCCCATACGGGGCGGAAAGGAACTTCTTCGTCGACAAGGGGATGAAGAAACTCCCCGGCAAGGGGATATTGACCGCCACCGTTCCCGGTGCCGTCGATGGGTGGGTCACCGCGCTGGAAGCGTACGGTACGATGCCCCTGGATACCCTGCTCCAACGGGCCATCGGGTATGCCGAAGGGGGGTTTCCCGTCTATAGAGAGCTGAGCGATGTCATCACGAGCGAATCTCCACTCCTGAAGAGCTGTCCCGCTTCGGCGGAAATATTCCTCCCAAACGGCAAGGCGCCGAAAACGGGCGAACTGTTAGTGCAGCGCGACCTGGCCGAATCGCTGAAGAGGATTGCAGCGGGGGGAAGGGATGCCTTCTATCGAGAGGAGATTGGGCGGGCCCTGGTCAAATGCTCGGGGGAGAATGAGGGCCTCTTTGCCGAGAGAGACCTGGAAGATTGCCGCTCAACCTGGGTGGAGCCCATCGAGACGACGTACAAGGGTCATCGAATCTGTGTAGTACCCCCGAACTCCCAGGGAATTGCCCTGTTGATGCAGGCGAACATCATTGAGAATTTTGATTTAGCCAAATTAGGACACAATAGCACTGATTATATCCACCACTTTGTCGAGGCAAAGAAGCTCGTGTTCGCCGATCGAGACACCTACGTCTGCGACCCGGATTTTCATCATATTCCCGTGGAAAAGATGCTTTCGAAAGATTACGCGAGAGAACGGATGTCACGGATTGATCCAAACAGGGCTGCTCTGAACGTCTCTCCAACGCAATTTTCCAGTAGGGGAGAAGACACCATCTATTTGGCCGTGGTCGACGGGGAGGGAAATGCGGTCTCCATGATCAACAGCCTCTATGAGGCTTTTGGCAGTGGAACGGTGGTAGAGGGAACTGGCATCATGCTCCATAACCGTGGGAAGGACTTTTCATTAAATCCTGCCCATGTTAACGCTATCGAACCGCATAAGCGTCCCTATCATACCCTGAGCCCCTGCATGGTATTGAGGGGAGAGCGCCCCTCCTTGGTTCTGGGTTCCCCGGGAGCCGATGGCCAGACGCAGACCCTTCTCCAGGTCATCGCCAATATCATCGACTTCAAGGCCGATGTTCAGGGAGCAATCGAGAGTTCCCGGTGGCGAAGCAATCCCGGAAACAATCTGCTCGTCGAAGGTCGCTTTCCCACAGCAGTCGTCGAAGGGCTCAAGGCCAAGGGGCATCAAATCGAAGTCCTTCCGGATTGGTCGGCAGTCTGTGGTGGCGCTCAGGGGATTATCATCGACCGTGAAGAAGGGGTCCTTCTGGGTGGTGCCGATCCCCGCCGGCAGGCGTATGCCATCGGATGCTGAGTCCTGCGCCTCGAAATTACTAACGATCACACATGAAATCGGGGGGTTCCGCGGGCGAGAACGTTAGTCCGCTGTTGACATGTTCAAAGACCATCTCTGGATAAAAAAAGGGTGAAGGTTCCCTTTTGGAGAACCTTCACCCCGTGAGTGATAATATTGGATTAACCCTAGGCAGTTACAGCTTCGACCGGAACTTTGATACCCAGCATTGCCAGTTTGTGGTTGACGAAATTCTGGATTTTCGCCTTGTGCTCCGCTGTCAAATGGTTGAAACGATCCTGACCTTCCAGGTATTGGGAAACGGGTTTGAGTTTCTTGGGTTGGATATTGATCTTATACTCATCGTTCTCGTACTCCCACATGGTCCACATTCCGGTTTGGACCGCGAGGCGCGCAACCTCAATCGCCTTATTGGCCGGGAACCCCCATCCCTTGGGGCAGGGAGCATGGATGTGCATGAATGCAGCCCCCTCCACATTCAGGGACTTCCTGACCTTGTTCATCAGATCGATGGGATACCCGATCGATGCCGTCGCGACGTAGGCGACTGAAGGATGGCCTCCCACAATCATCTTTGCCAGGTCTTTCGGCCAGAGTACTTTGCCCTCCGGGACGACTGGTCCAGGAGGAGTAAAGGTTGTCCTGGCCCCGTATGGTGTGGTGGGGGAGACCTGAATACCCGTGTTCGCATAGGCTTCATTGTCGTAGGCGATGAAGAGAAGATCGTGATTTCTGTACATCGCCCCGGATAGGGCTTGGAGACCGATGTCAGAGGAACCTCCGTCCCCCGCCATCACAATGACGTTGGGGTATTTCCCTTTATATTTCCCCTTCCTGATTCTCGCCTCGTAAGCCGCCGCAATTCCGGAACCAATTCCGCCACCATTGGTTATCTGGGCATGAATCCAGGGGACAGCCCAAGGTACGCAGAGGTAGCTCGTGTTGGCCACATACATGCACCCGGTCGGTCCGACAAAAATTGTGTCCTTTCCCGCCGCTTTTGCAACCATCCGGTAGTTGATGGCAGGGCCACAACCCGCGCATGTCCTGTGTCCCGAAACATAATAGTCATCCATCGGTGCTTTCGCCAGCGAGCTGATTCGATCGACTTTGGTTTTTTCTACCTTTTGAGTCGCCATTGAACTCCTCCTTGTTTAGAGCGTTACGTTCAGATGAGTTTAATCTTCGAAGCCGAGCCAATAGACGGGCTTTTCAATCTTCCCCGATTCGGCAATCTTTTTCAGCTTCTCGGCTATGAAATCGAACTCCTTTAACGTTATAGGCTCCCCGCCAAGTCCGCCCATAAAAGAGGCAATCAAGGGCCTTTGGGGAGCATCGTAGAGGGACCCACAGACCTCAGGGGCCAAAATTCCTCCACCCCTGGCGACGCCGAAGGAACTATTCGTCTCGACGACTCCCACGGCCTTGAATTTGGATAGGCTTTCCTGCACGACATCTGTTGGCCATGGCCTGATAAACCGAATCTTCACCAGACCGATCTTGATCCCCCTCTCTCGGAGATGCTTGATGGCATACCTGGCCGTATGCGCGTGGGCCCCATTGATAAAGAAAACGAATTCCGCATCGTCGGTCATGAATTCCTCAACAAAGGGTGAATATTTTCTGCCAAAGATTCTGCCGAAGTCGTCGATGGCCTCCTCAATGGCCGGCATGGCGGCCATCATGGCATTGTGTCTCATGGCCTCCAAGGCAGGCCCTTGGTCCGGGAATATCTGCGGTCCGTGTCCCACCGGTTTTTGGGGATCCAGTGGATCCACAGGTCGATAGGGTGGAAGGAATTCATCGACCTGGGACTGCTCGGGAATTTCAACGTCACCGGGGATGTGGCTGACGAAATAGCCGTCATGACAGTTAAACTGGGGCAATCTTACTCGAGGGTCTTCCCCCACTCGGTAGTATATCAACGTGTTGTCAAACGTCTCTTGGGGCGTTTCTGCCCAGCCCATAATCCACCCCTGATCACGACAGCCCAGGGCATCGGTGTGCTCGGAACCAAAGTCCCCGGGGGGATCCAGCGTCCGATCAGCAATGAGCATCTGGACGGGACACCGTCCTCCAGAAATGGGGGAATAGGTTTCAAATGCGTAGGTGACCCCCACTCCAGAACTACCGGTGAACGTCCGGGCTCCCGCTGCCGAGGCCCCGTGGCAGATGGATAGTTGGGCATGCTCTCCATCTGCGTGAATGAATTCCGCGTCCAGTTCACCGTTCGCCACCATTTGGGAAAGTATCATCATGACCCCTGTATAGGGACGAATGGGAAAGGACGTGATGACATCAACATCGGCCATCTTGACAGCCGTTGCGGTAGCGCCTAGACCTGTCAAAAATTTCTTCGTTCCCATTTCATTCACCTCCAACTGTGTTTAGAAAAGCTTTTCCAACCGTACCACGCCATCTTCAAAGTCCAGTTCAGGGACTCTCTCGATAGCACCGACCGGACATACTTCCGCACAGATGCCGCAGCCTTTGCAGTATTTCAACTTGGTCGACATCTTTTCTCCGATGATCTCAATGGCCTGGTCGGGACAGAAGATCCAACAACTCCTGCACATCGTGCATTTCTCGTGATCGACAACGGGGCGAAGGACCCTCCAGCACCCAGTAATCATAGCTTCCTGTTCGCCATTGGGTGACGGGGCCTTGACGATTCCCGCTTCCGGCAGAAGCTTTTCCTTGGCTATTTTGACTGTATGGGACTTCATCTGTATCAACTCCTTTCGTCAATGGTTAGAGTTCCTTGATGGTCACTTCGTCAAATCCTCTTTTGGCGGCTTCTGGGTTGCCCACCTCAGACATTAACGATTCGATCTTCACACATCCCGATACCTTGGCCGCAGCGCCGGCAAGGACGGCTCCGATCCCTACTCCAACACCCCCCGCCTCCACTGCTCCTTCGGACCCGGAAAAATCGATCACCGCCTTTGGACAAATTTCCATCGCATCGACGCAGGCAATCTTTTTCAGAGGCTTCTTATCAGGGATGAATTTAAGGATTTCTTCCGGGCTGCGGGAAGTGTTCACGATGAGAGATCCGTCGCCTTCCATGCCCCGCAAGACATCGACACCTTTGACCAAGGTGGGTTCCACCAAGATAACAATTTCGGGGTTGTGATTCTCGTACTCGTATTTTTCCTCAATTTCAGAGTCGCTAATTCTGGCATATTTCCTCACCGGGACATTGACCCGGTCAGGCAAATCCACATAGTTATCAAAGGCCTGAATAAACTTTCCTTCTTTGGCGGCAGCAGCTGCCAGACACTGCGCCACATCTCTCGCTTCTTTATCCTGGACAACACCAGACGCCCAGACGGTTATTTCTTGAACTTTTCCCATCTGACAATCCTCCCTTTAGAAGACAATTCTTCTTGGATTAGTAAAGGTGATCGATTATCAATTCATTTCCCACCTCCCTTTTTTCTTATTCTTTGTCAATCTTCAACCGAATGACCCACATTAAGGCGCTTTCTTACTTCCTCCAGCGCCTCTTGAAAATCCTCCATATCCGCTCGTGGAACTTCGCCATCCTGAGCGGATTCGTCACCAGAGAAAAAGTGGTTCTGCATAACTGCCAACCGTACCCTTCTGCAAACACTCTCGATATCCGATCCCATAAAACTCTCGCTCATCCTAGCCAGCTTCTTCAAATCGGATGTCTTGATTCCCAACTCTCCTGCATGGATCCTAAATATCTCGAGGCGTTCTTTCTCGTCGGGCGCGTCAAATGTTACGACGTAGTCAAAGCGGCCTGACCTGATGAGGGCAGGGTCCACCAAGTCCATTCGGTTGGTTGTAGCAATTATTATCAAGTCTTTGAAATCCTTGGCTTTATCGATTTCTCTCAAGAGCTGATTGACGATCCTTTGCGATACCCCCGAATCATTGGTTGCCCTTCTGATCGGAGCGATTGAATCGACCTCGTCAAGTAACAGAATACACGGAGCAACCTGCTTTGCCCTTCGAAAAACCTCCTCCAGTTCCTTCTCAGACTCCCCTACCCACCGGGAGAACAGCGCCGAACTGTAGATGCTAATGATGGGTAACTCCAATTCCCCGGCAATCGCTTTTGCCAGGAGCGTCTTTCCCGTCCCAGGACCGCCGGAAAAAAAGAATCCTCTTGGCAACAGACCGTTGATATCCTTTCCGTTGACCGACGGTTTTAAACAGAGTTCGATCAGAGAAATCAGGTTTTTCTTAATCTCCCTGAGCCCCCCCACGTCGGCCAATCTAATTCCAGGCCTTTCAGGGAGGAACTCTCTCAGAGCGCTGGGCTCTGTCTCCCTGTAGGCAGTCAAGAAATCCTGATTCTTGACATGCAGTTCCAGCTGATCTGCTTTTGAGAGGTCCTCACCACGGCTGCGCATTTGGGAAAGGATTCGACGAAGGGCGACCATGCCTGCTTCTTTAACGAGGGCCGCGAGATCTGCTCCCACGAAACCGTGGGTGAGTTC
>JABAOH010011152.1_pt1 | contig 15552 bp, 12 predicted proteins | sample 7062181 | NCBI WGS metagenome assembly JABAOH01 (sample SAMN14538630, study PRJNA623070) | marine sediment metagenome | biome: marine biome [ENVO:00000428]; feature: marine pelagic biome [ENVO:01000023]; material: deep marine sediment [ENVO:00002113]; isolation source: pool of 5 deep marine...
GCCTGATCGAGGGAGATTCCCGGCTTCAGCCGGGCGATGACCTGCAGGTATCCCGCATTGCGAATCGTCAAGGTCTTCAACTCGTCGGAGAACGTCGTCCAGACCTCGGTGTCTTGCGCGGGGAAATGGAAGCCGGCGGGCATGACCCCGACGATGGTGTAGCGGGTGCCGTCCAACTCGAGCGAACCGCCGAGGACGTTCGGATCCTCGCCGTAACGGCTCCGCCAGAAGCCGTAGCTCAAGACCACGGCCCGCTCGGCCCCCACCGCGTCGTCCTCCGGCAGGAAGTGACGGCCCAGCTCCGGTGACACGGCCAGCGCCGCGAAGACGCCCGACGTCATCAGCGCTCCCGGAAGTCGTCGGGGTCCCTCGTCGCCCACTAGGGTATAGCTGCCATCGGCGTACGCTCCGGCGCCCTCGAACACCCGGCTCATCCCGGCCCAATCCTGGAAGACTTCGTAGGGAACGGCGAACAGGTTGCTCAGGCTCGAGGCCGTGGGGCTGCGACCGGTGACCTGGGGATCGATGCGAAAGACGCCGACGAGCTCGTCCGAGTTCGGATAGGGGAGGGGTCGGATCAGCACCGAGTGCACCAGGCTGAAGATCGCGGTGTTCGCCCCGATCCCGAGGCCGAGGCTGAGGACCGCCACGCCGGTGAGTCCGGGCCGCCTGATCAGTCGGCGCACCGCCAGACGAAGCTCCATCCCGAGGTCGCTCAGCCGGGCCCAAAGGCGTCCTCTTCGGCGCGTACGCTCCTCGGCGGCTTCCAGCCGGCGGTTGAGCTCGGCCGCGATGTGGTGACGCTCCGTGCGGCGCAGCTCGCGTGCCGCCCGGCTCAGATCGCCGAGCCGCGTCCGGACGAGGGCCTCCGCCTCCTCGTCGCTGGCCCCCTCGGCCAGCGCTTCCCGGTACACCTCTTCCAGATGGTCTGCCAGCTCCGAGATGATTCGCGTATCCCGGCCACCGGTCATCTCCGGGAGCCGAAGTTGCTCGCGGAGCCATTCCGTCCAGTCACGCATAACCGGCTCCAATCCATCCACTACGGTCGGCCCGTTCGGCCTATGTTACCCCTCGCTCATCGCGATCACGCGATCCACGATGCTCACGAAGCTGCGCCACTCGCGACGCTGCTGCGCGAGCACTTCCTCTCCCTCCCGGGTCAGGCTGTAGTAGCAGCGCCGCCGCTCGCCCTTCTTCTCCACCCACCGCCCCCGGATCCAGCCACGCTCTTCCAGGCGGTAGAGAACCGTGTACAACGTCGAGATCCCGACCTCCAGCTCGCTGTCTGAGCTACGCTCCAGTAGCTTGCCGATCTCGTACCCGTGACGGGGCTGTGCTTTGAGGACGGCGAGGATCAGGAGCTCGAGGCTTCCCCGTTTGAGTTCGGAACTGAAGATGGCAGGCCTAGCCTTCCCGCTTGGTGCTCCGCGACCGTCGCCCGCCGGCCGGGTCGGCCGAGCACGGTGGTAGCTCGCAATACTACGTGGCATGATACTTCGTGCCACGTAGTATGTGCCGGGAACCCGCCTTTGTCAAGCGCGGCAAGCTGCCGCGGTCCTCGTGGATCATCGCCGGCGCCGTTTCACGACCGCCGGCCCACCACCCAGGCGGTGAGCGTCCAGGCGGCCGCCGCCCAGACCCCGAGCACGGCGAACGAGGTACCGACATCCGACGCCAGGCCGTCGGTCAGGCCGGCGCGCACCACGTTGGCCGCGTGCATCATGGGCAGCCCTTGGTGGACGGCCGCCAGCCAGCCGGGGAAGCGGTCGGCGGGGAAGTTGATGGGCGAGTAGAGGAGGATCACGAACACCAGGACGTTGGTGATGAGCGAGGTCGTCATCGGGTTGGGAATCGCGTGCCCCATGGCGAAGCCTACCGAGGCCGCCATGATCAAAACCAAGAGCGCCGCGGGTAGTATCAGCGGGCTGACGCTGAACGTCAGGTCGTAGCGCAGCCAGGCGACGATGAGCGCCAGCACCATCCCCGGCACCGCGATGAAGCTGTTCACCGTCAGGCTGGCGGCGACCGACGCCGTCCGCGGTACCGGCAGCGACCACAGGTAGTCGTAGACGCCGGCCTGCTTGCTGCCGGCGATGAGTTGCGGGACCAAGACGAGCCCCAGCGTGATCATCGAGATCACCGTGACGCCGGTGGCCAGGAAGAGGGCCTGGGTCATCGGCATCTCGCCGACCAGGTAGCCGAAGCCGATCACCAGGCCGGCGCCGAAGATGATCTGGGCGACCAGGGCGAGGGGGAGCACGATGCGCAGGCTCTGCAGCTCCCAGACGACCATCAGGAAGTAGCTGCGCAGCCAGCGCCCCGGCGCGCGGCGCGCCAAGAGCCCGGCCGCTCGCTCCGCCGCGATCCTATTATAGGTCATGACTCAGCTCTCCCCGCGGCCGGCCAGCTCGAGGGCGTCCTCGCGGCCGATGAGTCTTATATAGACGTCCTCCAAAGTCGTCCCGCCCAGGGCGTACTCTTCGGCGCGCCCCTCCTCGGCCAGCGAGCGCGCCCAATGGATCGCCTCCACCGCGTCCCGCTCGTCGATCAGCAGGTGCAGGCGCCGGCCCAACCGCACCTGGTCGCGCACGAGAGGTGGTAGCCGCGGCGCGGCGGCGCCGGGCGGCAGGTCGAGCTGCAGCCGCAGGCGCTGCCGGCTCCGCGCCCGCAGCGAGGCCGGCGTGCCCTCGGCGATGATGCGGCCGCGGTCCATCACCGCCAGGCGGTCCACCGCCTGCTCGGCCTCGAGGACGTTGTGGGTCACCAGCAAGACCGTCGAGCCCTCGGCGGCCAGGCGCCGGACCTGCTTCCAGAGCAGCCGCCGGCGCAGCGGATCGACGTCGTTGGTCGGCTCGTCGAGGATGACCAGCGGGGCCGGCCAGACGGCGGTCATCACGAACCCGACCAGCCGCTTCACGCCGCCTGAGAGCCGGGCGCCGAAGGTGTCGGTCCACTCATCCAGCTCCAGCGCCTCCGTCAGTTCGGCGGTCCGCCGGCGCACCGACCGACGATCGCCGCCGCGGATCCGGCCCACCAGTTCGATAACCTCACCCGGCCGGAACGAGCTGAGCGGCAGGGCGCCTTGGGGCAGGTAAGCGCACAGTTGACGAGCCAGCGACGGATTCGCCACCAGATCGTGGCCGTCCAACACGATGCTCCCCGACGTCGGCTTCAGCAGACCGATGATCTGCTTGACCAGCGTGGTCTTGCCCGCCCCGTTGGGGCCCAGCAGCCCCAGAACCGCGCCACGCTCGATCCGCAGGTCCACCCCGTCGTTCGCCAGCACGCCGCCCGGGTAGCGCTTGCTCAGCCCGGCGATCGTCAGAGCGGCGTCGTTCTCGATCGGTAGCTTCGCGCGTGCGCTCATGACGCGTCACTCCTCACGGCGAAGGAACCGTCCAAAAGGGCGGACACCACCGCGGGGCAACGGGCGAGGTCCGCCTCGGGATCCATGGCGACTTGAACGGTGAAGCCCAGGGCCAGGGCGACGCAGACCCGGGCCACCGCCTCGGGGTCGAGACCGGCGGCGATCTCTCCCCGCTCCTGGCCCCGTCGCGCAGCATCGGCGAACGGCTCGATCACGTTGGCACCCGCCTCGAGGAACAGCTTCCGCAGCTGCGGGGTGTGCAGCGCCTCGCCCCACATCCGAACGTCCAGGCGGGAGCTCTCGCGGATCACCTCCGAATCCACGAACCCCATCACCTTGCCCACGATCTCCGCCAGCGACGGCGGCGCCTCACCCTCGTCGCCGTCCAACCCCAGCGCGGCGCGGGTGTTCTGCCGCCCCAGCTCGGCGACGGCCTCGAGGATCTCGTCTTTGCTCTTGAAGTAGCCGTAGACCGCGCCGGGGCTGAGCCCGGCCCGCTCGCAGATCTCACGCACGGTCGTCTGGTGGTACCCATTCTCGCTGAAGCAGGCACAGGCGGCCTCGACGATCTGGGCGCGTCGGGCTTCGACGTGAGCCTCGGTGACTTTAGGCATAGGGACCTCCTGTAAAGAATATATGATCGTTTTTAAAAGCGAGCAACCGTTTTGTTTTGGCGAACTACACCCCAACCCTTCCCTCCAACCCCCCCGAAGAACATTGCATTATAATGTACTAGATAGTATTATATAATGACCTCGACTCCCCTCTCGACCTTGAGGAACCCATGACCCTCTCCCGAGACCCAGCAAGCGTCAGCGCGGCACTCTCCCGAAACCTGCGAGCCATGCGGCTCGATCAGGGCCTGACCCTCGACGCCCTGGCGACGCGCGCCGGCATTAGCAAGGGGATGCTGGTACAGGTCGAGCAAGGGCGGACGAACCCGAGCCTGGCCACGCTCTGTCGACTGGCAAATGCCCTGGGCGTCTCCCTCCCCCAGCTGCTGGAGCTGGGTCCGCCCGCAGCGGTGCGCCTCGTTCCCCCAGACGGGAACGTGGTGCTTTGGGAGGGGGAGGGCGGAGGGGAGGGGAGGCTGTTGGGTGCGTCGGAGGAGCCGTGTCCGCTGGAGCTGTGGGAGTTCCGGCTGGCGCCCGGGGATGCGTACGAGGCGGATCCGCAATCGCCCGGTACCGTCGAGATGGTCTACGTGCTCGCGGGCGATCTCACCCTGCGGGTCGAGGACGAGAGCGTGGAGGCGCGGGCGGGCGATACCATCGTGTTCCGGCCCGATCGCGGCCACGAGTACCGCAACGCGGGAGACGAGTGGGTCCATCTGGTCATCGCCAACGTTGAGCGGGCCGCGCCGCGCCAGTCGGAGGGCTGATCGATGATTCGTGATCTTGTGAGAGCGGGAGTTACGTCCGTCGCGCTGGTCCTTGCCGTGGCCAATCTAACCGCCGGAGGTGGCCGGCAGGCCGTGCTCGAGGAGGAGATCGACCGCGTGCTCGCCGCGTCGTTCGATCGGAACGAGCTGGGGGCGGCGGCGATCGTGGTGAAGGACGGTTCTGTCATATATAGGAGAGGCTACGGCCTGGCGGATCTCGAGCTAGGCGTTCCGGTCCGCCCGGAGATGGTCTATCGGATCGGCTCGGAGACCAAGAGCTTCACCGCGGTGGCGGTGATGATCCTAGTCGAACGGGGTATGCTGTCACTGGACGACGCCGTACGAAAGCATCTCCCGGATCTGCCCGTGCGTTACGACTCCGTCTCGATACGGCGGCTGTTGAGCCACACGTCCGGGGTGCCGGAGATGTTCGGCGAGCCGTACTACGATCTCATGGAAGAAAAGTTCTTCGCGCTGGTCAACGACGAGGTGGAGGTAGACGAGTTCCTGGAGCTCATCGTTCATCGCGATCTCGATTTCGCCCCGGGCTCCGCCTTCGCCTACAGCAACGGCGGCTACTTCCTGCTCGGTCGACTGATCGAGCGGGCGAGCGGTCTCGAGTACGCACGCTTCCTCTCCCAGGCGATCTTCGAGCCGCTGGGCCTGCGGAGCACGCGCTACTACAGCAACGTCGACGTCATCCCGGGGCGCGTGCCCGGATATCTCGATGACGACACCGTCACCATCCGCAATCCGTATGGTAGCTTGTCGGGCTCGATACTGTATGCGGCGGGCGGCCTGCTGTCGTCGGTCGATGATCTGGCTCGCTTCCATCTCGGCCTGCACCGCGGTGACCTCTTGAACCCCGAGAGCACGAGGGCGTTGTTCACGTCGGAAACTCGAGAGGTTTTGTCGGGCACGACCCAGTACGGCCTCGGCTTCTTCATCGGACGCCTGAAGGGAAGGACTATCTACTGGCACGGTGGCGATGCGTACGGCTTCCACGCCTCGAGCTTCTACCTTCCCGATGAGCGGGTATACGTGGCCATCCTGTCCAATAACCCGCGGAAGACGACTCGCGAGCTCGATCCGCTTGCGAAGCGGATCGCCGCCCTCGTCGTGGGAGATCCGTTTCCGGAGTGGGAGCCGGTCACCCTTCGGGCGGACGAGCTGGCGCGCCTCGAAGGAACGTACCGAATCGGCGCGTCGAGTGTCCGGAGTGTCATCGTCGACGGTTCCCGTATGTACACGCAGCGCGATGACGGCAGGAGGATCGAGGTCTTCGCCGCGTCCGCCGACACACTGTTCTACACCTCGAGCCTGTCGTTCATCACGTTCGAGGAGGATGAAGCGGGCCGGATCGTGCGCATGGTCATGCACCGGGAGACGGGGGAGGACGAGGTCGCGACCAGGGAGCGCTGAGCCGCCCCATCGGCGTCGCGCTCACCGCCGATTCCGCATCCGGGCACCCGAGTTCCAAGATCGGACAGGGTGCTCGGTCTGTGCGGCGGCAGCGGCCGCAACGCCCCGGCCGAGAACGACTTAGAGACGCTGGTCCTGGCACGCTCTGTGCCTCTCACTTCGCTGCGCCCGGAATGCGCGAGCCCCACGGCTTTGCAGGAGGTATCTCAAAGATGAACCGCTCGTTCCGCCGCCTCGCCCTGCGCTACGTCCTATCTGTATTCCTCTTGCCTCCGACCTTGCTGCTTGGAGGGTCGGGAACCGCCGTGGCCCAGGGTGAGGCGGCGGAGCGGATCCTGGAAGCGGCCCGGGCCGGCGCGCTGGAGCAGCTGGAGGCGCTGCTCGAGGCGAGCCCGGAGCTGGTGAACGTGAGGGACGGGGAGGGGCGGACGCCTTTGCACTTGGCCGTGCTGGGCGGCCACGCGGAGTTGGCGGAGCTGCTGCTGGACCGCGGTGGCGACATCTCGGCGGCCGACGCCTGGAATTACAGCCCGCTTCACCACGCCGCCTACGCGGGCGATGCGGCGCTGGTGGCGCTGCTCTTGGCTCGTGGGGCCGACGTCATGGCCAGGGAAATGCGGGGGCGAACGCCTCTCTACCTGGCGGTGAACTGGGGCGGCAACGTCGAGGCGGTGGAGCGGCTGATCGCGGCCGGCGCCGACGTGAACGACCGGACGCTGCGGGGAGAAGAGGTGCTCCTCTCCACCCTCTACTACGGGAGCCCCGAGATCATCGACGCGCTGCTGGCCGCGGGCGCCCGGCTGCCGGACGACGCCGGCTCGGTGGTGCAGGCCGCGTACCTATCGGCGGCCAACGGGTTCGAGGGGGTGTTCCGCATGGCGGCGGAGGCGGCGGAGGCTCTGGAGATCACCTGGTGGGAGCACGTGCCGATGCACGCCGCGGCGCGCGGCGGTTCGGTCGCCATCGGCGAGGCGCTCCTGGCCCGCGGCCACGCGGTGGACGAGAAGAACATGTACGGGCTCACTCCGCTTCACATCGCCGCCGAGAACGGCCGACGCGCCTTCGTCGAGTTCCTGGTCGAGCACGGCGCCTCGTTGGAAGAGGCGAGCGTCCAGGGCCTCACGGCACTGCACTTCGCCCGGGAGAGCGGGCACGACAGCGTGGCGGAGCGCCTGGTGGAGCTGGGCGCCGTGGGCAAGCGGGCGGTCTTCCCGGAGTTGCGGGGCGCTTGGCTGGGACAGCCGGAGCCGGGCGATGCGCCGGAACGGTTCGCGCTGGGGATCGTCTCGGGGCACGGGTTCAACTCCGAGCACTCGCCCGCGGCCTTCGCGCCCGACGGTAGCGAGGTCTATTGGACCAAGGCCTTCCGGGGGCCGATCCTTTACTCCCGGTTGGAGGACGGCCGTTGGACGAGGCCGCGGCCGGCCCCCTTCGTCTCGGAGTACGGTGAGGGTGAGCCGATCTTCTCGCCCGACGGCGAGCGGTTGTACTTCCTCTCTATGCGCCCGCTGGAGCCGGGCGCCGAGCCCGGGAAGGAGAACATCTGGTACGTGGCGCGCGAGGGTGACGGCTGGTCGGAGCCGCGGCCGTTGGACCCGGTGGTGAACGACTTCGACCACCACTGGCTCTTCTCGATCTCCGAGGCCGGAACCCTCTACTTCTCGTCCGTCCGCGAGGGTGGGTACGGCAGCCGCGACATCTATCGCTCGCGGAGGGTAGACGGGGTCCACCAACCGCCCGAGAACGTGGGACCCGTCATCAACACCGACGGCAACGAGCACACCCCCTTCATCGCGCCGGACGAGAGCTACCTCATCTTCGCCTCGTCCGCTCACGGGCCGACGCAGGGGATGTTCCACTTCGTCATCAGCTACCGCGAGGCGGACGGCGGCTGGTCGGCACCGCAGCCGCTCGACCGGATCACGGCGCCCGTGAACGACCCGCTTTGTCCCCTCGTCACCGCCGACGGGAAGTTCATGTTCTTCATCGGGAGCGGTGACATCTGGTGGACGCGGGCCGACTTCATCGAGGAGATGCGACCGCGGTAGGTATCGGGAGACGGCAGATGCATTCGACCCTGCAGGACATTCGCTTCGCGCTGCGCATGCTGCGCAAGAGTCCCGCCTTCACGGCCGTCGCCCTCATCTCGCTGGCCGTGGGGATCGGAGCGAACACGGCGATCTTCAGCGTCGTGAACGCCATACTCTTCCGGGACAATCCGTATCGGGCGTCGGGGACGCTGGTCACGATTTACCGCGACCAGGGCGAGGGTTGGCTCTACTGGATGAACTACCCCGACTACCTGGAGCTCAAGCAAGCGACCTCGGGCGTGCTGTCGGAGCTCGAGGGGTATCAGTACGTCTTCACCCAGAGAGAAGTCGGAGACCGGGTGGAGGTGGTGGTGGGCGAGATGGTGACCGGCGGCTACTTGAGCATGCTGGGCGTCGGCGCGCAGCTCGGGCGGCCGCTCACCCCCGAGGATCACGTGGCTCCCGGCGCGCACCCGGTCGTGGTTCTCGGATACGAGTACTGGGGGCGCGCCTTCGGCGCCGATCGGGCGGTCGTCGGGCAAACACTGCACCTGGCCGGCAGGGATTACACGATCGTCGGGGTGGCCCCCGAGGACTTCGGCGGGTCGGTGCGCGGGGCGCAGCCCGCCTTCTTCGCGCCGATCATGATGTGGGGCGACCTGATGCCGCTGCAGGAGGACCCGCTGGAGTCGCGGGGCTCGAACTCGTTCACGCCGGTGGGGCGTCTGGCCCCCGGCGCCACGCTGCCGGAACTGCGTGGCTCGCTGGCCCGGGTCTCCGAGTACCTCCAGCGCTCCTACCCCAGTGTATGGCAGGTGGGTGACAGCCTTCTGGCGGTGCCCACGGAGTCGGTCGTGATCAACCCCGGCGTCGACCGGATGGTGCGGTCGGTCAACTTCCTGGCCCTGGGCGCGGTCGCCCTCGTGCTGCTCATCGCCTGCGCCAATGTGGCCAGCCTGCTCTTGGCGCGCGCCGTGGAGCGGCGCCGGGAGGTGGCGCTGCGCCTGGCGATGGGAGCCGGGGGTGGCCGCCTGGTGCGCCAGCTGCTGACGGAGAGCGCGCTGCTGGGCCTCTTGGGCGGCGCGGGCGCGCTGCTGCTCGCGCCGTGGGTCCTGCAGCTCGCGAATTCCGCCACCCAGTCTTTCCTGATCCCCGTGGGCCTCGATCTCTCCATCGATTGGACGGTTCTGGCGTTCACGGCGGCGGTGTCGCTGGCCACCGGGCTCGCCGTGGGGCTCGTGCCGGCGCTGCACGCCACCCGCGCAGACGTCGCTCCCATCCTCAAGAGCGAGGGGGCGCAAAGCGGCCGGACGCGGACCGTCGCCCTCAGTCGGACCCTGGTGGCGGGTCAGATGGCGGTCTCCGCCATGCTGCTGGTTTTCGCGGGGCTCTTCATCCGCAGCTTCGGCGCCAACAGGCTGGTCGATCCGGGCTTCGGCTACGAGCCGACGGCCTTCCTGTCGTTCATGGTCCCGGCGTCGCGCTACTCCGACGAAGAGGGGCTGCAGCTGGTGACGTCCTTTGTGGATCGCGTGCAAGCGCTACCCGGTGTGACGCGGGCCGGCGCGATCTCGAACCCGCACCTCAACACGCTCAACCGGATGATCATCGACGCGCGGGTGGACGGCGTCGCGCCGCCGCCGGGACGGTCGGCCCATAGCGTCGACTTCACGTCGGTGGATGCCGACTTCTTCGCCGCCGCCGGAATCCCGATACTCGAAGGTCGGAACTTCAGGGAGGAGGATCGTCGTGACGGAACGCCGGTGGCGATCATCAACGAGGCGATGGCGCGACGGTTCTGGCCGGGAGAGAGTCCGTTAGGCCGGACGATCCAACTCGAGGCGGGCTTCCCGGATCCGATGGTTATCGGCGTGGCGCGGACCGCCAAGATCCGCAGCCTGGAAGAGAGTCCCCGCCCCTTCATCTATCTGCCGTTCGCCCAGGAGTTCAACTACTGGGTCACCGTGCTGGCCACCACCCGCGGCGATCCAACGGCGACGGCGCGGGAACTTCACCGGCTCCTCCGCACGACGTACCCCGACGTCATCGTCACCAAGAGCACCACGCTGGCCGAGCACATCGGGATCATGCACGTGGCGCGCCGCCTCTCGGCGCTGCTCGCCAGCGCCATGGCGGGACTGGCACTCTTCCTCGCCGCCGTCGGGCTCTGGGGGGTGGTGAGCTTCGCGGTGGCGATGCGGACGCGGGAGATGGGGATCCGCATGGCCCTCGGTTCGGAGCCGCGCGGCGTCGTCGCCCTCATGCTGCGCGGGGGGATGCGCCTCGTCATCCTCGGCGGTGGCGTCGGGCTGGCCGCCGGCCTCCTCGTTTCGCGCGGGCTCTCCCGCTTGCTGTTCGGCGTCTCGGCGCTCGACCCGCTCACCCTCGCCGCCGGGGCCCTCGTGCTGCTTCTCACCGGTGCCGTCGCCGCCTACGTCCCGGCCCGGCGCGCCAGTCGCGCCGACCCGGTCACGGCCTTGCGCGCGGAGTGAGTGGTCGACGATCATCGTAAGTCGGACCCACAAGACCCCAACCGATCTCGGAACATGCAGTCGGTCTCTCTGGGGAGCTCATCATGCGCCGAATGATGCTACCGCTGATACTGTCCGGCGCCATGGCCTGCCAGCCGTCCGGCATCGACCGGCAGGCCACTACGAGCGGGCCCGATGTCGAGGCCGTCAGGGCCTGGTTCGAGGGCTACCTCGCCGCGGTCAACAGAGGCGACCTGGAAGATTGGATGACGTTCGTGGCCGACGACGCGGTGATCATGCCGCCCGACGAGCTGCCGATCGGCGGCATGGCTGAAATCCGACCGAGGTACGAAGCCGTGTTCGCGACCTTCGCCTTCCAGTTCAGTGCTCGCGTCGACGATATAGTCGTTGCCGGGGACCTGGCGGTCTTGCGTGCCTTCTACGAGGAGACCGTGACGCCCAAGGGCGAGGGTGAGGCGAGTGCGTTCAGTGGCTCGTGGCTCATGATCCTGAGGAAGCAGTCGGACGGCTCCTGGAAGCTGTGGCGCAATATGTGGGGTGTGATCCAATGAGAACACTGCGATACATTCTCCTGCCTCCGTTTGCCTTGATGGCGGTGAGTGCCTGCTCGAGTGGAGCGCCCACCAGCCAGGCCGTTCTACAGCGTATCCGGAATGTCGAGAACGGACTGCCGCCGGCCGTCTTCGCGCGCGGGGCGGAGATGCCGCGCACCTCGATAGCGGAGGTTATGGCGCGCTACCACGTTCCCGGCCTCAGTGTCGCGGTGATCAACGACGGCAGACTGGAGTGGGCGAAGGGGTACGGTGTGAGAGAGGTCGGCGGCGCGCCGGTCGACACCACGACCTTGTTTCTGGCGGGCCACATCGGGCAAGGTGTCGCGGCGCTCGCAACGTTGAAACTCGTGGAGGACGGACTCATCGGTCTCGACCAGAACGTGAACGAGCGACTCGCCGCCTGGGACGTGCCGGAGAACGAGTTCACCACGACCGAGAAGGTGACACTACGCCGGATACTGACACATACCTCCGGCCTCTCGGTCCCCACCACGCTCGGGTATTCCACCGAAGACGCGCTGCCCACGATCGAGCAGATACTCGACGGCGTGACTCCGGCGACGAACGAGCCGATCCGAGTGCTGCACACGCCCGGATCGCGACAGCGCTACTCGCTGGGCGGCTACGTCGTCCTGCAGCGGCTGCTGGAAGACATCACGGGATCTTCCTACGCCGACTTCGTGCGCGCCGCGGTGCTCGCGCCGCTCGACATGCGGAGCAGCTTCCACTCCCAACCGCTGACTGAAGCGCTGGCGGCGAACGCCGCCTCCGGCTACGAGCCGACGAACGAGCCGGTCCCGGGTCGCTGGCGCGTCTATCCGCAGCTGGCGGCGCTCGGCATGTGGACGACGCCTTCCGACCTCGCCCGGCTGGCCATCGAGGTGCAACGAACGTATGCCGGCGAATCGGACAGGATCATCTCACAGGCTTCGGCCGCGGAGATGGTGGCTCAGCAGTTCGAGAACCGCGGGCTCGGTTTCGAGGTCGGCGGTGAAGGGGATTGGCGCTTCTTCAGGTTGGAGGGGCACGGCAACAACTATCTGTCCGATCTCTTCGCCTACGTATCGCAGGGCATGGGCGCAGTGGTGATGACCAACTCATCGAACGGGGAAGGCGTGAAGGCGCACATCCTGCGTGCCATTGCGCTGGAATACGGGTGGCCAGATCTCGTGCCGGAGGAGATTGAGGTAGCGCAACTCGCCGACGGTGTCCTCGAGGAGCTGAAGGGCCGCTATTCGTATCATGGCAGGGACCGGGTCCTGGCCGTGGCAGGAGGACGGATCCTCCAGCGCGTCAGCGATCGAGACCGGGAGGAGGAGCTGTTGCCCCTGTCGGCGGACCTACTCGTCTCCGTCTCGTTCGGGTACCGCTACGCGGTCGAGAGAGATGCGACGGGGTCGGTTACGGGATTGACGTTCGTGCTGCAGGGCACGCGGCTGTTCATCACGTACGAGAGGGTGGATTGACCGCCGAGCTCGCAGGGCGGCACCAATCTTAACGCCGGATCAACGACGCGGCGCCCACTTCTCTAGGAACCGCAACACTGCGTCTTCGCTGTAGGAGCTACCACGAAGATAGAGTCGCTGACCTGGGCGGTCTGGCAGGCGGGCGGTCTCGCGGACGGGACCAGGCACGTGAAGATCAATCCTGCGCACAGGGTGATGACTCGCATCTGTCCGACCTAACTCGATCTGTGCCTGCCGACTACTCGTCCCTCGACTCGAGTGCCGCCCTGACTTCTTCCATATCCGGCTCGATGATCCAGACGTCGAAGCTGTCGGAGCGGGTGCTGGTGAAGGCGATCTTCGTCCCGTCCGGCGACCAGCGCGGTGTGTCATCGTAGGCGGGATGAAACGTCAGCTGAACCTGCTTTCCGCCGTCCGCGGGCATCACCCACAGATCGCAGTTGCGGCCCTCGCAGGCGCTGAACGCCAGCATGGTGCCGTCCGGTGACAGATCCATGTAGCGATAGGGGCGGTCGGTCTCGAACGTCAGCTGCCGTCGCTCCGCTCCCGTCGTGGAAACCCTCCAGATCGTCGATTCGTAGGACTCGATGCCTCTGACGTTTACGTAGATCTCGTTCCCGTCCGGCGACCAGCAGCCGGGTATGGGATACGTTTCCTCCTGGCTGAAGACGATCGTCGACTCACCCGTTCGAATGTCCAAGACCCAAAGGTTGGATCCCTCCCTGAAGGCGATGCGGCGCCCGTCCGGAGACCAGTTGGGGTTCCCCCCACGAAAGATGGGGATCGATTCGGGAACGATGCGAATCGGCTGGCCGCCCTGAGACGATATCAGTCTGATGGCGTTCCCCGAGTCCGCATCGAAGACGATGTAGTTACCGTCGGGCGACCAATCGGGATGCTCGCCGATGAAGTCGGTGAACTGCCGGGGATCGCCGCCCTCCGCCGGCACCTTCCACAACCCGGTCATCCACGCGCTGTCACCCCGGGTCCCGAAGGAATAGATGATGGTCTTCCCGTCCGGAGACCAGGAGGGAAATCCTTCTTGGGCGGGATGGGTAGTCAGCCGTCGCACCGGGTACCGCTCCTGCCCGTGGAGAGTGGTAGCGCATGAGAAGGCCAGAACGGACATAGTCGCGACGAGGAGCTTCTGGGTGGTCATGCGTGATCTCCGGTCTCCGGTTGATAAGTCAGCTGGACAAGGCCGCTCGGATAGGGCTTGAGCTCGATCAGTTTGAGGGAGTCCTGTCCCGCGGCGGCGGCGAATATTGGGATACCACCGCCGAGGATGACCGGCACGACCGCGATTATGTAGCGTGAGATGAGCCCGCGGGTTCGAAACGATGCGGCGAGCCGGCCGCCGCCCATCAGCCAGACTCTCTTCAGCCCACGCGCGCCTATCGCGCCAATGACTTGTGCCGGATCCTCCGAGGTCAGCGTGACGCTGGGATGCGCGATGGGGAGGTCGCGGCGCGTGAAGACCCAGCTCGGCTTGTCGGGTGCCTGCCACGGCCCGTGCTCGAGGATGAACTCGTAGGTGCGACTCCCCATCACCAGGGCGTCGACCGACGAGTAGAACTCGGCGAACCCGTAGTCTTCGCCGCCGGCCTGAAAGGGCTCGAGCCAATCGACGCCACCGTCGGTCGTAGCGATGTAACCGTCGAGGCTGCAGGCGACGTAGTAGAGGACGTGCGGGGTCATTCTAGCTCTCTGGCCGACCGGAGTCGCCGCGTCATCATGTCATCCCTTTGTACTCGACTTCGGCTCACATACAATGCACCTCCGGGGGCAGTCCTCTGGGCAACATCTCGGCCAGCGTCAGGATGGGGCGTACAAGGCCGGGCAGCAAGCGCGCATGTGAGGCGCACGTGATGGTAGCAGCGCAGCTTGGCTGCGTCGGCCGTGGCCCGGGCGGGCCGCCAGGGCTTGTTAGCTCGAGCAGCCACAACCGCCGCTCACAACAAGGTTGCCGGGCTTGGGCGGATCGGCTATGTCTCCCAGCATTTGGAGCGAGTCGGCCCACCGAGCTCCCTTCCGTCAACCAGTGAGGATCCATGCGCACGGACCGGATGATCGCCGCTGCCCTGCTCTGGTGCGCCGCGCTGCTCGGACCTCTATCGGCCGTTGCGCAAGTCGCGCCGGCAGCCGGACCCCAGCCCGTCGTCTACACGATCCGCGTCCCGTCACCCGAAGCCCAGATCGCGACGCTCGAGGCGTCGCTGCCGACGGAAGGCCGAGCCGTCATCGAGGTCATGATGCCGATCTGGTCCCCGGGGTTCTATCGGATCGAAGACTATGCGGCGCAGGTCCGGACCGTGTCGGCTCGCGCTGCGGATGGCGATGCGCTCGCGGTGGAGCGCACGCGCGCCAACCGGTGGCGGATCGCGACGGGCGGTGCGTCGCGCGTCGTCCTCTCCTACGAGTTGATCTCGGTTGGGCGATCGGTGACGACGAATTGGGTGTCGGCCGAGCTGGGCGTGCTGAACGGGCCGGCGACCTTCATCACGCTCGCCGATGGGACCGGGCGCCCCCAGGAGGTACGACTCGAGCTGCCTCCAGCGTGGAAACGCGCCGCTACGGGGCTGACCGCCGCACCCGACGGCGAACCTTACCACTACCGCGCCGACGACTATGACACACTCGTCGATGCGCCAATCGTGGCCGGCGATCTCTCGACCCACGAGTTCATGGTGGACGGTGTGCCGCACTATCTGGTGGACGTCGGCCCACGCGGCGCGTGGGACGGGGCGCGGGCGGCCAGGGATCTCGAGCGGATCGTCGAGCAGACCTTACCGCTGTGGGGCAGATTGCCGTACGAGCGGTATGTCTTCCTCAACGTCTTC
>JABAOH010034483.1_pt1 | contig 15549 bp, 14 predicted proteins | sample 7062181 | NCBI WGS metagenome assembly JABAOH01 (sample SAMN14538630, study PRJNA623070) | marine sediment metagenome | biome: marine biome [ENVO:00000428]; feature: marine pelagic biome [ENVO:01000023]; material: deep marine sediment [ENVO:00002113]; isolation source: pool of 5 deep marine...
TGTCAATTACGCAGTCCTCGATCATGGTGTTCTTCCCGACCTCGACTTCCTCAAAGAGTATGCTTTTGTTAATGGTGGAGCCTCTCTCTATCTTGCATTCTTCGGCTAGACTTACCGAGGGTCCTATGGCACATCTCTCCTCTACTTTGCATCCTGCATCTATAAACACAGGACCCTGGATTAAGACTCCTGTGCCTATTTGGGTGTTTCTCTCAATCCTTATGTTCGGCCCTCTTAAACAGGCTGTCGGGGCAATCCTGGATGACTCGATCTGTTCTGGGATGTGTTTAAGTGTCGCGCTGTTTGTCTGTATATAGGTTTTAACATTTCCGATATCCGACCACATCCCTGAGAACACATAGCCATATATTGGTATGCGTTTCACAAGGTGCTCCCAGAGCTCCCCAATCATGTCAGGTTTTTTTCCAGCCGCCCTAACGTCTTCGATGTATTCAGGGAGATATCTCTCTGTGAACTTGCCACTGAGACAGTATATGGCCGTTGCAGCCAGAAAGGAAAAGGCCTCCTCAACTCTGGGTTTCTCTTGAAACCTCTGTATCCTTCTCTTCTCATCGATCTGCGCCACCCCGTATTGTCGAACGAGTTCTTTTTCCCTCAACTCGTATAGTGCTATAGTGGCAGCAGCCTCCATCTCTCTATGATGATCTATAAGGTCCCTGATATTCAATTCGTGAACGAAGTTGTCACCCCCAAAAAACAGGCACTCGTCCCGTAGCTGTATCTGATCCAAAACGTAGTTCATGGCTCCTACAGAGCCTAACTTGTCTTCATCGCTGGTGGTCTCTTCATAGACATAGACGATGTTAACGCCGATTTCTCCTCCATCTCCAAAATATTTTTCGATTTCGGACTGGCCTTTTCTGAGTGATATAACCAAATCGTTTATACCGGCGCCCTTCAAAAGTTCAATCGTATGTAATAATACTGGTTTACCAGCCAATGGTAGAAGGCACTTTGACAACCTCAAGGTCAGGGGGAACAGCCTGGTTCCATACCCTCCGACTAAGAGAACAGCTTTCATAGCCACATACACCATAGAACACATTAACTATAAGCTTACCAACGGCAATAACGATCTAAAAAAGATAGGTTAAGGAGATTTATTCCGTAAGGTATTTAGAGGGCTAGGTTTACTTTATCTGCAGTGACAGTGGTTGTCGAAGAACAAGGACGAGGAGCCAAAGCAGGGTAGAATCGAGTTCAAGTTTCCCATGCTGACGGTGAGGACGCAGGCTTTCTTGAAGCTTTACGACAGACTCGGCTCCTACAGAGCCTCACGTCCACTTGCATGGGTGGCTCTTATCATCATGCCCATAGTTGCAGGCTTTGGCATCTTCCTCATATCCACAAGTCTCATTAATTTGCTTACAATGCCTGAGGTCCGAGAAGTTGCACGTGAACTCGGACCTCAGGCATACATCTTATTGCCTGGAATCAACCCCTACCTCCCTATATTCTTCGGCTGGATGGGGATAGTGGTCGCAATAGCGGTTCACGAAGGGGCTCACGGCGTGATAGCTAGAAGCCTTGGATTTAGGGTGAAGTCCAGCGGACTTCTCTTCATACTCGCGATTCCCATAGGTGCTTTTGTGGATGTAGATGAGGTGGAGATCGAGAAAGCCAAGGCTAGGGATTCTGTGAGGGTGTTAGCAGCGGGACATGGAGCTAATATCGCCATAGCTCTGATCTGTATATCTGCGGTTACGATCATCACTGCTGGTTTGAATCCTGTGATTGATGGGTTATATGTCGCTGATGTCTTGGAGGACATGCCTGCCGAGAAAGCGGGTCTATCGGTGGGAGACGTGATCATAGGGCTTGATGATAAACCAGTAACTTTGCTCAATGACTTCACTGCTACGTTGAAAAGCAAAAAACCGGGGGACACCGTGTACGTGACGGTGGCAAGGGGAGAGAAGTGGAAAGAACGTATTTCTATTCCTGTTGGAACGATTGAGCGTGAGGGTAAGGCTTTCCTGGGCGTAAGTCTAGGTGAAATGCTTATAGAACAACGTCTGGAGACATATCGAACGCTGGCTACGAAAACGCCGTTTATACACTTTGTTCCGCCTACATTAGCCTCAAACATGGTACCGTTCTCTGAAGCCCTAAATGCTTTTTACACACACGCGCTTGGAGAGCAGTGGCACATCTTGGCAAATATCTTGTTCTGGTTGTGGTTTGTCAACGTAAATTTGGCGATATTTAACGCGCTGCCCATCTATCCTCTCGACGGTGGACAGGCGTTTAAATTCTTTTTGAGGAATGTGATGGGCCATAGGTTCGGTGAAAAGGTGGTCACCCGGATAACCGTTGCTGTAACAGTTGCCATGGCGGGAATGATAGCGTTGATGATAATTTTTCCATATATCTAATCGTTGTGTTCATGATAGGAATTTATACAGGACGACCTTCATGACTGAACCTCTGTTGGCCTTATGGAGCAGTTTAGGAGGCTTTGCCTTTGCACCGTGAAGACCCTGAGAAAAAGATGAGGTGTATTTACTGCGGTGGTAAACCCTTCTACCACAGAAGGTATTCAGGGGAGACCCTCTGCAGAAGACACTTCATCGAGACCATCGATAAAAGGGTCTACAGAGAGGCGAGGAAGCACCTAAAAGAAGACAGCAGAGTCGGTTTAGCCGTCTCCGGGGGTAAAGACAGCCTCGTATTAGCCTATTCAGTGAATAAGCTTAAAAAACGCTTTCCCGACATGGAGTTGATAGGCCTGATCGTCGATGAAGGTATTAGTGGCTATAGGGAAAGGGCAATCAAGAAGGCTGATAAGGCGCTCTCACATCTGAGTGTCATCTACCACGTCTTCAACTTCCGGGATCACTTCTCCACCACATTGGACGAGGCAATTAGGCTTTTAGGGAAAGACGCGATGCCCTGCAGCCTCTGTGGGGTACTGAGGAGAAGGGCGATCAGCATCTTGGCCGAGGAGACAGAAGTGGAAGCTGTCTTGACAGGACACAACGCAGATGACATGGCTCAGACGATAATCCTGAACATAGTGCAAGGCAACGTAAGGAATCTTGCACAAGAGATCGAGTTCCCCGGGGTGGTGAAGAGATTTAAGCCCCTTAAGGAGGTATTGGAGAAGGAAGTCGTCCTCTACGGATTGATGAGTGGCATAGACTACTACTCAGACCCATGCCCCTACTCGGGATTCGCGCTAAGGAACGATATCAGAAACTTTCTATTAGCGTTGGAAACCAATCACTCTGGTGTCACATATTCGATCATCAGATCCGCCGAGAAGATAATCGAGGGGATAAGCCCCCCTCCAAAAATAGGTAGATGTATGAGATGCTCCTATCCAACGACGAGAGAATTGTGCAAAGTCTGTGAGGTGCTGAGGAAGGTAGAGGAACTTAAACAAACAAGCGAACGAGGTTAAAAATGAGGCCACCTAATCACTTTCTTGGATATCGTTTCGATAGTTTTTTATAGGTAGAAGCTATCGTATTAGTAAAGTCTGAGCAATAGGTGTATCCTGATGTCAGTTCGCCTGGACGAGATTGTTTACCGATCATACATCGTCAAATACATCGTTAGATTATTGGAGTACATTATGGCCGTTGGAAAGAAGATCGGGATGGAGGAGGCTTTGAAGACTTATGCCTCTACAGAGTGGCGTAGAGGGAGGACATGGGTCAAGGAAAACCTTTCAAAGCTCGATATAAGGGGCGAAGATGCGAAGGCGGCCTGGGCGCTGGTCAAACACTCATTACGAATGTTCGATCCAAGACCGATAAACCCTTCGGAGAACAAGATCGTAGAGGACAGACCAGAAAAAGTTGTGGTGCACAGGACGGCGTGGTGCCCCATCCTCGAGGCCTGTAAGGTGCTGAATCTCCCTCCACACGAGATATATCCCCATTTCATCATCCAAAACGCCGACGCGTTAATAAAAACTCTTAACCCCAAACTCTCCATTAGAATGGGCAAGCTGAAACCAGAGAAGAACTTCGTCGAATACATAATCGAGCTCGAAAAATAACCAACAACACCGTCTAAATAATGGCCGTCGAATCCTTTTTAAGAATGTTTTACTTTCAGCCGTTCTCAGCCCCAAATCGAAAACATTTAAACGATTTCTGCAGAATAGTTTTGGCGGCGGGTAGGGTCGGGGGGTCAGCCGTCCCCACCCGTCTGAAACCGGCTATACGCAGGGACCAGTAACCCCCGGGTAAATCCCCGAAATCCCATCCAGCCACCAGGAGGACAGAGATGTGGCTCTGACTGGAAGGAGCCACACAGTGAGAAGTCTCCTTGGAGGAGGGGATGAACCACGAGGCATCGAACCGGGTCAGGCCCGGGAGGGAGCAGCCCTAAGGTGTAGTGTGGTTGCTTTCCACCATCGGGGTTGAATCTACCCCTTGGGAGGGGGTTGGGAGATTAGGGTCGGAACCGGGGGATCCGCCGCCAAAAAAGTCTAGTATGCCAATTTAATTAGGTCGATTTTAGGCCTCTCCACTCCGTCTTCTTTCCTCTTTATATTCCTCCGCCGTCTCCCAGACATCAGGAGGCATCAAATCGATCTCGGCTATGCAGCGAATCTCCTTCGCCTGGGTCTCGGTGATATCCAGTCTCTCGGCTATCTCTTTGTCGGTGAGAGGTCTAGGCCTGTACCTCTGCCCATCATAGCGCTGAACCGCGAGGCTGTGCTTTAAGACCTTGTCTCTAATCATCTTATAGAGTTTAGGGGAAACCTCAGAGCTCACGCCATCACTCTCCTGCCTTAGGCCTCAACACTCTTGTCCTTACACATACAGGGCAGAGTCTGAGACACTCGTAGCACCGTCCTACTATCTCTCGAGCTCAAGTTCTTCACGACGGCACCGAAGAGGCTCCCATAGATCATCTGTCGCCTCCTCTCGACGTGCTTCTCCTCCAAGATCCGGTTTAAGTTGTGCTGGAAAGCTGAGATCCAGTTGGCCTGGGGTACACATAGATGCCTACGATACTCCATCCATCTGATCTTTCCTTCGGTGAGCTCTCCTGACAGACACTTGGGGCAGGCCGCCAGGCACGGTGTAGATTCTTTCTCATCCCACAGCTTTACGCAGACTTCATCTGGGCAAACGGGCTCCTTTAGCGGCCCATCGGCCCTCAAGGGCATGGAGGTGATGGTGCAAGCGAAACTCAGCAGCCCGTGATCCCTGTTCAGTATCACTCCTCCGGCAAGAGCTCTCGTCCCCAAGCCTGCCATCTCAGCACAGAGTTTCAGACTTAGGAAGGGACTAAGCCCAGCGACATCGCCGGCATCATAGTAGATGGCGTAATGCCCATACTCCCTCTCTAAGAGGGAGGAAATCTTCATAGTTAGAGTAGCTCTCATTGTGGGGAACGCCCTGTTAATTGTCATTACTCTGAGATTTGGCCCACTGCTGAGGCGCCGTTATCAACTGATACCTTTTGATATGCTTTTCCACCGACATCTCGATCAAGCCTTCAATTCAGCCTATTAGAAATAAAAGTGTTCTAATGTGTCATGATGAATTCTAGAAAGCTTTTATTGACTCAAATCTTCTACATAGGTAAATTGGAATGTGATACCTATGCCTATAAGACCTTCATCTAGGTGGAGCAAAGGTGTTGGAGCCATGGCTAGGGCGGCCTCTCCTTTGACAGCCCTTAAAAGAGAGTTCAAGCAGAAGGGAGAAGAGATCATCGACCTGCAGGCTGGAGACCCTGTTATATGGGGCCACATCAACCAGCCCCTCTCGGAGAGTCTCCTCCAGGCAGTAGAGGAAGGGTCACATATGTATCCAGGAAGCACGGACTGGTTCGGGAGGCTTAGAGAGGCCATATCGAGCTTTGAACGCGTCGAGCGAGGCATCGACTGCTCTCCAAAAGATGTGATCCTAACGCCGGGGTGTGCAGCCGCCTTTAACGTGCTTCACTACACACTCCTAGATAGAGGGGATGAGGTGGTGTGCTTCGAGCCCTATCACTACCTCGCCGCCCCCACAAGCTACTTCTCCTATTTCGGAGCGAGAGTGGTGAGCTGCCTCACTGATGAGTCAAAGGATTGGGAGCCTGATTTGGATGAGCTACGTTCAAGAGTCACCGATAAGGCAAAAGCGATCTTTGTAAACAGTCCTAACAACCCAACTGGAGCCGTTTATAGGGAAAGATTACTCAGGGATATCGCCGACATCGCCGGAGAACACGACCTGCCCATCATCTCAGACGAGATATACGGCTTGATCACATATGATGGAGTGGAGGCGGAGTCAACGGCGGCCGTGGCGGGAGACGTCCCGGTGATGGCGATATCAGGAATGTCTAAGTTCTTCGTAAGGCCAGGTTGGCGACTGGGCTATATAATATTTCATGACCCTCAGGAAAAGATTGCCGAGATCCAGGATACAATGAGGAGGGTTGCAACAGCCTATGGACACATGACCTCCTGCATACCAACACCCATCCTCGCGGCGGCGGCGAGGATCTACAAAGGATCCATAGAGACGGGAAGGGAGATGGTCGAGGAACTCCAAGTCAGGAGAGATTTCACCTTTAAACGCCTCAATGAGATCGAGGGGATGAGCTGCACGAAGCCCCAGGGAGCACTTTACGCTTTCCCCCGCCTGGAGGAATACGGGGAGGTATGGAAGACGGAGGAAGACCTCCTCTCCGATCTGCTCAGAGAGGAGAAGATTGCCCTAGACACGGGGTCTTGGTACGGCAAATCGGGGAAGTGGCACTTCCGGACACTAATTTTACCTGAAGTCCCGATCCTCGAGGATGCATATAACAGGCTGGAGATGTTCCTTAAGAGGCATACCTAAAGCAGCACTTCCACCGATACCTTTACCGTAGAGACATTAAACACCAATAAGACGATAGATGCTTAGAGTGGTAGATCAGAGTTTGGACTAACTCGATAAGCTTGCAGCTTTCTCGGCGAGCTTGCTCTTAATACGCTTCAGCCTGAAGAAGTCTTCCCTGCTCCGTTCGCTGAGCATCTGTTCTATAGTGGCCACTGAGATATTGACATTGGGTATAATGATATATTTTAAAGCGTTCACCCGTCGCCTCGTGGAGAGGATCGCGGCGTAGAGCCGAAGTACACCACCCTCCAGCTCTGCTAAGTGCACAAGGGACTCCATGGCCTTCCTCAGATCCTTGACGGCGTCCTCCAAGACCGCATTTGACTCCGTGATGGTATATGAAGGAACTTCCTCCAAGGGTTTCAAGCTGATCTTTGGCAGTCTCACCCCCATAACGTTCTGCTCTACCACCTCCACAGAGGCGATGGAAGAGGAGGCACTGGAGACAGTTTCGATCGATGCCTCACCACTTACGGCAATGGCCTTTAGGAACCCCTTATAGATCCGGCGAAGCTCCTCTATTGTCTTCTCTCTGTGCTCCCTGTATTCATGGGAGTACTTGAAAAAGTTCATGAGAAGAGCGTCGAGCTTCTCCTGCAGGAGATCGTGGCCTCTCTGAGCTAGCGTCAGCCTTCTCTTGAGAATTAAAAGGTTCATGCGGGTGGGGGAGACCGACACGCTACTCAGCCTCTCCTCCCTGCCCGCCTTTGTAATACTTCTTGATTACCTCGACATCGATCCGCTTCAACTCGGCCTCTGGGAACATGGATATGAGCTCCCAGCCCAGATCAAGGGTGTCGAAGACGCTGCGTTCCTCGTAGAATCCCTGTGATATAAATCGCCTCTCAAAGAGATCGGCGCTCTCCAAGTACTGTTTGTCCCTCGGCATTAGGGCCTCTTCCCCGATCACCGCAACGAGCTCCCTCAGGGATCGGCCTTCCGCATAAGCATAATAAAGCTGATCCGAGAGACCTCGGTGATCCTCCCGAGTCTTACCGGGGCCGATGGCTTCTTTCATCAGCCGGGAGAGCGAAGGCAGAACATCAATGGGCGGATAGATGCCCCTCTGGTGGAGACTCCTACTCATCACAATCTGCCCTTCTGTGATATATCCAGTCAGATCAACAATGGGATGAGTGATGTCGTCGTGGGGCATCGTGAGTATAGGCATCTGAGTCACGCTCCCAGTCTTCTCATGGGTGCGGCCCGCCCTCTCATAGATGGAAGCTAGATCGGTGTACATGTAGCCGGGGTAGCCTCGCCTCGCCGGCACCTCTTCCCTGGCTGCCGATATCTCTCTCAGCGCCTCAGCGTAGTTGGTCATATCGATAAGGATCACGAGGACGTGCATCCCTAGGTCGAAGGCAAAATACTCGGCCGTGGTTAGACCCAGCCTTGGTGTGAGGAGCCTCTCGATGGCCGGAGAGTCAGCTAGGTTCAGAAACATGACGGCGTGGCGGAAGATGCCGCTCTCCTCGAACTGTTTTCTAAAGAACCGGGCCTCGTCCGCTGTAATGCCCATAGCCACGAAGACCACCACGAAGTCCTCCCCGCTCCTGAGAACCTTTGCCTGCCTCGCGATCTGGGCTGCCAATCTATTATGGGGTAATCCTGAACCGGAGAAAAGGGGAAGTTTTTGACCTCTGGAGAGGGTGTTCATCCCATCGATAGCTGAGATCCCTGTTTGAATGATGTCTGTTGGGTAGGCTCTGGCGTATGGGTTCAGGGATGTGCCGTGAACATCTCTCTTCTCACCCACGAGGAGGCCTCCGTGTAGGGGTCGACCAGAGCCATCGAGAATCATGCCCATTAGCTCATCGGTGACGGGAAACCTCAGGGGCTCACCGAGGAAGCGTACAGTGGTCCCTCCTATGTCTAGACCCTCTGTGCCCTCGAAGACTTGGACTATGGCCATTTCTCTGCTTACATCGAGGACTCTGCCTCTCCGGACCTCACCCTGCGGGTTTCTGATCTCCACAATCTCCTCGTATCGGGCGTTACGGGCTTTTTCGATGAAGAGAAGGGGTCCCTTGATCTCCCTTACAGTGCTTAGCTCCACAGAATAACGGTAGGTCATCACCTTACCACCCTTATCTCCTCAATCTCCTTTAACAGTGTCTCCACCTGCTCTCCAACCTCCTCGGTCTTGATGAACTTCAGTCTGGCGATCTTGTCGAAGATAGGCAGCTCTTCGACCTTGGAGTAGGGCATCCCAGCGGCGAGTAACTCCTCCAACCTCTCATTTAACTTTATGATCACCCTTAAGAGAAAGTAGGTCTTCTCAAAGGATGAGTATGTGTCCACTTCGTGGTAAGCGTGCTGCATCAAGAAGTCTTCCCTAATCGACCTAGCGATCGCTAACAGTAATCTCTGCGGTGGGGAGAGGGCTTCAGGCCCCACCAGCCTCACGATCTCTTTCAGCTCTTCCTCCCTTTGGAGGATTTCCAGGGCCTTAACCCTCAAGGCGCCCCAGTCAGGCCTCACTTCCTCCTCAAACCATTCGAGAAGCTCTTCGGCGTAGAGGGAATAACTCTTCAACCAATGGATGGCCGGGAAATGCCTCCGATAGGCAAGCTCCGTGTCCAACGCCCAGAAAACCTTGACCACACGTAGGGTATTCTGGGTTATGGGCTCGGAAAAGTCCCCGCCGGGCGGGGAGACAGCTCCCACGATTGTGATGCTACCATCCCTCTTGGGGGTTCCCAAGGCCTCGGCGCGGCCCGCCCTCTCATAAAACTCCGATATCCTGGCGGCCAGATAAGCCGGGTAACCCTCCTCTCCGGGCATCTCCTCCAGGCGGCCGGAGATCTCTCTCATTGCCTCGGCCCATCTAGAGGTGGAGTCGGCCATCAGGGCCACGTCATAGCCTTGATCTCTGTAGTATTCAGCCATGGTGATGCCGGTGTAAACGCTGGCTTCTCTTGCGGCGATGGGCATGTTAGAGACATTCGCCACGAGGATCGTTCTCTCCATCAGGAGCCGGCCCGTGTGGGGGTCGATGAGCTTCGGGAACTGTTCCAAGACCTCAGCCATCTCGTTTCCCCGCTCCCCACATCCCACGTAGACCATGATGTTGGAGTCAGACCATCTAGAGAGCTGGTGTTGGGTCACCGTCTTGCCTGTGCCAAATCCGCCGGGTATGGCGCCTGTGCCTCCCTTGGGGATAGGGAAGAACATATCTAGTATTCGTTGGCCTGTGATGAGGGGGATGATAGGCGGGAGTCTTCTTTGGATAGGCCTCGGGATGCGGACAGGCCATCTGTGGTACATCTTTAGGTCTCTCTTGACGCCGTCTGTTTGGACCGTTGCCACCACGTCCTCCACCGTATATTCATCCTCATCCGCGACGTTTTTTACGCGGCTCACAGGTAGTTTGGGAGGTGCTATGACCCTGTGTATTATTGTTTCGGTCTCCTCGACCTCTCCTATAAGGTCACCACCGTGGAGTTCATCTCCGGCTTTGATCTTTGGTACGAAGTGCCATTTCTTCTCTCTAGGGAGAGCATCAACGGTCAGTCCTCGGGAGATGAAGATTCCCGAGAGCTGTTGGAGTATCGTAAGGGGGCGTTGCACACCGTCTAGGATGCCGCCGAGGAGGCCGGGCCCCAACTCCACGGAGAGGGGTTGACCGGTTCTCGACACTATCTCCCCTATTCTCAGGCCTTCGGTCTCCTCGTAAACCTGGACCACGGCTGCATCCTCTTTCAGGGCGACCACTTCGCCGAAGAGTTCTCGCTCACCCACTCGGACAACTTCACCCATCTGGACATCTCCTAGAGCCTCGGCCTCCACGATGGGGCCGGAGACTCTCCTTATCCTCCCGGGTTCTTTGTATACCTGCTTCTCAAGGCTCATCTATCCGCTGACCCCCCTCATAAGAGAAGTTGTAACTACATCCACGATATCCACGATATCGGCGTAGGGGGACTTGATGGAGTTGATGAATATGACCGGAGGAGCCTCTGAGCCAAGATTGGAGATCAAGTCGATGAGTTCATCCCCGGCGAACTCCACGGTCACGAGGAAGATACGTCTCTCTTCCTTTCTGAGGGACTCATTGATGAGGGCGACCGCCTCGGCGGGTGAGTCTACAACCCTTCCCTCAGCCACGCCGGCCACCGCATAGAGGTTTACGGTGAGCTTATCCCCTATCACTACTGGTCTCTCGTCTCTGCTCATCCCCCTCAGCCCACTATTACATTAAAACAATCGTTTAAAAACAATTTAGAAAGTTCTTGTTAGGCTAAGGTAAATCTATGAGAAGTATAGATCACCTGAAAAGCCTCTCGTAGAGCTTCTTCATCACTTCCTCCCTAATATTCTGGATGTAGTTCTCCAGCTTGAAGTCGACTATGGCGCTGGTATCCAAGGCCTCGATTACGAAACCATGGCTTATGGTGTGGTCCTCAGAGACAGTGAACTCCACGTCGGTGAAAGCCTTGGTTATCCTTCCCCTTCCCACAAATAGCCTTTTCTCTCCTTTAGAAACTCTGACTCCGTATCTAGAAGAGCCCAGACTTGAGATGATATTTCCAATAACAGCCGTTATTAAACTTTTGTAGCGGGACTTATCTGAGATGAGGTTCTCAGTGATCCTCTGGGAGAAGGCTCCAAAGACCTCTTCAAGGATCTCGTTCCTGGCATTGGTCATCATGTCTCTGGCCTCGACCTCGTAGAGGCTTTTAGCCATATCGATTTTCCGATCCGCTAAGACCTGGGCTCGAGAGATGACCTCTTCGGCTCTCCTCTCTCCCTCGACTTTTCCTTCTCCCTTCGCCTTTTCGACGAGTTCTCTTTTCAGTTCTTCTGCTAGGGTAGTGATCCTCTGGGCTTCTTCCGCCGCTTCCTCTTCGATGTGTCGAACGAGGTTCCCTGTGATCTCCAAGTGACTAGACCCCCACCTCAGAGAGGAGCTCTTCGCTGATCTCGGCGATGAGTCCCTCCATTTTCCCTCTGACCTCCTTCTTCATCTCCTCTACGCCTTTCTTGGTGTCGTCTAGAATTTTGTCCTTCAGTGCCTCGGCCTCCTCTTCGGCCTGCTTTAAGATCTCTTCACGCCTCTTCTCGGCTTCCTCAGCCTTCTTTCCGATCTCCTCTCTCCTAGCTCTCTCCGCTGCTTCTTTTGCCTCTTCCTCGATTCTTTGAGCCTTCTGTTTGGCTTCCTCTATTATTTTCTCAGCGTTCTCCTCTGCTTTGATTATACTCTCCAACGCGGCGTCGCCCAAGGCTTCTACCCCACTAAAATTCGGAGAGGCTAACATAAAAACTTGATGCTAACACAAGGACTTTCGGATTGATGGGAGAAAATCCTTTGGCTCAGAGAGGGTGGAGGCTAAGGGTGCTTATCTCCTCCTCAGAGAAGAAGTCTGAGAGATCTCCGTACTCATGGAGCATCTGGGATAAAGGTGGATAGGTCAACGAAAGGAAGGGGCTACGACCTCCATCAAAGAACTTCTGCAGGGTGGCTTCCATGTGTAGTATCGTTGACCCAGATGTCTCTCCTTTCTCGTCCTGGGGGATAACCCTCTTGAAGAGAGCCTCGACACCTTCTTCGACCTTGACCGATGAGAGAAGGATATCTAGCCCGGTCTCTCGAGAGGTTTCAGAGATGAGAGCCTTTGTCTCGTTTATTAAGTCTAAGAGTATGGAAAGCGAATCCTTGTCTGGGAACGGGGTTTCGCCGATCATCGCCGGAATAAGCTCCACTCCGAAGAGGTTCAAATAATAATAAAGTTTAAACTCTTTGATGGCTGTGGAACTGTTTAAATGAATGGACGTTCCATCAAGGATAGACCTTTTTTGAGTGAAGTAGGTCGTAACGTACCCTATGACTTGGAATAGGGACTCCTCGAAGAGAACCCTGTTACCATCAGACTCGGCGGCAAGTGATGGGAGGTTGATGGATGCGAAGGCCGCGGCGATGGATGTATTCTGACCCCCTTCAGGGAGCCTCAACCCATCGGCGAAGTAAAGGTGGCCTTTCTGCCAGGGAAACATATGATTGGCGAAGAGGGCGTTTCCACCCTGATCGATAAGGGAGGAAACTAGTTTTCCGAGGGTGTTTCGATACTCTTTTATAAAAGGAACCGAAGGCGGGAGATAATATACCAGGTTTATCAAGTCACCTCGATGATTAGAGGCTGAGGCCAGTATCTGATGAAGGGCACGTTCAGTCGAGGAGGATTTGGGAGATCCTTTAGAGGGATAGATGTAGCCCAAGGTCAGCTTAGGACGGCGAATGGCAAGCACTCTACGTATGTAGCTGACAAGAGATGAGGTATCCCACTCATCACCGTTGAAGTCTGATAAGAGGTCTTGGACACCAAAGACCTCTAACTCTTGAGAGATTTTGCAAGATAAACGGCTCAGCGTTTCAGCTAAGGAAAGTGGCGTTCTTGGCTCACTTTCTCCATGGAGGTCGAGATGGTGCTCTGAGTCCAATGCAATGCGGGAGATGAGGAAAGGGTTTCTACTGTTCTCTAGATTGATCTTCCCCATGTAATGGGCGTCGCGGACAAGAGGTGGCAAGAATTTCTGTAGGAAGTGATCATAGACTACCCTGTTAAACAGATCGTCCCTCACGGTCGAGAGATCGTCCGTTGATAGGAGGAGGGTATCAAGCTCCGCCGCGGTGGGCCCCATCTGGATGTTCGGGGCGAGGTAGGGGTAGAGGCCATATTTAATTAGTGAAGCGTTCACGAGATCGTAAAGGATGGATGGATGGATGGTGAGGAGGGGCAAGGACTGAACTCCTTCGTATACAGATTCAACTAGGGCGGGTAGGGTATGGCTAGGTACATCAAGACTGGTGAAGAGTGTAAGGAGGAAGTCTTTCGTTATCCTCTGAGGCTGGGTGGTGCTCTGAAGCCACTGCTTCTTCTCAGCTGAGGTGGAGTCCCTCAGAAGCGAGGTTAGGTTCTTGACCACAGACCTGCCCTTATCGGTGGGACGGTATTTCTTATCCTCACCCCGGAATATGAGGAGGCTCCTCTTCAATTGTTTGATGTGGTAAGCGAGGACGTTCGGTTTGACTCCGTGTTCTTCGGTGAGGTGTAGGAGATCTGAGTAAGAGGCGCCGCCACTCTCAGAGACGCAGAAGAGGATCTGCAGCCTCAAAGGATTGGAAAAGGAGGATAAGAAACTCCCTAGGGACTCCACTTTACGACTCATTTCGAGCAGATATTCTATATTCACAGTTACGCATCTGTCACTTCGTCTATCGCTGTAAATATATTTGAGTCTTTATTACCCAGCAGGAATCGACCATTTAGTCAAACCTCCTGTATCAGAATCTCTTGATATTTCACACCCTGACTTGTGCCTTCTTCTTATATTGCATGAAAAAATGTTGAGATTGCTGACTGTGTGTAATTAGCTTTTTAAAGGAGTCTAAGGGAACTTCTTAGGTCTTATATGCACATACGTCGATAGGTTGTGGAGGCATCACTAAATATGATCGACCCCGAGGAGATGATGAAGACGGCCAGGATGGCCGTGGAGATCTGTACGGCGGTAAAACCGCATGAAGATGTTTGCATAGTAACCGACATAAACAAGACCAGCATAGCCGACGTGCTATTCCTGGCCTGCAGAGACGTGGAAGCCGAGACCGTTGTCTTAACGATGAAACCGAGGCAGATTCATGGAAACGAGCCGCCCAGGGTTATAGCTGCTGCTATGGCCGCTGCCGACGTGGTCTTCACACCCACGACCTACTCAATTACCCATACTGACGCGATGGTGGAGGCCTGTGAGGCGGGAGCAAGAGCCCTCATACTAAGGGGCATCACCCAGGAGATGATGGTAAAGGGAGCCATGACAGCCGACTACATCAGGCTCAGAGAGAGAACCCAGAGGGTCGCTGACAGGTTGAGTGAAGCCTCTGTCGTCCACGTGCTCTCGAAGCACGGAACCGATGTCAAGATGAGTCTTGATAAAAAGAGAGCCGCTGTCCTTGCGGGATTCGCCACCGAGCCTGGAACCTTTGCCGCACTCCCCGATGGGGAGGCCCCCATATGCCCTGTTGAGGGTACAGCTGAGGGCACCGTAGTCTTCGACCATACCATGGACGGTGTTGGCCGGTTGAAACAACCCATAAAGCTCGTGGTGGAGGGAGGTAAAGCGGTAGAGATCAAGGGTGGGGAAGAGGCAGAGAGACTGAGGGAGATCATAGCCTCCTCGGATGAGTACGCCACCAACATAGCAGAGTTTGCCATAGGCACCAACCCGAGGGCCCTCCTCATAGGCAATATGGCCGAAGACAAGAAGAAGGAGGGAAGTGTGCACATCGCTATTGGAGACAACCACAAACTAGGGGGCACTGTTACCAGCTCAATACACCTCGACGGGCTGATGGTGGCTCCCACCGTGATGCTGGATGGTGAAACCTTGGTAGAAGACGAGAAAATACTAATCTAGGAATAACTGACACAGGCCCTCTTTTAGTGTAAATAGAAACTTTCACGTGATCAGAGGATTAACTGATCACGGTCATGACTGTATATGTGCACTCCTTTGATGCTACGGAGTTTATCAATAGATTCCAGCGCCTGCACCGGGTTATAGAGTGTACCCGGTATGTTTCTTCTCTCCAAATTTTCTCTTAGAGGAGAAGCATCGCCACAGTAAATGTATTTCTCATCTTCAGTGTCTACGACGACAGACTGATGGGCAGGGGAGTGACCTG
>JABAOH010004039.1_pt1 | contig 15547 bp, 8 predicted proteins | sample 7062181 | NCBI WGS metagenome assembly JABAOH01 (sample SAMN14538630, study PRJNA623070) | marine sediment metagenome | biome: marine biome [ENVO:00000428]; feature: marine pelagic biome [ENVO:01000023]; material: deep marine sediment [ENVO:00002113]; isolation source: pool of 5 deep marine...
CGGCGTCATCGTCGGCTCCGGAGCTGGGGGGTACCTGTCCAGAAACTTCGGAATCTACTGGCCCTACTGGTTCGCCGTCATTGTTCTTGCCCTTGGTCTGATTGCTCAAGTGGTCGTATGGGTCGTACTCCGTAAGGAGTCCTTCGGACTAAAACCTGCACAGCACAGCCAGCCTGTATAACCCCATCCACAAGAAAGCAAAGATAACAACCTGACAGGTGCATCTCTGCATGTCCACATCAAATGGATAAAGAATCCCGCACCAAAACGGAGCCGAGCAAAGTGATTCCCCAGCACCAAAACGTAGTTCTACGAGTTCAATTAGCTGTTCGAGAGAAAGAGATGCTTATCTATGCTGCGTTTTGGTGCGGGGCTAAATCAGGTTTGCTGCCACGATACCGGCCGGAGGTCTTCGATTTTGGACTCGTCCAGCTCAATCCCAAAACCCGGCTTGTCCGGCAGTTCCAGCATCCCGTCCACAGGCCTGAGCTGGTGTTTCTCGAAGTCGTAGTAACTCTGCATCTTCTGAATCAGGTACTCCACGAGTGGACAAACCTCTATCGGCTGGCTTGCCACCACATGCATGGCGGCGTGGAGGCTGTGGCCGTGCGGAATCACATTCACCCCATGAACTGATGCCAGCGTACATATCTTGACCAGCTCACTTACTCCGCCACACCATTCCGGATCGGCCTGAACCACCATGATAGCATCGGCCTTGAGGAATTTGTGTACGTCCCAGCGACCGTAGAAATGCTCCCCCGTGGCCACCGGGATTGAGGTTTCGCGGCTTAGCTCGATGAAGGCATCCAGGTTGGCTGTCTGGAATGGCTCTTCTATCCAGCGCGGACGATATTGCTCTGCCCGTCTGGCCCAGGCCAAGGCATACTGAAGATCCCATTTCCAGAACGCATCAAACATGAGGTCCACATCGTCCCCCACGGCTTCTCGGAGCAGACGCACAACTCTCACATCTTCTTCAACACCCTTGGGACCATGACTGGGGCCGCGGTCGCGCACAAACCATTTTTGATGTCGATACCCCTGCTGCTTCAGCTCTCGGGCTTTCGAACGCAGAGCCGACGGTTCCTGAGAGAACCCCAGACAACTGGCATAGGCCCTAACCGTCTTGCGGGAGCCACCGAGAAGTCGATAAACGGGCAGACCAAAGAGGCGGCCGCGGATATCCCAGAGGACATTGTCCACGGCACTGAGGCCCATGATGTAGTGGCTGCCGCGTGAGTGCCGGCTTGCTCGAAACATCCCATCCCAATATGCTTCGTATGCCAGTGGGTCCTGTCCGATGAGGTTTCGTTTGAAGAACCGGCCAACGAACATCGCCGCCTCGTTATCGACCGGGCCATAGAGACCCGCCAGTCCCCCGTTAGTATGGACCTTCAAATAAAGGGCCTTTCTCTTGTTCTTTCCTGTCACCTGGAGGATTTCAACCTTTGTGATTTTCAAGTCCGCTCGCTTGCTTGGGCTCGCATATCCGAGTGGTTCTATAGTGGGCACGACTTTAGCATAAGCACTTAGGCTGGGGACTACACTCAGTGCTGCAAGGCTCGTTAAAAAACTACGCCGCTTCATACGGTCAACCATCTGTATCTCCTTTCCTGTTGCTGGATTATTCTGTTGGGGTTATTGTAATGGAAACAATAGCATATGTTACAGGTCGGGTCAGATTGATACCCAATCGAGTGGGTTGTTTTCGGGCGCTGACATCTTCCTGAATAGTTTCCGCCTGGATTTCGAAATCAGCACCGGTGACTTTTATGTCCACCTGCAGCGACTTTTGGGAATCATAGACCATCAGAGAATTAGGAGAGGATTGTTTCCAACCCTCGAAAGTTATCAAGGCCGTACCAAAGTCGCAAGGTTGGGAGAAAGTAACTTCATCGGTTACACTTAAAGAACCTGTGCCGATGCGGGAATAGACAAACTTACGTTCGAGCTTTCTGAGTTCCGGCACATCATAGGCCGAAGAAATATCCAGGACCAGTGTGTCTGTATTATCTGTAAAGCTCCGGCTAACCACGCGGCCACGGGCTTTTCTACCGGTTTGCTGCAATTTACCGGCGACAATGGGGACGGGATGGCCGAAGGAATTAAGAACGTTACTTTCGTAGCGACGGGAGCTGAATGTGCGGGCGGTATAGATTTCACCACCGGGATCAATCAACAAGGGTTCATCGTCCAGCACTACAACGAATGAGCCGACATCGTTGTGGTTGTGGTGCTCCTGGTTGTGGCCGCCCTTGAGGGCAACGGCCAGATGTGAGGACGAATTTGGACCCGGCCGGGAGATTAGGACACCAGCCTGGTCAAACCAGGACCGGATGCCCGGGTCCTGGGAAGAACCTTGTCCAGGTAGAGCGCGAGAAGCAGAATTGGAAAAGGAATACATCATACTTTGATACAATGAACCACCGGCAGTGACAGGGTCAATTTGCTCCCAGGAACGCAAAGCAAAGCCCAGGCGACGGCTGAGAAAATACATCAGTCTTGAGCTGGGTCGGGCGTTAATGGAACAATCGGCGAAGGCTGGATAAACACCATTGATGATTTCGATTTGAGCTCCGAAAGTGGCAGCTTTTTGGGCCTTGTTGTTTTGGAGCAGGTCCACTTTACCGTTAGTGGCCTGATAAATCATTTCGCTGAGCATAACATAGTAGCCAAAGCCATAGTTCCAATAGCCGAGGCCTTCGGAGCAGTAGCCGTCGTCAGTGAATCCATCAAGGAAGTTTTGTGAGTAGTTTTCTGCAGCAGCGATAAAAAAGGCACGTTGGCGAGGTGAATCAATCAAGGCCAGCGCCGAACCGGTTACGCCGGCAAGGCACACGGCGTTCCAGTTGTTGGTTCCGGTCATCCACCAGTTCTTTTCGCGTTTTCCAAGCACCATATCCTGATACGGCCCAAAGGTACGCCGATTCAGATTGTCGCGGATGAGCCGACGAATTTCGGGACTTAGTTTATCAGCCAGCAGATAATCGGCGGTAGCCAGGGACCAGCCACGCGCAGAAGAACCGAGGTCAATGTCGATGCTTGTCCCATTAAAGTTAGTAAGATCCCGGTCGTGGGCCGGCATGACCCATGTACGCTCGGAACAGAGTACTCGGACGATTTCTTCAAAGGCCGGTATAAAACGCCCTTTATTTTCCAGACATTCGGCCAAAGCAAACGTGCGGACTCTTCCTCGCCGACGGCCGCTGACTCTCTGCCAGCGGGTACGGTTGCCTGTGCGGGAGAAGTCCAGATACAAATCGTCGGGCTGTTCGGGAATGGGTCTTTGCAGAAGTCTCTGGGCCTCGGTAATTACTCTCTGGAACGAATCTTTTCCGGCCAGTTTTTTCCAGGCGTCCCGGTCAGTGATGGGCACGCCAAAACCTGTCGGCTTTTCAGGGAGCAGCGATGTGATGTATTCGATGCGATTTTGTTCGATCGTTTCAACTGCTCCAAGAGTAGCCCTTTGAGACAGGCTTATACCACAGGGAATGAGCATCAGTGCTACCAAAACAGAAACTAATAAGTGTGATTTGATTGCCACTTCTTTGCTGAACATTCTTGTTTCCTTTCATTAAGGCTATTAGGTTCTGCGCTTACAATGTTATTACTTCGGTACTATTTTGAAGGCAATATCATTGCCGATATGCAGGGCGTGGCCTCCGGTTGTTCTTAATTCCGGAATTGTGCAGGTGAGCTTGCCGTTGCTGCATTCAATGATTCGTTCCCTAAGATACCTGCCGCGCCAGGTCCTGTATAAGAGCACCTCATACTTACCTTCCGGCAGTCCGGATATCGTAAATGATTCGTTGGCAACACTAACACGAGGATTGACCACCCAGCCGAAAATCAGCTCGTCGCTCTTCATTGCCCAAGCATCACAGTTGGACGAAGTGATATCGGCAGGCTCAAAATCAAAATTCGCAAAATCGATATCCGACACAAATCTTGAGAAATAGAGCATTTGATTGGTGACGACACTATCGTTAATCCAACTCGAATACGCCCACCAGAAAGGTGTTGCACACAAACCATTTGTCAGGCTGACCCAGAGGGCATTGTGGTACATCGCAAGGTAGCCCGGCATGCCCGGCTCATAATACGTATGGTCCCAGCCACACTCGCCGACAATTGCCGGCTTATGAAAACCATTCCATAGATTCTGTGTCTGGACTGCGTAGTTGCGATAGCTCAACTGAAGTGGACTCTCATCGTCCGGTCCGAGCTTACCGCTCTTGGGGATTGGATGTCCCTGGGCCTCATAAATTTCTCGATTTGATATATCGAAGATCTTGTACCCTCCGGGCCACCATTGCCTTATACCGCCGCTTTGGCTTCCCGTGGTTGGGCGGCCGTATGGGTCATTCTCGTTAAAGTATTTGTCCACCTTGCGGCACCACTGTTCGGCTACGGCGTGTTCGCCCTGGGTCCAGCCCTCGGTGCCATTGATTTCGTCGACGATGAACCAGAGGAATAAGGCCCGGCTGTATCCCCAGCGGGCGATTATGTATCGATAGAGCTTCTCCTGGTATTTCCATGCCTCGTTATTTCCATAGAAGTCAACGGCGTCGCTAACGAGCCTGTAAGGATTGTTTCTATATCTTGCGTTTCCACCACCCCAGACAGCCATGGAAATGTAGGAATGAAACCAGATGTTCCAGCTAATGTACATGTCTCGTTCCTCACACCATTCGAAGAGCTGGTCCAAACGGCCGCAGCGGTTCTGGTCGTAGCGTCCCAGGCCGGTGCCCATCGTTTCCAGAGGAGTCGGGAAAAAGCTGATGAAATTTGCCCCTCGCTTTTTCAAGTTGTCGAGCCCTTCTTCTGTAATCCTGCCTTTATTAAACCGCTCATAGCTGTCGTTATACCACATGCCAACACCGTAAAATGAAGTGCCATCGTCATACCTGAGATACCGCCGGTTAGGCGCGATTTTCACGAACCCATAATGTGGGGAGTCTACCGCCGTGAAAGTGCCGGCACGGCTTTTACCGGTACCTTCGGAATCGGTCACTGAAACCACATATTGCCAGGTGCCTTTCTCAGTTGGAGAAAAACGCACCATCCAGAGGCTGGCCCAGCTGGATGGATTATAGAATCCCCAGATGTTCCATTTTCTGCCCGACGGTGAAGTGAACTCAGCCTGCAGGTCAATTTCATCAGGGTCAAAGGGATTGCTGTATTCAGCTTTAAGGTCAATCCGTAACTCAAATTTCTCACAGATGCCGATCCGATTAGAATTTGCTCGAACCGATAGGATTGACGGTGGTGTAGCTCTCGCGAGCGTCACCACAGTGAGACACATCATACTCACGGGTACCAAGAGGTAACCATTGACTTTTCCAGGCACTGCCATTCGAACCTCCTTTTTAGATTGTCTCGTGTCGTGAGTGTTCTGAATCCAGAACTTTCATCTGAGCCTATTTAGCTATAGATACTGAACCGTGCTTGCTTCACTAAGATACCCGAACTGACTTTTGGATGCAAGCCCGTCCTCTTTTGTTTGCTTACGGCACTTATGTGCAATCACCAGCTCCCATGGAACTCGGACAAACAATACCATAATAAGGAACACTTGGTCAAGACGAGTAAGACGCTCTTTTCTCGCCGGTTTTTTTGCGCGACTTTATGCACAGGAAAGGGAACAAAAGCAAATAAAGAATTTTAAAAAATAACAAAAAAAGTACAAAACCGTAACAAAACGGTAACACTTAGTTGTCATAATTGCTTTTGTTAAAGAAACCATTTTTTATTAACCTATTTGAAAGGAGCACTATTATGGAAAGGTTGAAGAACATCACAATCATCTTTTTGTTGGCAGTGGGCCTGCTTAGCTCTGTCGTTCTTGCCAAGGCCTCAACTGTCCTGCTGCAGGAAGGACTGTATGCCGAGCAGGTTGATGGTGACCTCGACGCAGCCATCAGAATCTATGGGCAGATAATCGAAGACAGTTCTGCTCAGAGGTCTCACATCGCCCAGGCAATGTATCGGCAGGGTATGTGCTATCTCAAAAAGCAAGATGAGCAGCGGGCCAAAGAGGTTTTTGCAAAGCTGGTCGCAAACTACAGTGACCAGACCAAAATCGTAGATAAGGTCAAGCCTATGCTGGACGAGCTTAGCGATGCCGACCCGGCAGCTCTGATGCCGCCTGAGACCTTAATCTACATAGAGACGGGCAGCCCGGGCAGGCAGATTGAAACCATCCTGAACATGCTAAAAGGAACTCCATTTGAAAATCCGCTTGCAGCTCTGGGTGGTGGTAAAGGCCCTGGGCCGGGTGGTAAATCACCCGGAGATATAATGGCGGCTCTTATGAATCCGGCTATGATGGCTGAATTCAAGAAGATACGGGGTATGGGGATAGGTATTACCGGTGTTGCTCAAAATAATCCACCGGTCATAGCGGTGTTGTTTCCCGGAAAGAGCGATGCCCTGCGAGGCTTAATCTTAGCAGCATTGGGTATGGCTGGAACACCGGGTGAGCCTATCGAAGGTATGCAGACCGTGAGTATTGCAGGCAGGGCAGGCGTCGCTTACGATGATAATATAGTAATCATTGCACAGCCAGCTGAGCAATTGACCTGGTCTGTCAGGCAATACAAGGGGCTTACCAGCAAGCCGACACTCGCTTCGAGTAACAAGTCCTTTGCAAAGCTCAGCAAGAAAGCACGTCAGGAAAATGCTATAACCATCTGGGCGAACATTGACGAGGTATTCGCAGGTCTTTCAGAAATATTTCCAGAAGACATGATTCCCGGCCAAATCCGTATCGCTGACGGCATTGCCGATTTTAAGAATATCGACGATTTGATTGTCTTTTTCAACATTCAGGAACATGGAATCGCTTTCGAGGAAAACATAGCTTTTAAGGATGGACATCGCTGCCTTGCCTACAATATGATTCGTACCCCGAATCTGAGCAGGGCCGGCTTCGAGGCCGTTCCATCTGAGGCGGTTGCGCTGGTCAGTTTCGCTCTGGGTGAGGCTGAAAGTGCCCAGGCTTTGGCTGCCGGTAAAAGAATTGAAAGTCTGACAGGCCTTGACATCGGCAGAGAAATCTTCGCGAATATCGAACAGATAACTCTGTTTGCCCTGCCGCCAGACGGCGCTTCGGCCAAAGGTAATAAGGCAATACCTCCCATAGTGACCAATCTTGGACTGGCAGTAACCAGTCACAATCCACAACAGACCCGCGAAATCTTGACCCAATTACTGACGGTAGCTAATCTGATAGCAGGCCAACCTGACATTGAGCAGCCCGCGCAGGGTACGGGTAAGTATCAAATTGGACTTGTTAAAAATCAGAAACTCTACTGTTATATGAACCAGATGAACAAGACCACTGTTCTGTCGTTAAATCCGGATGTCGTAGAGACTTCGATTTCGGCACTTAAGAGGCGCAGATCGGTATTTACTGCCGGGCCTTTACAAGAAGCTGTAAACAAGCTATCTCCAACGACCAGCAAACTGGCGCTGGTTAACCTCGGCGGAGCGATACAGCTCGCCGATTCTCATCTAAAGGCGACATACGATAATCCTCAAAATCCAGCACATAAAATGTATGCTCAGTTAGCGCAGGTCTGTGATAACACCGGCATCCAGTTCTGCACCGATGAGAGGACTAACAACTTTAACACGCGCTTCAGTATAGACCAGCTGCCACCGCTGGATAACGTACTCCCTCTTTTAATGCAGATATCTAAGACTGACCCCACGGCAATGGCCGAGGCTACAAATTCCCGGCCACGTAATGGGGCAACGGTAGGTTTGACAACTGTGTCAGAACTGAAGTGGAAGCCGGGCGTGAATGCTAAATCGCACAAAGTCTATTTCGGTACCAAGTCCGACGAACTGCCACTACTAACTGAAACACAAAGTTCCAGTTATGACGAATTGCCGGAGCTGGAAGAGGAAGCCAAGTATTACTGGCGTGTCGATGAGGTTTGGGCAGATGGAACCGTTATAACCGGTGACGTATGGAGTTTAACCACCGGCAAGCAGGTAGCCTGGTGGAAGCTGGATGAAACCAGCGGTGAGACGGCAAAAGACTCCGCAGGGAACAATGACGGCAGAATCGTTGGCGACCCGCAGTGGCAGCCATCCGCCGGCAAAATAGGCGGAGCGATAGAGTTTGACGGCGATGATGATTACGTGGAGATTGGCCGGGAATCAAACTTTGATATAGCAGATCAGATTACCGTTTCTGCCTGGATAAAGGTCAACCAGTTCAATAAAGAATGGCAGGCAGTCATAGCTAAAGGTGACAGCGCCTGGAGAATACAGCGTATTCAGAATAACAATGCTCTTGAATTTGCCTGCTCCGGGTTGAAAATTCCGAGCGGTGCCCCCTGGGGGAATTTATATGGAGAAAGAAATGTAAATGATGGACAATGGCACCATATTGCCGGTATATATGATGGAAGTAAAATGTACCTTTACATCGATGGTACTGTGGACACGTCTCAACCGGCCTCCGGCAGGATAAACACAAATGATGAGCCGGTTTTCATTGGTGAAAACTCAGAAAATACAGGACGTTACTGGGACGGTTTGATAGATGATGTTCGTATTTACAACTATGCTCTAAGTAAAGACGAGATTACAGCGCTTTACAACGAAGGTAAGTAGAAACAGCAAGTGAAAAACCAAAGTTAAAATAAATGCTGGTTACAACCAGTTTCGGTGGGTAGTATTACTACTTGTGATAGCGGTAATACTACCCACTGTGTATTTTCCTTGGTTTATAAGCGAAGCGGCTAAGAACAAGCATCTGTCAATCAGACAAATACGAGGGGATAACGGTCATCTCATCCCGCACAGCCATTAACTGAGAATGCAAAGTCTATTGACCGATACTTAGGGTTGTACTCTTCGATGCAGACTCATAAAAGGCTTCCAGTACCGCTAATGTCTTAAGGTACTCGCGTCCATTCGTTTTGAAGGGCTTGCCGTCAAGCAATGCCTCAATTACGGCAGTCCAGCTTCTACCGGCAGGCCATAATCGTATGTAGTAATTTCAAGAGGATTCATCTTAGAAGAATGGCCGTCGATAAACAGGCAGTTAATCCACTTGGTATGACGGTCGCGTGCCACTCGCCGCGAACTGTCCTGGGCCGACGGCAGATGACTCGTGTGCCAGACATCCAGCGACTGCATTTTAACTTTCATGGTATCTGGTGAATCGTCCTTTAGTATGATTTTAATATGACTTGCATCCGGAATATATTCGTAGTCTGCCATATAAATCGTGGTCGCATGGCGGGGAAAATCATCCAGCTTGGTAAACCCGAAATACTCCGTCAAAGTGCCTTTTAGGTCGAAGGCATTAGTGCAATAATCGACCGTTTGTTCCTTAATTGGGTAGCTCGGACAATCATATATCTGGAGTTCATAATAATTTTCGAATTTGTCGGATAACCCACCCACATAAGGCATAAACAGGACAGGCCATCTCATATCTATACCGGTATATATAGCAACACCCGGACGTAACTCAGCCCGTGGCAATAAATAATCGTAATCACCAGCATATGAATGCATTGCCAGACCGATCTGCTTGAGATTACTCTGACACCGCGTTGTCTTGGCCTGCTCTCTGGCTCTACTCAGCGAGGGCAATAGGATAGCAAGCAACAATGCGATAATTGATATAACCACCAAAAGCTCTATGAGCGTGAATCCTTTAGCATGTTTCTTGCGTGACATAGCACACTACCCTATTCCATCAACCTTTAGACGCATCTGTTTGACCCTGCTACCTTGCCATAACAGTGCGTTAACATATTATATACTTCGAAAGCATCTGAAGCAATCCCGAAATATTCTGTCTTTAGAATAAGCATTTGTTATTGTTGTTGTTGGAGAAATTGCTTTCAGAAAATGTTTTTCTGCTGAACAGTTATGGAACGACCGGCCTGCTCCGGAATAGCTTCACCGAGACGAGTTGGCAACATATGGTGCTTTTAATTAAATTCTCAATCTTCTTTGTGTTCATTAGCACCGGTCTTCGGCGGCAGTTTAATCTTCCGACAAGAAATTCGTCTTTCCCCGAGTAAATAACCACCGGCAAATAGCTGAAAACGATACTCTCCAGGATGGGGGAAGACAATACCGTGCAAATCCATCGCTAAAGTAACGATTTGCTTAACATCCTTAAACTGTACTGTTCCTTCTTTCTCAAATATAATTTTCTCCTCTTCCTGAGTATCAACGAGTCTTATTTTCGCTTTCGTTGTGCCATGCCCATTCGTCAGCTCACAAAAAAAGACAATTTGCGGATGTCTTGCCGGATATCTTTGAGCATTGATAGTTTGAACAATATCTATAATACTCGGCATACCAGAGACTTTGTCAAAAATGACTCTGTTGCAGGTGATTGCCGATAATAGAATTGGCTGTATCTCTGTCATTTTGTCAACCTTGGCCCCACGTTTTTGGAGTATTTACCCTGTAGTCTAATAAATAAAGTCCTTCTCATCAAATACTTTGTAGTTTTCTTTATAGCAAGACTTTTTTGTCTTCTGTCGCACCATCATCCCGATAATACCTGTTGTATCCAAAAGACCCAGAGGATAAAATAAGTGATTGATTTGATAAGTGTTGATTCACGTTTTCACTGGGTCGCATTGGTTTTTTGTACTTTACGTCTTTTTCGAAGGAGTAATAATGAAACGACAAATCAAGCGTCACACGTTAAGGTCATTGCGGACAGAACCTGATAAATCATCTCGCCGGCAGTTTCTGGCGCAGAGTGGAAATGTGGTCGCCGGTTCGGTCATCACCGGCGTCGCTATGCCTCGGATTCATGCCGCCCAGGACAATACGATACGGCTGGCATTAGTGGGCTGCGGAGGCCGCGGCACCGGCGCGGTCGCAGATGCCTTCTCAACCACCGGCGGCCCATTGAGGCTTTACGCTATGGCCGACCTGTTCGAACAACGCCTTCAAAGCAGCTTGAGTAACCTTAATAAGGATTTTGCGGAAAAGGTCGATGTGCCGCCGGAACGCCAATTCGTCGGCTTCGACGCCTACAAGAAGGCGATTGACTACCTAAGGCCGGGCGACGTAGTGTTGTTGACCACACACGCAGCCTTTCGCCCGCTCCACTTCGAGTACGCCGTTAACAAAGGCGTGAACGTCTTTGCGGAGAAATCGTTTGCAACTGACGCACCCGCTGTCCGCCGCTGGCTCAAAGCCGCTGAGACCTCCGAGCAGAAGAATCTGAAGGTCGGCGTCGGCTTCATGTGGCGTCACTCAAAGGCGCGGCAAGAGGTAATCCGGCGGATTCACGATGGGGCCATCGGGGACGTGCATACCCTGCGGATATACCGAGTGCACGGGCCGGTCCACTGCCCGCGCCGGCCGGAAAATGTCAATGAACTGGTATTCCAACTCCAACATCCAAATAGCTTCACCTGGGTGTCGTCTGGGTTCTTCATCGACTGGCATTGCCATAATATCGACGTTGCCTGCTGGACAAAAGGATTCTGGCCGGTCTCGGCCCAGGGGATGGGGGGTCGTTGCTACGAGCAGGCGGGCAATCAGTTCGACCATTACACGGTGGAATATACTTTTGCGGACGGAACAAAACTATTCACCTTCTCGCGGCATATGAACGGCTGCTGGCAGACGTACTCTGACTATGCCCACGGCTCCAAGGGCTCGGCCGTGATTATGGCGACCCTGGGCCAGCCTAAATCGAAGATTTACAAGAGCCACGACATGACCCCGACAAATCTTGTCTGGGATTTTGGCCGGCCCGATCCGAACCCTTATCACGCCGAATGGCAGGTGCTTTTGGACGCTATCCGGCAGGATAAGCCGCACAACGAGGCCCGGCGGGCCGGCGAAGCGGACGTAGCCGCGTTGATGGGACGCATGGCAACCCATACCGGCCAATACATCACTTGGGACCAGGCGTTGAACTCCAACTTCCAATTCGTCGAAGACATTGACAACATGACCTTTGACACCCCAGCCCCAATCCACGCCGGTCCCGACGGTATCTATCCAGCCCCCCAGCCGGGGATATCAAAGGAGTGTTGACTAACTTAAGATGTAACGTCCATGATTGCCTGGCCGATTTTTTGTAAGAACGTGCCGTATATCTTATCAGTGATTTTGAACTCGGTTTGGTCCAGACCCAGGCGAACGATAACCATATTCCATTCCGGAATAACGAACATATCGTTGTTATTATATCCGCTGGCTGAATAGGTACCATGTGGAGCGCCAGGCCACTTTCGTTTGCCATTGGGCTTAATATCGTTGACCCACCAGTTATAGCCATAAACACCCCGACCGTCGGCACCACTAAGACTTTCCAAAGGTAAGGATGCCGGTACCTGGGCCCGGGTCGCCTGCTCGACCCAGTCACGGCTTATCAATTGCTTACCTTTCCATTTGCCTTGATTTAGAAATAAGTGGCCAAGACGGGCTAACTCTCGAGCCGAAATTCGAACGTGTTTGTTATTATTCCCAGAGCCTCCATTTACTACGATGCCCTGTACTTCTCCGAAATCACCCCAGTCCCACTTGCTGGGATTCATCCCAATCGGGTCAGCGATTTTACGCTTGAACAGGGCCTTTATCGGCTCGTCGGCAATGCAGGTCAGAACATTGGCGAACTGATTCATTGCTGAATCCCAGTAGGCATACTTCGAGCCGGGCGGTGTAAATAAGGGCTTGTCGGCTGGCTTGAAGGGAGTCCTGCTTGGGCCGTGTTTATAGCCGCCACGAGGCTTATCACCAACGGCGTAGTATCCGGATGTCATGGTTGTGAAGTGCCGAAGCGTGACAGTCGGATAGGTTGCAGCCATACCGGGGATATACTCCTTTGCCGGTGTATCCAGAGTCGCCCTGCCATCATCGATAAGCAAGCCGAGCACCGTGCTGGTAAAAGACTTTGTGAGAGACCAGATACCGTGAGCTTTGTTGACGTTTGTGCCTTTGAAAACCATATATCCGTTGCGTATAATGACGAGCTCCTTGACGCCATCCCGCCCGGAATTGTTCTCGAGATATGATATAGCAGCGCCAAGCCTGGCCGAGTTTATGCCTTGCGATTCAGGCGCCACTTCTTCCCAGTCTTTTCCTGGAAAAACCATTTCTCGCACCGTCGCCAAAGTTTTGGAGCGTCGGCGACTGCCGGCCTTTGCCTCCAGTGAGTGAATGTAAACCACAGCGTCACCCTTCAAAGGGGCCCGAAGCGCTTGCTCTCCACCCTTCGCTCTTATAGTACCTGTCGATACAACCTTACCATGTTCAGGGTCAAACCACTCGTATTTGTATGTGCCGGCCTTTAGTTTCACAGTGATAGAAGCCTCATCGGCGGCGGGCTTATAGAACAAATACTCCACACCGGGCTTCGCTAAACAATACTTTGTCGAGGACAAGTCGTCGCGCGGCCGCATCGCAGCCAGATTCATCCTTTCGGCATACATTCGTGTATATCCCATACTTCGACGAATCGGGTCCCATTTCGGGTCAAACTTTTCTCCGAGAACTACACCATCATACGGGTCCATAAAGATGGGATTGTGTCCTCTGAGAAAGCTCTTCCACACCCACGCCTGATTTCCTCCGATTCCCCAGAGATGGTCGGTATCGTTCAGGATGACTTTTCGGCCATCGGCAGCCGGAGGGTCATCACGGTAGCCGCCCTCTCTATTTGGGGAAATCCAATCTGCAGGGCTTTTGAATAAGGTCTCGTTCTTTCCGCCGCGGTATTGGAACGTCATACCTACGGGATGCTGTTTAGATTTGGTTTTTTCATAGTCTTTTATATACCGGATTATATGATATTGCCATTCGGTCGATGGGGGGTGGTTTTCGTTCGAGATCTCATATAGCACGTTATCGAAATCATTCACCGTGTCGATGACTTTCCGGATATAGGCCTCCTGCAGAGCGGTAACGGTCGGATTAATCAGCGTATGAAATTCCAGTCCTTTGCCGTCTTTGTTTTGGTCTCCGTCAACACCGTTAACATTGTTCTGCGGATGGAAGGGATGACCTTCCCACGCTCCGGTAGAGAACTGCATCGCCCAGCCTTCAAAGAGCATTATCGAAACGTAGATTCCGCGGTCACGGGCTGCTGAAATACGGCGCCGCAATCGGTCGAAGTAGGCCGGGTTGGGCTTCTTGAGATTGAACTTAGGTTTGCCGTCGAGGGCTAGTCCCGGCCCGGTTCGCGCCCAAGGCTGAGGAGCGGCCGTATGGAGCTTGTTCTCCCTGTTTGCCTTTGTATTCCAGGTTACCGGCTCCCATGTCCACAGTCGGATAAAGTTGTGATTCAGCTTCTGCATCCAATTCAGGTAAGCCGTAAAGTCGAATCGCGGGGGTGGGTCTTTTGGGCCAATATCGACCAGATTGGACCAGGTGTGCGAACCAGTCAGATAGACAGCCCGGCCGCTATCATCTGTAAAATAGCGAGGGTTTTCCTTTAGAACCCTTAAAGAACCTTGTAACCTTTTCTCTTTTGCATTCACCTCCAGGTGTACGAAACAGGAGTTCGCGATAAGGGTCAAGATCAATATCCATTTTGAAATTGCCAGGTTCGTCCCTTCGATACTCAAGTTTCGCAGATACATTTTAGATCTCCTTGTCCCATTCCACCTCATAATAAACGGCAAACTGGCAACAGCGTATAAACTAAACAGAGGTTGTCGATAAAACAGATTAACACAGATTGGAGTTGATTACCACTGATAAATCTGTGTAGACTTTCGTTAAAAATCTGTGGAACTAAGCTTCACGGGCCTCGCACATCCACCTTCACTCCAATATGGAAAAGCTTCTGCTTCCGATTTGATTTGAGGTTGAAATTATGGGAATCATCCATTAGCATCAATAATCAGACTTCGATTTAAGAATTTAAAGGAGAAAAAATGACAATGAAAAGATACTGGATTTCATCAGTGTTCCTTTGCCTTTTAGCAGCAGCCTTAGCTCTTGGCAGCGAAGCTATATATGATGTGCGCGACTATGGCGCTAAGGCTGACGGCAAAACACTATGCACTAAATCGATTCAAGCGGCGATTGACAAGTGCGCCGCAGATGGCGGGGGAACTGTTTACCTGCCGCCGGGAAACTGGCTCTCCGGCACTGTCTATATGGAAAATTATGTGACCCTCTTGCTCGATTCAGGTAGTACGCTGCTGGGAAGTCGAGACCCGAACGATTATGCTCTCCCCCACACCTCAGGAAGCAAAAACTCACGGGGCCGAAGCTTCAGCTACTGGAGTATCATTGCAGGAACGAGCCTTGAGCACGTTGCCATACGAGGGCGAGGCACAATTGACGGCCAGGGTTCTGCATTTCGCTTCAAAGACAGGAGCCGCCCTAAAGGCATATATCTGGAGAACTGCCGTGATGTCCTCGTCGAAGGCATCGAGATGCGGAACGCCGGTAGCTGGATGCAGCATTACCGCAACTGTGACAGGCTGAGAATCCAAAACATCACAGTGTTCAACCACGCCGCATACAACAACGATGGTCTAAACATCGACAGCTGCCGAGATGTGTGTATCTCCGGATGTATGGT
>JABAOH010139030.1_pt1 | contig 15545 bp, 10 predicted proteins | sample 7062181 | NCBI WGS metagenome assembly JABAOH01 (sample SAMN14538630, study PRJNA623070) | marine sediment metagenome | biome: marine biome [ENVO:00000428]; feature: marine pelagic biome [ENVO:01000023]; material: deep marine sediment [ENVO:00002113]; isolation source: pool of 5 deep marine...
GTTATAAATGTTGCAAACACCAGCCCAAAGCCAAGTACGACAGCCATTGGAGCAAGAAAAGCTGCCTCTCCCCTGAACTTAATCATAAGCGATGCGAGCCCGCCAAACGTAGTTACGGTTGTAAGAATGATCGGCCTGAATCTGTGCTTGGCCGAAAGCGCAACTGCAAGTACTCTGTTCATTTTCTTAAAACGAGCGTTTATAAAGGTCATTAGCACAAGACTGTCGTTTACCACAATTCCCAATAGCGCAACCACCCCAATTAGTGCGGGCAATGTAAGAGGCTCGCCTCTGAGCAGTATTCCAACCATGACTCCTATGAGTGCGAAAGGAAGAATCGACATAATAATAAACGGCTGTGTATAAGATCTGAGCATGCTTGCAAGGATTATATATATGAGAAGTACAGCAATAACTGCGGCTCTCATTATGCTGTCGAGGGACTCTCTGGTCTGCTCTTCCTCACCCCCGAATACATACGTGTAACCCGGGTAATCAGAGAGCTTCTCATCCATATATGAGGAGATTAGGCTGTTTACCTCTGTTGCGGTTGTCGCCTGCTCGTTTATTTCTGCTGTTATTCTCACAGAGCGCTCTAAATCATAGCGGGATATGTTTAGCATGCTGGGCTCGATTGTCATGGTTACTACATTACTAAGCGGCACCCATCCGCCTTGGGTAGTGGGAATTTGATAGGATTCAAGCAGGCTCATGAGATTGCCTGAGGGCAGCTCATACTTGACTATGATATCAGCCTCTTCGGTCCCTATTCTGGTCTGTGATACGGTCAGACCGTCTGCTGCAGCTCTTATAGCTCTTGCGATTGATGTGGTATCAAGCCCATATATTGCCGCTCTTCTTTCATCCACATCTACTCTGATCTCGGGCTTTCCCCAGATAAGGTCGTCACTTGCCTGAAATACCCCGGGGATGGTTGCAAGGTAGCTTGATATCTCCCTTGCAAGCTCTTTGAGTGTGTTAAAGTCCGGCCCCTGTACTCTAAAGTCTACCGGTTTTCCAACAGGAGGGCCCTCGTTGCTTACAAAATCCAGGTTAACAGGTCCTACTACGTTTGACTCAACTTTATCTCTAACCACTTCCATAAGCTCGATTCCATTTTCGTCGCGCTTATCAAAATCCTCGTACTCGACAATCAGCGTAGCTAGGTGATCACCGAATTCCGATTGGTCATTAGTGATATCCATACCAATCATTGAAACGGTGTCTTTTAGCACATGATCGGGGACTGTTTCCCGGACAACTTTTTCTACTTCAGCAACAGATTCTTCAGTAGAATCTATTTTCGACCAAGTCGGGTTTTCGATTCTGACTAAATACTGCGCTATGTCCTGAGAGTAGAATAGAATGCGGGGTATCTTTATAAAGATAAACGATGTTAAGACCAGTATAATCACGAATGCCGACACTGTTATATATCTGTTTTTAAGAGAAAAGGTAAGCCCTTTCATATAATAGGAGCGCATTTTGTATACCCATCTTCTAACAGGCCTGCCTGCAGGCTTGGGTTTTAGGAAATCAGCGCAGTGAGATGGCAGAATCACAAGCGCTTCAATTAGAGATACCAGCAGCGCATAGATTGCAACAGTTGGTATTACTGCCATAAATTTACCAATTAAACCTGTTGCTATTAGAAGTGGAAGGAAGGAGGCGATATTGGTTAGAATTGTTGCAACAACCGGAAGCGCTACCTCTTTTGTTCCTTTTATTGCTGCATCCGCGGGCGTGTGGCCCAGCTGCAAATACCGCTGGATGTTTTCTGCTACGATTATAGCGTCGTCAACAATGATTCCAAGGACCAGTATAAGTCCGAACATAGAAAGAATGTTGAGGGTTATGCCGGAGAACTGCATGAGTATAAAAGCTCCNNGAACTACTACAAGTCCTATTGTCCCGCTGTTTACCATTGTGTTGAATCTTTCCTGTACCCAAAATGAGGTGTCGTTGGTCACGTATATTTCAATTTCATCGGGTACGGTCTTCTCAAACTCCTCAACTATCTTCTCAATTCGCTCTACAGTCTGAATGGAGTCTGCGCCTTTTTGTTTGTTGATCCAAAAATTAATTGACGGAAGCCCGTTTACTCGGGCCTTAGTTCTTGTTTTTTGCTCACCTTGTTCAATCTTAGCTATGTCGTTTAACAGTATGTGTCTGCCGTCGGGGTTGCTTTTAACAGGGATGTTTAGTAAATCCTTAACTTCCTCCACTCTTCCCGTTACACGTACCAGGAACTCAGCATCACCTTGTTCTACCGCTCCGCCAGGCAAATCGAGATTTTTTTGATCAATTGCACTTGCAATCTGCTCAAGCGTGATGTCATATTGCCGTATCTGCTCAGGATCTACATATACCCAGAACACGGGATCACCAAGTCCGGATGTGAGTATATTATCCACGCCGTCTACAAGCTTTATTTGATCTTCCAGCTTCAACCCGTATGCCCGCAGGGTTTCGTCTGTGACATTGCCTGCTATACCTACGCTTATAAGGGGGAAGTTTGCGTCGAATTCTTCAGTTACGGGAGCTTCTGCGTCCTCGGGCAGCTGATCTTCTACCTTTGCTACCTCAGATCTTATGTCCTGGGCAATTATCTGCGTGTCTTCACCAGCTTCTATTTCAGCAAGAATGGTCGAGAGACCCTCAGTAGAAGTGGAACGAATTACTTTTATTCCGCTTATGTCATTGATTTCATCTTCAATTGGAATAGTAACAAGCTTTTCCACATCTTCTGCGGATGCCCCGGGAAAAACCGTAGTTACTGAAACCAGCTCTAATTTAATTGAGGGAAATAACTCAAGCGGCAGTCTAGATGCGGACATCACACCTACAACTAAAATCGCAAGCATTAACAGATTAACTAATACGGGATTTTTAACCGAAAATTCAGCTATGTGCATATGAGGTGCTTTAGGTCTACTGTATTAATTTGACTAACTGCCCGCCAGCAAGCCCGACGTGTCCTTCGACGATAATTCTGCTTTCTGCGGGTATCTGGTCTTTGGAGATTGTTCCTTCTCTATCATTGATCCAGTCTACTGTAACAGGAACTTTTATTGCTTTCCCGTCCTTATATACAAACACGAACAGCTCGTTGCTGTCTGAGAGCACAGCAGTTCTCGGTACTACAACCACCTCGGTTAAGAGTTCAACCGGGATCTCCATATTTACTATCTCACCGGGAAGCCAGTGGTATGGATTGTCGATTATTCGGGCCTCTACTCTGTATGTTCCTGATATTGAATCTATGTTTGGACTTACACCGATTATCTCAGCCTGAGTTTCTTCTAATCTGTTATGCAGCGTCGTACTGAGTGTAACCTTCATCCCGGGCTTGATAACCCTGGCCCATCTTGGCTCTACACCCGCAACAGCTCTCTTATCTTCCGTGCTGACCATCTCTACAGCTAGCTGCCCTGCGGTGATTTCCTGTCCGACATCAGGGATGACCTCTTCTATTTTTCCTGATATTGGCGCTCTCACGGTCATATTGTCCACATCCCATTTCATAAGCCCGTAAGATGCCTCAAGCGAGTCAACATTAGCTGACTCGGAAGCAACCTGATTGGCAAGCGAATCCACAGTGTCTCTGGCTATGATACCTTTTTCCAGTAGAGTTTGAGATTGGTCGTATTTCCTTCTGAGCTCGCTCAGATTAGCCTTTGCCGATTTAAGCCTGGCTTCAGATTCTTGAAGCCTAAGAACCCGTCTAGGGTCCTCAAGTACAATTAGAGCATCTCCTTTTTCGACTTCTTGTCCGAGAACAACTTTTTTCTCTACAACCCACCCGCCAACATCAGCAATGATATCAATCGTCTGGCCGCCTTCTATCCTGGCCAAAAAGCTCGTTGTTTTCCATACTTCAGTTGAAATGGTTTCCTGGACGCGAACGGGCGAGACCCTTTCTTCGGTTTCAGCTTCATAAGCGGCTGTACGCACAGATATCATACGTACGTATAGTCCCAGCAAAAGCACAATAAATGCTGCAAATAGGCCAAAAAACCAAATCCATTGCTTTCTAGTTTTTGAATGTCTCATGCAATAGTTCCTGTATACATAAACTAATACTTAATAAGTTTAGCACAAGATATTTTATTAAATATAAGCAATTTCATATTGCAGCCAATGAGTAAGTATCCTTTCTTATTAACTTTTTAGTGAAATTTCGTAATACTGCTATTTTTATAAAACATTTAATATGCGCTATTGCTTGGAGCATAATCTTAAAGCTGTTTTTATTTTTTTCACAGAAGCTGTTGATTTTTCAAAATATTTTTAGTAAGATTCACCGCAAACCCAATATTTAAAGGAGTGATAGATGCCACCTAACAAACCGATGACGAAGTCACAGCTCGCTACTCACATTGCGGAGAAAGCAGGAATTACAAAAAAAACGGCTACGGAAATTCTCGATGAACTAGCTGCTGTTGCCTATTCAGAGACTAAGAATAATGAGCAGTTTACACTTCCCGGTGTAGGTAAGCTGGTGCTCAACAGACGTAAGGCCAGAATGGGAAGGAACCCCGCAACAGGTGAGCAGATTCATATCCCTGCCAAGACCGTTGTAAAATTCAGGGTTGCCAAAGCCTGTAAAGATACTATCTTAGGCTAAAACAGTTCGAATTATTCGCTCTTAATTGCTTTTATAAGCCAGTTTGATTCGATAATTATATCAAAACCGGCTACGGTAGGGGTGTGTCTTTTCAGAGTGAGAAGTGGATTTTAACCCTTTTTATTTTTGATGTGGTGGATTTTGTCCAATATTTTCTGTGCCATGAGGGATTTTGGCATTAGAGGGAGCTCTTCTATATTTTCGCCATAAACCAAATGAGCAATGTTGGTGTCTTCTTCAAACCCAGCACCTTTTTGAGAGATATTGTTTGCAACGATCATGTCGGCATTTTTTCTTTTTAGCTTATCTTTGGCATTGTTTATAAGATCATCGGTCTCTGCAGCAAATCCAACTACTATTCTTCCGTTTTTCTTCTTCCCAATTTGCTCAAGTATATCGCGGGTGCGTTTTAATTTTAAAACGCGGTCTTTATCCCCTTTCTTAATCTTTCCGTTCTCAGCTTTCTCTGGTGTGTAGTCTCCAACTGCGGCCGCCTTTATAACTATGGTAGACCAATCCAAATGCTCCATGACTGATTTGTACATATCGTCTGAATTTTCTACATTGATAGTCCTTACACCGGGTATAGGACAAAGAGAGGTCTTGCCTGAAATTAGCACTACCTCAGCGCCTCTGTTAGAGGCTTCTTTTGCAAGTGCATATCCCATTTTACCGCTCGATGGGTTTGATATATATCTTACAGGATCAATAAATTCTCTGGTTGCGCCCGCAGTTATAAGTACTTTTTCAGAGCTCATATCATTTGGCGTCAGAGTTTTTTCTATTTCTCCCAGAATAATATCTATATCCGGCAGACGTCCTTTTCCTTCCCAGCCGCAGGCAAGCTCGCCTTCCCCCGGTTCCATAAGAATAAATCCCCTTTCGCTTAATTTAGCTAAGTTATCCTGAACGGCAGGGTTCTCATACATATTTACGTTCATTGCAGGGCAGAGGATAATGGGGGCTTTGGTTGCCAATATTACTGTTGCAAGAAGACTATCAGCGATCCCATTTGCAACTTTCCCAATGAAACTCGCAGTAGCAGGGGCAACTACAATCAGATCTGCACTGTCTGCCAGAGCTATATGACCTATTTCCGATTCCCAATCGAGATCAAAGGTGTTAATAGCTACTTTCTTGCCCGACAGGGTTTGCATGGTAAGTGGGGTAATGAACTCAGTAGCGTTTTTAGTCATAACTACCTGAACAGTAGCCTCTTTTTTCACTAAACCCCTTACAAGCTCACAGGCTTTATAGGCAGCAATGCCTCCTGTGACTCCAACAACTATATTCTTGTCTTTTATCATAGACATTAGACTTCCCTCTATCTCTAAATATTATAGGAGATAAAGGTAAATTGGCAAACTTACATGAGTGAAATTGCTGTGCAAACAGCACGATCTGAGAAGCCTTATTGAATTATATGAATCTCTCATAGTTGACATTCTGTAGCTCATAGAGAACATTACAGGGGTCTTAGAGGAATATAGATGACCAATAAAGCCTTACCCGAAGATAATATTGATAGAATAGCAGATTTTCCTGTAAGTAAAAGCGTTGGAAGATGGGTTTTGCTTGCAACTATTTTAGGCTCAGGCATGGCTTTTATAGACAGTACCGCTATGAATGTGGTGGTGCCGGTGCTCCAGTCTGAGCTTAACGCAACAATACCTCAGGTTCAGTGGATAATGGAAGCGTATGCTCTGTTTATGTCTTCACTTATGCTGCTGGGCGGAGCGCTCGGAGATAAATTTGGAAGAAAGAGAATCTTTGCTCTGGGAATTATTTTATTTACCGGAGCTTCGATCTGGTGCGGTCTTTCTCCCAGTACAAGCCAATTAATTGTTGCAAGAGCCTTTCAGGGTGTCGGAGGAGCGCTTCTTGTGCCCGGTAGTCTTGCAATAATTAATATAGCCTTCAGTGATGAAAGAAGGGGCCGGGCGATTGGAACATGGTCGGCTTTCACTGCTATTACAACTGCACTCGGGCCGATTTTGGGAGGATGGCTTGCACAGAATCTTTCCTGGCGCTTTGTTTTCTTTATTAATGTTCCATTAGCAATCATAGTGCTTGCAACTCTTTTTTGGCGTATCCCGGAGAGCAAAAAAGGAGGCGGTGATGAGAGAGTCGATATCTGGGGATCTCTTTTTGCAACCCTTGGTCTTGGATGCGTCGTCTTTGGTCTGATTGACTCGGGAAACATAGGATTTGGACATCCAAAAGTAATCATACCTTTTGTAGCCGGCGGAATATTCCTGCTTGTTTTTCTTGTTCATGAAAGCAGGACCTTGCATCCTATGATGCCCCTTAATCTTTTTAAATCGAAGACTTTCAGCGGCGGAAATTTAATTACATTGCTTTTCTGGGGGGCATGGAGCGGGGCTGTGTTCTTTATACCTTTCAATCTCATTCAGCTCCAAGGCTATTCAGCTGCAGGTGTGGGTTTTGCCTTTTTCCCTCTTATTATAGCGCTGTTTGTAATTTCCCCTTGGGCAGGAGGGCTTGTTGCAAACTATGGTGCAAAACTCCCTCTTATTATAGGTACGCTATTAGGCAGTATCGGATTCTACCTGTTTACTCTACCGGGTATTGGAGGAAGCTATTGGACCACTTTCTTTCCTGCAATTACAGTACTGGGAGTGGGTATGGCAATAATTATCTCTCCTCTAACTACGGCGGTAATGGAATCTATAGCCCTTAGAGAATCGGGTGTCGCATCAGGAATTAATAACACCGTAGGTAGAGTTGCGGGGCTATTGGCAATTGCTATAATGGGAGTTTTTGCTCTTTCAACTTTTAACAGAAATCTGGACCATGAGCTGACATCTGTCGATTTGCCTGTAGAGGCACGGCAGTCAATCGATGATCAGCGCATTAAGATCTTGCTTATAGATATTCCGGAAGAACTCGAGACAGAGACAAGAGCAAACGTTAAGGATGCTATTGAAAGATCGTTTCTATCTAGTTTTAGGTTGATGATGTATATATCATCCGGACTAGTGCTTTTAGGTACTTTCGTTACCCTTATTACAATTGAGAGAATGAAACCGGACTAGCTGACTATAATTTTCCGTAAAACTATTTTAGGCTTGCCCCCGTATTTCTGATAGACTTGAGCAGAACATATTGTAGACTCTTTATAAGGAGCAACCTATGGGAAAGAAAGTTAATAAAACTGATCAAGAATGGCGGGAAGTATTAACCGATGAGCAGCATTACGTAACCAGGCAAAAAGGTACAGAAAGGCCTTTTACCGGCAAGTACCATAGCCATAAAGAAGACGGAGTATACAGGTGTGTGGGTTGCGGAGAANNCGAAAATATAACTACAGAAGCCGACGCAAGCCTTGGGATGATGAGAACAGAGGTTCTTTGCAGCAGCTGCGATGCTCATCTGGGGCACGTTTTTCCAGATGGTCCAAACCCCACGGGACTTCGCTACTGCATAAACTCCTGCGCTCTGGAATTTGATAAGAAAGATACCTCAGAGGAAGATGAATAGCGTCCTTTTTATATTATTTTCATCTAAAAATTCATAATTTCTGCCTACTATAAATCAACTATGCACAAGGAATGAACTATGGAACTAGATACTTTTATGGAAGACATTGTCACAAAAAATCCAGGTCAAACTGAATTTCACCAGGCTGTAAGAGAAATTGCTGATGACTTAGTACCTTTTATTAATAATAATCCTAAATACGAAGAGGCTAAAATTTTAGAGAGAATGTGCGTGCCGGATAGAATTATCATCTTTCGAGTTCTTTGGGAAGATGATCAGGGGCATCCACAAATCAACAAGGGCTACAGAGTACAATTTAATAATGCTATCGGGCCATATAAGGGGGGACTTAGATTTCATCCTAGCGTGAATTTAAGTATATTGAAATTCCTTGGATTTGAGCAGATATTTAAAAACAGTCTTACTACGCTTCCTATGGGCGGAGGAAAGGGCGGATCAAACTTTGATCCAAAAAATAAGTCAGACAGAGAGGTTATGAGATTCTGCCAGGCGTTTATGACTGAGCTCTCAAAACATATTGGCGAAGATATCGATGTTCCGGCCGGTGATATAGGGGTTGGTTCAAGAGAAATAGCCTATATGTACGGGCAGTACAAAAAACTGCATACAGAATTTACTGGGACGCTTACGGGGAAAGGCGTTGATTTTGGCGGAAGTCCTCTTAGGACAGAGGCGACAGGATATGGGTGTGTGTACTTTGCCTCGGATATGCTAGGCGCCATTGATCAGTCACTTGAGGGGAAAAAGTGCGTTATATCAGGCTCTGGAAACGTCTCTATTTATACAGCAGAAAAACTTTTGGATGAGGGAGCGCAGGTGATTACTCTCTCTGATTCATNNCTCTCTGATTCATCGGGTTTTATTTATGACCCTGAAGGACTAGATGGTGACAAGCTTGCCTATGTTAAACACCTAAAAGAAGTAAGACGCGGACGCATCTCTGAATATGCCGAGGAATTCGGGTGTGAGTTCCATGCCGGAGATAAGCCATGGAATGTGGAGTGCGATATAGCTTTCCCCTGTGCTACTCAGAATGAAATCGATCACCATGACGCACGCGATTTGGTTAAGAGCGGATGCAAAGTGGTTTGTGAGGGGGCAAATATGCCTACAACTTTAGACGGCATAAAAGTATTTGAGAGCGCTGGAATAATGCACGCTCCAAGCAAAGCTGCAAACGCAGGCGGTGTTGCAGTCTCTGGTTTGGAGATGTCTCAGAATGCGCTTGGCCTCACTTGGACAGACGTAGAGATTGATGAAAAGCTAAGAGTGATAATGCGTAGGATACACGAGCAGTGTGTTGAGTATGGATCAGAGAATGGAAAAATAGATTACTTCAAAGGCGCAAACATTGCAGGTTTTGTAAAAGTAGCGGACGTCATGCTCGCATACGGTATTGTATAATATTTCAGTATGTCTTCGATCAGCAAACCCCGGGTTGTTATACTGATTTCATCATTAGTGCTTACATTTGTGGTCATTCGTGTATGGCTTTCTATCTTCCCGGATGCAGACTTTAATGTGGCAGGCTACAATATCCATCATTTATATACGGGGATTTTGTTAATTACGATTGCGGGTATACCTCTAATTTTGTTTTCCAGCCCTGGAAGAGTTCTTGACATAGCTACGGCTATTTTTGGTATTGGATTAAGCCTAGTTCTTGATGAGTGGGTATATCTTATTGCAACCGACGGCAGCAACGCATCTTATCTACTTCCGGTTTCACTTTGGGGAGGCGCCATTTTGGTAGGGTTAACTTGTCTTTACATCGCNNATAGAGGTTTGATAATCATTTTTTTTAACAGACTTAATCCACTTGTGATCAGCTCTCATATATGATATTTTGCAGTTGCAGCGTTATTAAAGCTAAATTCCATCACACTATAAGGAAGTAAATTAAGGGAGGGATTACTATGAGAGTTCTATTCTTATCATTAATGTTCGTGCTGTTTCTGTCTTTATCTGCAGGCGCCGGGGAAGTTATACGAGAGTTCAGCGGCTCCGAGACTACTACGGTTGGCCCTATAGAGGTCCCTGATAACTGGGAGATAGAGTGGGAAACAGAGGGTCGGTATCTGCAAATTCTTCTAAACTCAGCTGAATCAGTTCCTCTTGATATGATTGTGCAGCAAATGGGTCCGGGAAAAGGAGTTTACAAGCAGGAAAAGGGCGGAAGCTACATAATAGATTTTAACGCCCAGGGTAAGTGGAAAGTAAAGATTCTGAAATCAAAATAAGCAGCGCCATTCTGACAAGGGCCCGGTTTTTTTGGAAGGGAATTAGGGCAGGGTTTATATAAAAAAATATCATTTCAATAACTCCCACCTTCTAAGTACAAATAAATGAGTATGTGAAATTAACTAGCGGATTTAATGTCAGGGTCCTCGTAGTTCCCCTACCTTAGTACTCTCCATTATCAAATCAAGAAACTATGTATCACGAGACCAAAATAGTTATAATACATCCTAAACTATTTTAGTATCTGGAGATCAAATGAGCATATCTAATAAAGAAATAGAGTCCTCAGTAAAAAATAAACAACTAATTCAGATTAGAAGAAGAGAAATTGTAAATGCAGCAGTTGACCTTTTTGTCCGCAAGGGATTTCATAAAACTACGATAAGAGAAATCGCTAATAAATTTGGAATGAGTGTCGGCACATTATATGAGTATATAAGAACTAAAGAGGACATCTTGATTTTAGTATGTGATTACATAAATTCCACAGTGAGAGATAGAGTAAAACCATCTGTGGAAATTACTAAAGACAGTGTTCAAAGTCTTAAAAATGCCATTGAAATATATTATAAAATAGTTGATGAACTTCAGGACTATATAATATTTTTGTATCAAGAAACTAAATCATTATCGCATGAAAACAGAAAATACATTTTTAAATCAGAAGAGGATATGACTAAAATTTTTGAAGATATAATAAGACACGGTGTAGAAAAAAATACGTTCAACCTAGATGAGAGGAATACATCTTTGATTGCTCACGACATTATGGTGCTAGGACAGATGTGGGCTTTTAGACGTTGGGCGCTTCAGAAAAACTACACTCTTGAAAGGTACATAGAAGTCCAGAGCAAATTAATTATTGAAGAGATAACAAGCAAATAAATCCATACAACCTATATCTAGTTTCACCCAAAATTGCTGAACTAATGTTCAGCATCCCGTTGCGCTTCTCGTAGTTCAGCAGAAAATATTATTTGAATAAATCATATTAATAACAATAGCTTGCAAGCTTTATGGCAAAACTATACTTGCGCAATTAGATGTATTATTATAAAGTTATACTGAACGTACGTTCAGTTTAACGCTGGTTAAGGGGAAAAATGGCACACCAAATCATCGAAGATAACAACTACATTTACGTCCCGAAGAATAATATACGCATAGTCACTGCAACTTCTCTCTTTGACGGACATGATGCTGCTATCAATATTATGAGAAGAATTATGCAGTCTTCGGGTGTTGAAGTGATACACCTTGGACATAACCGTTCAGTACAAGAAATCGTTGATACTGCTATCCAAGAAGATGTCCAAGCTATATCAGTTACTTCGTACCAAGGTGGTCACCTTGAATTTTTCAAATACATGTATGACCTGCTCTTGGAAAATGAATCCGAAAACATCAAGATTTTTGGTGGAGGAGGAGGAACTATTCTCCCATCTGAGATTGAAGAGCTTCATGATTACGGTATAGCTAGAATTTATACCCCTGATGATGGCAGATCAATGGGACTGCAGGGCATGATTAATGATTTATTGAAGCAAATTGACTACCCAACCGGGATAATATCGAATAGCGATATTTTAGATAGAATAAAGCAGCAGTCTAATAAAGATATAGGCTGCATTATTTCTGGAATTGAGAATCACTATAAATCGGTAATTCCATTAATAAATAGAATTTCCAATGAGTTAAACGCCAATAAAATTCCAATATTAGGTGTTACTGGTACCGGTGGATCGGGTAAATCATCCATAATTGATGAAATAGTGCGACGCTTTTTAATAGATTTTGAAGATAAAAGAGTTGCTATTATTTCTGTTGACCCTTCAAAGAGAAAAACAGGCGGGGCTTTGCTTGGTGATAGAATAAGAATGAACTCGGTAAATAATAATCGTGTATATATGCGATCCGTTGCTACACGTCAGTCAAATCTGGCTCTTTCCAAACACATAGCTGACATAATGAAAATTATAAAATATGCGGGTTTTGATTTCATTATCCTAGAGACATCAGGGATTGGTCAATCTGATACTGAAATCGTAGAGCATTGCGATACATCACTATATGTAATGACATCTGATTATGGAGCTGCAACACAACTTGAGAAGATAGATATGCTTGATTATGCGGATATAGTAGCAATAAACAGGTTTGATAAAAACGGAGCCGTTGATGCACTTCGTTATGTGCGTAAACAATATAGACGAAACAAATTACTTTGGGAGCTGGAAGATGAAAAGCTTCCTATTTACGGTACCATAGCTTCTAATTTTAATGATCCTGGTATGGATAACTTATATCGGGCAATAATAGATTCTGCGTCTAATAAAACTCAATCAACCCTCAATACGCACTATAAAACCAGCCCAACAAATGAAATAGATAAAGAATTTATTCCCTCTAAAAGAATCCGTTACTTATCAGAAATTGCCGAAACTATTCGAGACTATAACGATTGGGTTAATAAACAGTGTGAACTTGCGGAGAAGCTATACGGAGTTGAAACAGCAATTGACTTACTTGATGAGGATAAATCATCAAACAGCGCCAAAGAGCTATTGCTTGATCAATATAAGAAAATATCCAATCAAATTGATCCGGGAAATATTGATATTATCAAGCAATGGAGTGATACAAAAAAGCGCTATGAAAGCGATGAATTTAGTTATAAAGTAAGAGATAGGGATATTAAAACCAAAACCTATACTACATCACTTTCTAATAGCCGTATTCCCAGGATTTCCCTTCCATCATATACAAACTATGGAAATATTCTTAAATGGAACCTGCAGGAAAATGTTCCAGGGGAATTTCCATATACTGCCGGAGTATTTCCTTTCAAGAGACAAAATGAAGATCCTACTCGTATGTTCGCCGGAGAGGGGGGACCTGAGAGGACTAACAAGAGGTTTCATTATGTTTCTCTAGATACTGCAGCGAAAAGACTCTCTACAGCATTCGATTCAGTAACTCTATATGGAGAGAATCCTGATTACCGTCCTGACATATACGGTAAAATTGGAAATTCAGGGGTTTCAATTGCATGCTTGGACGATGCTAAAAAGCTTTACAGTGGTTTTAATCTTTGTGATCCATCAACCTCAGTTTCTATGACCATTAATGGTCCGGCTGCAATAGTTCTCGCATTTTTCTTAAACGCAGCCATCGATCAACAATGCGAACTCTATATAAAAGAGAAAGCTATCGAAGGAGATGTTCACAAAAAAATAGGAAAAATTTATCAAAATATTAATCAATCTGTTCCCACATATAACGCAGATTTGCCTGAGGGAAATAATGGTTTAGGACTAATGCTCTTGGGAATAACAGGTGATCAAGTGCTCCCGAAAGAAGTGTATGAAAAAATTAAGAAAAGCACCCTATCACAAGTCCGAGGAACTGTGCAGGCAGATATTCTGAAAGAAGACCAAGCTCAGAATACATGCATTTTCTCCACTGAAGCTTCTCTTAAAATACAGGGAGATATTCAGCAATACTTCATTGACCAAAACATTCAAAACTTTTATTCAATTTCAATCTCTGGATACCATATGGCTGAGGCTGGAGCAAATCCTATAACACAACTAGCTTTTACACTGGCAAACGGCTTTACATTTGTAGAGTATTTCTTATCAAGAGGAATGGATATAGACCAATTCGCACCTAATTTCTCATTCTTCTTCTCAAACGGTTTGGATGCAGAATATACAGTTCTTGGCAGAGTAGCACGCAGGATCTGGTCTAAAGCAATGAAGTTAAAATATGGTGGTAATGAACGTTCACAAAAACTCAAATATCATATTCAAACTTCGGGTAGATCGTTACACGCACAAGAAATATCATTTAACGATATAAGAACTACTCTTCAAGCATTAACGGCAATCTATGATAACTGTAATTCACTACATACAAATGCCTATGATGAAGCCATAACAACCCCGACTGAGCAGTCCGTGCGTAGGGCAATTGCTATTCAATTGATTATCAATAGAGAACTGGGTTCTGCTAAAAATGAAAATCCGCTTCAGGGATCATTTTTCATCGAGGAACTTACCGACATGGTAGAAGAAGCAGTTTTAGCAGAGTTCGATAGACTAACAGAAAGGGGCGGGGCTTTGGGTGCTATGGAAAAGATGTATCAGAGGAGTAAGATACAAGAAGAGTCGCTTTATTATGAGACCTTGAAAAATAGTGGAGAATTTCCAGTTGTTGGAGTAAACACATTCTTGTCAGATGATGGTTCTCCGACAATTATTCCAAAGGAAGTTATAAGATCTACGGAAAACGAGAAAAATTATCAGGTCGAATATATTAAATTAGTTTCAGAACGTTATAAAAAAGAATCAGCTCAGGCCATAAAAAATCTTCAGCAAGCAGCAATACACAATGAGAATACATTTGAGAAGATCATGGAAGCTGTAAAATTTTGCACATTAGGCGAGATCACTCACGCATTATATGAGGTTGGGGGGCAGTACAGGCGGAATATGTAATATTTTTTTTACGTCTTATCCATATTGCTTTTGTATCTTAATCTCTGGATGTATAGAGCCAATAGATGATCCATTTGTCTATATAACACTCCGTNNGGGATCGAACCACCGACACAGGCCTTATGAGAGCCCCGCTCTACCCCTGAGCTACGCCGCCTTAAAATAGAAGTATTAGGTCATTTTTGGCTGTGAATTAAAACGGAAAATATATCATGCTTCAATGAACTTTCAAGGGTAATAGTAAGTCTATTTTAGTGTCGTATGTATTTAATAATTTGTTTGAATTCAGACATTTACGGTATTTTTTCAAAAGGATAGAAAATATTGCTTGACAACTTAAGTAAAATACTTTATTTTTATTATCAAAGTTAAACGGAATACTTAACAAATCATCCTCCATCCTCCTTTAAGAAAGGGAATGCCCGAGACAAAATCTGAGCATTCCCTCTTCTTTTTTTACATATCCTTTATATCAGAAAGACATATCAAAATTTCAGGGTAATATATATCCCTGGTTATTTATGATCATATGGAGATAGTGAGTAAGTAATGAATAGACGGTACTTATTTAGAACATTGATTGTAATTCTTTGTCTCATTCTTATAGGGTGGGGAATTATTCTGTATATCATATTGGATAACAAAAACAATTCTTC
>JABAOH010004691.1_pt1 | contig 15543 bp, 15 predicted proteins | sample 7062181 | NCBI WGS metagenome assembly JABAOH01 (sample SAMN14538630, study PRJNA623070) | marine sediment metagenome | biome: marine biome [ENVO:00000428]; feature: marine pelagic biome [ENVO:01000023]; material: deep marine sediment [ENVO:00002113]; isolation source: pool of 5 deep marine...
TCTACTCGCTAGGACTGGCCCACCTTTCGAAGTATGAAGCAATTGGAGCGATGAAATTTGAACCTTGAACCCCAAATCACCTCAATCGTCGTTCCCATAGCGAACTTCATTCTATTCACCCTACTAGGAATCATGTGCCTCTACATCATACGCCACTTCCTATTCTTCTGGAATAGAATGTTCAGAAAGCAAAGAAGGTGTTACCAAGATCTCGCAGGCGTGTACACACCAAGCGTCTCGATTCTCATCCCTATGCATAACGAGGAGATGGTAGCCGCCACTATCTTGGACCGGTTCGTCGAGATGGACTACCCTAGGGACAGTCAAAGATACGAAGTGATCGCCATCGACGACGGGTCGACAGATTCCACGGCGTCCATCGTCGATCGATACGCCTCAGAGTATACTTTTATCAAGGCCATACACCGCGTCGAAAGTTGCGGGAACGGCAAACCCGAAGCGCTTAACGTCGGACTCAAGATGGCCTCGAACGAGATCGTTCTAACCTTCGACGCCGACTACTTACCTCCACGCGACTGCGTCAAAAGGCTCGTAGCTCCGTTTTACGATGCGGAGATCGGAGGGGTTATGGGGCGTGTGGTTCCAATCAATAGTCCGGAATCACTCATCAGCAGGATAATAGACATGGAAAGAGCTGCCGGCTATCAGGTTAACCAACAAGCAAGATACAACCTAGATCTTATGCCGCAGTTTGGAGGAACAGTAGGAGGGTTCAGGAGGAGCGCGTTGAAATCAGTTGGAGAGTGGGACGAGACCAAACTCGCAGAGGATACCGACCTCACTTATAAGCTCTACTTGCACGGTTGGAAGATTGCCTACGTGAACGGTGCTGAGTGTTACGAGGAGGCAGTCATCTCCTGGGACATGAGGAAGAAGCAGCTCAAGCGATGGGCAATTGGGCACGACCAGTGCTTTTTCGACCATTTTTTTGAAACTTTGAAATCTCCATTCCTAACATTCTGGCAGAAGGTTGATGGCCTTCTCCTGCTGGGAGTCTACGTTTTACCGTTCCTCATACTGGTCGGATGGCTGACAGGAATATTGACCTACCTAGCTGGATCGCCATGGTGGATTTCTCTCTTCCCAGCCGTGCTCTTCATCTTCAGCTACAGCAGTTTTGGGAACTTCGCGGTCTTCACCGAAGTTGGTGGAGGCCTATTTCTCGATCAAAGAAGGCGCAGCATATGGCTTCTACCATTGATACTGATAGGTTTCTTTGCCAACGTTTGGGTGTGCAGCAGAGCCTTTTTTGAGGCGATATTCTTGCGTCTGCAACAACATGACAAACGAGAGCCAACTTTCCTAGCTGAGATCCAAGAGCACGGGTCAACGAGCTACAATTGTAGCAGCACGCTGTATAGTTTCCACGATAGGACTGACAACTCCCATCGATGGGATAAAACAGGACGATCTGGCAATGGTCTACTCCATTACAACAACGCCAAGAACGCAGAAGCAAAAAAGAATCAGAGGAATCGGAGCTGATCAAGTGATTGCCTTTGGGTATTTTGTTATTCTAGGACTCCTTGCTGGGTTGACTGTCCTTTGCTTTGTTTGGGGGGTTTGGGAGTACAAGAAGCCCGAGGATTCTGGGCCGCTATTTGTGGACCTAGACCGTACAATCGGCAAGAGATCTGATCGTGCCCACAGAAGGGACGAAGGCGTCGAGTCTGACCTTTCTGCTCTTCCAAGGAAAACACTAGGTGAAAGAGGATCAAGTGGGAATAGCCCCTGGATCCAAATGACAGGCAAACTCGCGAACAATAGGTTTGAGACACAGACCTACGCTCGTTCTAAGGAAGCTGAGACGATCCGTGTGCGAGGCGACGCACGAATCCCGAGGGGAGAGGTCATCCCGTACAACATGATAGTGGAGGGAGACCTCACTTCAGAGGCTGACGTAACCTTTCTTGGAGGTCTCCATGTTGAAGGAATGGCCAAGATCGGGGCACGCAATTTTCTCGGAAAATCCCTCGTGTGCAGAAGGGAACTTATTCTTCTGGAAGATGTGATTGTACGAAACTGCGTCGACTGCGATGGACCTATCTTCATTAAGGAAGGAGTGAAAGTCGGTATGGGTGGGGAAGGAGGCGGGATTGCCTCAGCCAGCGTTATATACTTGGAGAAAGCGGAGGGCCCCCTGACGATCCACTCAAAAGAAGGCATTCGCGTAGTCGCATCTCTAGAAGAAGCAACCCAGGAGCAACTCAAGCCAAGAGCCACTGTGGGGACCACATGAAACGTGCAATAGGGGTGTTGCAGCTCTCGGCTACAGTTGTTTTCTGTTGGTCACTACTGATTGTGGCATCAGGTCCTCAAATCACGCAAGGACTTCCTTCAATAGCAGGCCGTCAAAAAGGTAGAGTTGACTTGGCGCCCGACCAATCGTTCTCCGGTGGCACAGAGTCAACTATTGAATACAACGTTTATATCAAAAACATGGGAAAACTGAAGGATGACTACCTTCTGACCGCTTTGTCTAGTCAAGGCTACTCTGTAGAAGTCTGGCTAGACATAGACCAGCTCAACGGTGGTGACATTCAACTAATACCCCCTGACGGATATATCCTAACGCTTGACGCGGATGAAATGGCCACATTAGTCGTGAGGGTTACCCTTCCCTCAAATGCGATCGATGGAGCGATAGACAACACGATAGTCAAAGCTGTAAGTCCAAACACAGGCGCCTCGGATTCCGTGACCCTTGTCACAACCGTCAACTCTAATCTGCTTTACCCTTCGAATTGGGCTCAACTCGGTTCAGATCCCATGATCCCATCTCACCCTGACAAGGTGGATCTCAAAGCGTTGTACTACACCAACAACGGGACACATGTCTTCTTCAGAATGGCTACCTCTGACAGACCTGATCCGGAAGCCTTTGCCTATACCGTGTATCTAGACACGAAGCCTGGTGGACAACAGCTCGGTAGTCATGCCTATGACTACTTCCTCAGTTCGGACGGTACACTCTATGAATGGAATGGCACCAGTTGGATCGATTCTGGAAGCCAGACGGGATATCAAACTGATGGAACGAGCATGATGCTCTGGGTCAACTTGGACAACCTAGGCTTGAACGCGCAGGATATACACGTCTTTTCTCGCACTGCTACAAAAGATCTTATAGTAAAGGACTCGATCGGGCCTTACAACATCTTGAGAAACAACATCGCTGAAATGCCACTGATGCTTATCCCGTTTGTGACTCTGGCTGTCTACTTCGCCGTCTCCGGCACGAGGAAAAAGAACGAAAATCAGACTCGTGGGAACTCGAGCGAAAGGAAAGCCAGGCTCAACAGAAAAGATAGTGTATCTTGTATTCTAGCCACGCGCGCGCCCGTGAACTTGAGCAAATCGGTTAAGCACAACTGAGGATTTCGAGTGTAGTCTTCCTTCAATGACAACGTTTTCGCCAATTTCAATGAAACCAGCAGACTTCACTGATCCATGTATGAAAGCATCTGGACCAACGACAATATCACCTCCTGAAACGAGATTTCCTTCGATTTCTGTGTTGGCGCCTATCGTAATATCTTTCAAAGCCTCTATTTTTGACAAAAGCTGGCAGTCGGTCCCGATTTTCAAAGACCCTTTAACCATTAGGGTTTTGTACACGGTGGTTTTCGGGGGGATCTCGAGGTCCCCTAAGACAGTGATGTTGTCCCCCGCGTGGAAGATTTCTCCGTCAGCCTTCGCTTGAAACGCTAGGGTCCTTTCTACTCCGGGTGTCTGCAATAGTGGTAGCTGTTCGACGATCGGTTTGCCCGAGTTCGACGTGGATTCTCCTTGCTCATCGACGTAGCCTACTGCAGCGATTGTTTCTGGGAGGCTCGTCTTGTCTTCAGTTAATCTATCCACGAAAGTCGGTGGGCCAACGATGTGTGAGGGTGTGATAGACTGCTCAGCAGGTGTGGTTGAAGGTTTGACTTGCTTCTTGTCTCGTATCGTCTCCCCTGTGATTCCATCAATCTTCACGGCGGCTTTCTTCCCCGTCTTCAAGTGCTCAAATACGAGTTGATAGATTGGACTGTACGCCAAGGTGCGATCATTGACTTCAAATATCTCTTTAGTGACCTCACCGTCTGAAGGCCGCCTTACGATCTTGGACCGAAGAAAGTCTATCTCATCCTCGCTGGAAATCTGGATTTTACTGGGTTCTATTCCGAATTCGACTAGTTTCTCTGGACTCAGCTCTTCAGAAGGAGCGATAGGGATTTGTTCAGGTGCGAGCTCGCGGCCCGTCTTGTCTAGAACGGTGTACGTCTCGTCTTCGTAATGATAGAGTGCCTCACCTTTGAGTTCGATTTTTCCGATGCTGCTTTGAGGGTGGTCCTTGAGAGTCTTGAGAGGTTTGGGCTTGAACTTTTCTCCTAGGAGCGCGATTTCTGTGGCGTCTCCGTCGACTTGAACTGGAAAAACACGCTTTTTGTAGTAATCGATTGCATATTTTCCGCCTACAATGAGGTACGGTTCATATTGCTTGTCGATGGAAACAACCCGTATATCCCTAGATTTCGGCTTTAGAAAGCGCATTTTGACAAAAAGATCTCGCTTCAGTCTTTCGGCTAACCGCTGAACCACGTCGAGATTGAGTCGGGATTTCAGAACAACAGTTTTCCTATCGACAATCTCTGTTGGCAGCATAGGATTGAGTCGTCTAACCCTAGCGTTTTGGAGGTTACTTGGACTGGGAGGCGGCGCGTATTTTCCCTTCAAAACATTTCTTAGGAACCAAGCGTCCCTCATCATTACCGTCCCTAGAACTAGGGCTGCGAAACCGGCTAGCCCGAAAACGTACCGGGCAGAATCACTAGGCAGATTCCGTAGGCCAAACCATTCAAGCCACTGAAACAGGGCTATGTTGGCAGCTACGAAACCGACGACAAGAGTAGCGATCCCGACAATGAACATCATATTCCGGTGTTCGATCTTTTGTACCACTTTTCTTCCCCTGAGAGGCAGAGATGATCTAGTTCAGAAGGAACTCCGAACAATGCACCTTTCTCCATTGTTTGCACTGCCCATAGTTTTCGAACTGGTTCGTTGCCAACCTCCTCTAGCACTTCGTAGGGTGGATTTTGATTCAGAGTATAAAAATGATTTATGAAGTCTGAATTCTAATCCGTCGTACGCTTCCTATTGCGCCGAAAGCTTGTCGGAGAAAGCACTACTGGAGAGTGGCATGGGCAGAACTGAGATAGAAGTGAGACGTGGAATTGTTTCAGGGTGTTTTTCTTCCAAGAACAACGTAGAGGAGGTTTCCCAAGTTGACTCGTGAGAATTCCAGGTTGGCGATCTTGTCAGCCAAAGCTGGAGTGATTACAGATATGAACGGAGAGATCCAATTAAGGGTGCCTCTGTCGATGATCTGATAGTTAGTTTGTTCCGCAATTCCCAATAGTTTCTGCCAATGGTATTTCGAAACATGTTGCGCCGCTTTCATTTTGGGGGCCAGCTTCGACGAATCCAGGAGGGTTTCTATACTGGGCCAGAGACTGTGATAATTGGGTGTCGTAATCAATACTCGTCCGTCTCGAGTGATCACTTTGCCAATCTCTGTCAATGTCTTCACTGAATATTCTTCAGTAAGGTGCTCAATGACTTCACTCATAATGACCTTGCTAAATCTGAGATTCAAGCTCCCAATCTTTAGCAGATCTAGTCTTTTGGCAAGCGCGTTTTGAATCTGTGAATCTTCTATTTTCCGCTCAAGGAAGCGAATGGATTCTTCATTGGAATCGATGCCCACAATGTATCGAACTTCCGTAGCGAATTCAAGTAGTGTATTGCCGGAGCCACATCCCGCGTCCAAGACAACGTCATTCTGATTCAGGAAGTTGAGATACTCAATTAGGTTAAGTCTGTTTTTATGCCACTGCCTCTGAATCGGATTGCCTCTTCTCAAAGCATGATACTGGTAGTTACCTGGAATTCTAGCTTTCATTCCACGCTACGACCGTATTGTCAGCAATAGAATTTGCCGATTCTTAGCCTATAAGCGATTTCCAGCAGATCCGTAAACATTCCCCAAGCCTCTCTAAGCTTGAACAAATTGCGCATCTGGACATTGATCGGAAGCTCAACGATCTTAATCCCCTTCACATTGGCAACCGTCAGCAACTCTACATCGTAAGCGTATCTTTGGACTGCCAATTTAGAAAATGCAGCGTCGAAGGCCTTCCTTCTGATGGCTTTCAATCCCGTTTGAGTGTCCTTCACCTTCACTCCGGTCAGCAGCCTGGTCAGCAAGTTGAAGATCTGACTCAGAAGTCGACGAATCAGCGGTGTCTCCACCTTTGATTGAGGATGTCGTTTTGAGGCGATCGCAATGTCTGCAGACTCCAAGGCCTCGAGGTATCTGTAGATCTGTTTCGGATCAATATCTAAGTCGCCGTCAATTATTACAATGTTGTCTCCATCGGCACGGGAGATTCCAGTCTTTACAGCGAATCCTTTCCCCATGTTCTTCCCATAACTCAACACTCTAACACAACTGTCGTTGTTCGCGTAATCAACTGCCTTTGTGAGGGTGCCATCAACACTGCCGTCATTAACCACTATAAGCTCATACTTGACCCCGAGTCTTCTAAGAACACTGTGAGCTCTCTTCACAGCCTCTTCTATATTGTCTTCCTCATTGAAGGCCGGCATTACCAAAGAGACATCTGGCGCTCTCTCTAACACCTTTCAACGCCTCATAAAACAAAACCATGCAACTCATGTTCGCCGTGTGCAAAGGATCGTTTCATAGCCAGGACACTCTAGCATCAACACAGGGCAATCATAGCGATGCCACACTCTTCTCATTTGATACTGCGAAAAACGTCACTAGTTTTGCAGTTAAACATTGCTAACCTTCAATATGAATCCAGACTCAAGATTAGTCCGAAGTGCGCACAATACTCCAAGCTGTAGTCCGTTGTGCCTGCGATCATTACCCCTAATTCATAAAGCCTATAAGAATTTCTGAGAGCTAGCGAATTCCGGTCGCACACAGTAAGTATCCATGATCCATCCACACTCAGCAGATAATCAGGAAATTCGGCATATGGGCATGAGAAACCTACAGAGACACAGACGCGAGGACTCCAGCTACGATTCATCCAAGCTGAAGCAAATGCAACGTACCCATTGAAGGGCAAAAGCAATGGTTGACTTGATAACTGCACTTAGAACTGCAGCTTCCTCTTTAAGGAGAAGAAGTGAAGACCTTCTCGCCTACACGGTAATATATGCTATTGCGTTATACGGTTCCTTACCTCTCTTTTCAGCTTCTTCTATTCCGCCCGGCTGCGATTCAGCGATGCATTTTTCCAAGATCAGGGTCTTTTCCCAGTTCTTTCCCAACATGCCTCGATGGTTTCCATGGTGGTACTGCGGAACCCCTTCGTTACGCTTTTACCCACCACTGAGTTATTCTGTTTCGTCATTAGTAGGCTGGTTATGCGCGTCTCCCGTGGAGGCATACAAGTTCATTGACTTCTTTTCTTTCTTTCTCGCGGGGCTTTTCATCTATCAGTTCATGAAGGTGCTGACGCGTAGCCGTTCTTCCAGCGTTTCCTCAGCGATGTTATACATGCTTAGCCCCCAGACTCTCTACGGACGCTTCTTCGTAGGACACTTCACCCATAATTTCTCGCTGTTCTTCGTACCGTTAACGCTCTTCTGCATCGCAAAATATGGAGATAACATCAAAAGAACGGTTTTAATTACAGCCCCACTCTTTTCACTCATCTTCATCTCTCACTTACAGACCGCTTTGAACTTTGGATTCATGCTGGGAATCTACACTTTCATCTCCGTGGTAGCCAAGTGGTGGAAAGAGGATCCTGAACACACGAGCATAACAGGGCTCTTCCTAGGAGGTGTATTAGGCATATTGCTAGCTGGTTTCTGGCTATTGCCCTGCCTGCTGGAGGGCTCGGGACTTGGTGTGACGACCGAGGCCGTACTCGAAGACATGTTTCCCATAGACGCACTCTTCGTTGAAGCGGTAAACCCCTGGTTCAGAGCGCTTTTTCTTGGTTATCCCTTGATCGTTCTTTGCATTCTTTCAGTGGTGCTTGTTGCAGGGCGAAAGCTCGATGCAAGGCGAACGTTCTGGGGACTCATCTTCGCGTCGTGGACAAGTCTCTTTTTGTTCGCATCTGTCTCTCCATACGTCGGGTTCACGATTGGCTGGCCAAGGAGAGTGGCTTATTTTGTCTCGTTACCGATGGCCATGTCCGCTGGACTTGCCATAAACTGGATTGAAGATCACGTTTTGTTTTCTTCGGGAACTAGTTACCAGTTTAGGCGGCTTTTTCCATATTGCCTTTTGAGCATTATGATACTCCTTGTCTCAGTTCACGTATACAACGTTGAGCAGTTCGCTTGGGAACCCTTTGGGAACGCGATGGAAGTCTCCAGATGGATTAGCGGTCTGAATTTAAAGCCTGGTGAAAGAGTTGTTACCTTCGGAACGTTTTCTTATTCGTTCAATGTACCCGCGGATAACTGGCAGCTAGATGGAGGATATAACCAAGGTCAGGTTAATCCAGATTTTTACTACCAATATTGGCTAAACTTGACCACCGTTGATGATGTGGATGTGATCATCAGGACATTGAATGAGACCAACAGTCGTTGCATAGTCTTTCACGAAGAATCAGAAATACCATCAGCCTATGAAGACCCGGCATTCTTCGAACGAAGCGAGATGTATGGGTTTATCGTGTTCAAATTGAGAGACAACTACACATTGAGTCTTGTCGAGGTCACTAGCGGTAACGCTTCCCTCAACTACAGCTCTCCTACACCCGACGAACTACGCCTCAGAGTTTGGAACTGCTCCGAAGAAGTCGCATTGACTGTAAAGGTGAACTACTACCCAGGGTGGGTCGCAGATTCCCCAGACGGCAACGTATGGTTGACAGAAGATTCAAACGGCCTTATGAAAATTGACATCACAGGATCGGATGACCTGGATATCACCCTACACTATGGGCACACGATGATCGACCATGTAGCATTAGGAACGTCGATCGCAGGAGTAGCAATATACATTTTGCTGCTAACAAAGAGATTATTTGCCGGTTCTATGAGTGGGCGCAACAAGATGAAAAGGCAGGGAAAGTTTAACTGGTAACAACGACAAAATCATTGTTTGGTGCTGTGCCGGCGCCGAAAATCCACAGAGATATTTCACTGTTGAAGTGTGTGGTTTGAATTTGGAGTTGTTCCTTCTCAGCAATGGCTACTTCACCTTAGACAAAAGCCTCCTCGTATACTCAAAGTACCACGGACAGATTTACAGAGCCTCCCTCAAACCTTTGCTAGTCATCACAGATGAAGAGAAGATCCTCGTGGACACTGGAATCGGGAAATTGCCAGAGAAATATAGAAGGTTTCACGCGATAGAAAGACAGCCCGATCAAGAACTCACTGCACAGTTGCAGAGACATAGCCTGAAACCGAAAGACATCGACACCGTCATAAACACTCACTTGCACTTTGACCATTGTGGCAGCAACCACTGTTTCAAAAATGCCAAGTTTTATGTGCAGAATGAAGAGCTCCGTTACGCCTACTCTCCGGATAGGTTCCAAAAGGCGGCGTATATCAGAGAGTTCTTTGATGTAGACGTCGATTATGTACCGATCCGTGGAAGCTATGATCTAACCGATAGAATCACTCTTATTCCTACACCTGGCCACTCTATCGGACATCAGTCAGTCATAATCGAGTGTGGGGACAAGAATTTTGTCTATTGTGGCGACGCTGCTCCTCTCCGCGAAAACCTGGAAAAGAGAAACATCCCTGGTGTTCTTTACCGTTCTGACCAAGCGCTGAAATCAATTGACAAGCTCAGAGGCATCAAAGATGCGACGTATATTTATTCCCACGATAACGCGCAGCTGACTCTCTGATTAAACGGCATCAGTGCGGAGGCCTAAAGAAGTATCTGGGCCATGCAGGCCACTGTGGAGTCACCGTCTTGTCGAAATCCGCTACCAATTCCATGCCGACCTTGAGGTTTTCCGGTTCTAATCCCCGGATCATCCCAGGCAGTTTCAATCCGTCCTGCAATTGCACGATGCCTACTACATAAGGAACCATGGACTGGAACTGCGGCGGTGCCACATGAATAACCGTGTAGGTGAGCAAAATCCCGTTCTTCGCTACTTCAACCCATTCGAAAGCTGTAGAAAAACACTTCGTACACAAGGGCCTGGGCGGCAGATGCAGAGTTCCACAGCTTCTACACTTCGCAGCCATCAATTTCTCATCACTCACAAACTGGTAAAAGCTTTCTATCGTGAATGGTCGCGCCTCCGCCAAACTCATCCCCTCCTGAAAATATGCACGGTCGCCGTGGCCCCTGAACCTCCAACATTATGAGCCAAGCCCACCTCAGCTCCACTAACCTGCCTCTTGTCAGCCTGTCCGGTCAACTGCAGATAAATCTCGTAGGCCTGAGCCGTCCCAGTGGCTCCAACAGGATGCCCCTTCGACTTCAGTCCTCCACTCGTGTTAACAGGAAGGCGTCCCTCCAGTGCGGTCTCGCCATCTTCCACCAGAGAGCCACCCTCGCCACTCTCGCAGAAGCCGAGATCCTCATAGGCTATGATCTCTGCTATGGTGAAGCAGTCATGGACCTCCGCAACGTCCAGATTATGTTGGTTCACACCGGCAGTTTTGTAGGCTTCTCGCCCTGCCCGTCTTGCTGCCATTAATGTTGTGAGATCGTCTCTCTCGTAGAGGCCGATAGCATCGCTGGCGTGCCCGGATCCGATGATGTGCACTGGCGAGTCTGTGAATTTCCTGGCCAGTGCTGGTTTCGTCATGATCAGGCAGCTGGCGCCATCAGTTATTAGGGAGCAATCGTAGAGCTTGAGCGGGGAAGCGATTGTTCTAGACGACATCGCTTTTTCCAGTGTCACTTCTTTCTGCATGTGTGCCTTCGGATTCAAAGCTCCATTCTGATGGTTCTTGACGGCGACCTTGGCCATCTGCTCCTCTGTAGTGCCATATTTGTGCATGTGAGCGGTTGCCATTAGGGCATAAAGACCGGGAAAAGTTATCCCGTGCCACTGTTCAAAAGGAAAATCTGAGGCCATGGCTAAGAACTCAGTGGCTTCCGGCGTTGTTCTGCTGGTCATTTTCTCTGCCCCGCCGACCATCACCACATCGTACATACCTGACAATATGGCAAAGATTCCTAATCTCAAAGCGGTCCCTGAAGAGGCGCACGCCGACTCTGTTCTCACCGACGGTATCGGCAATAGACCGGCCCAGTCGCATACTGTCGGTCCTGTGTGCCCTTGATGCTCATACGACTCGCCCATGTGACCTACGATTAGGGTTCCAATGTCTTTTTTCGGGTCTAAAGTCGGACACCTGTCGAAAGCTTCCTCAGCCGCTTCGGCAAAGAGTTCTCTTCCGTAGACGCCTTCTCTTTTGCCGAACCGAGAAAGCCCAGCTGACACGATGGAAGCAAGAGGCTTACTACTCAAGTGATAGCCCTCAGTGTTTGACCCTATTGGATGTTGAGATTCAGAAATATAATCTGGAACTGCTATTAAAGGTAGTCTCTTCGTTTTGGACATCAGTTGGTTCATCGATTCTACTCTTTTTTAGGACCTTGCGCACGCATAGCGAACGTCGGGGTTAATGCTGAAGCTTTATTAGTGGGTTTATATTAAATCTTAACAGTTAATATATATGGAGGGTCAGCGATGTTTGGGAGTAAGACTCTAGTGGAAGAATCGCGATTTCGAGGTGAGATTGAAGACGCCGTCAAAGAATTGGTAAACAGAATCAACGAGGAATTACATGAGACTCTTCTACTGTCCTACAGCGGCGCTAATGAAGATGAGTGCAACAAGCGCGCTTTTTCTAGAATAATGAAGCTCTGCAGTTTCATGGAAGATGAAGCGTCCAGAGTTAGGCGTTTGATCGAGGCCAATCTGGGCAGGATCAATCCGGACCTTCTGGAAAGGATGTTTCGGAAAGGTAGAAACAAGAGTCCAGATTCATAACATTTTTCTATCCACTCCAACTCGTTGAGGAACGTGGTTATGATGAAAATCAGGAAATTCATGGTCAAAGATGTTGTTACCATGCCGCTAGATGCCTCTGTCTATGAAGCCACGAAGACTATGAACAAGAACAGAATAGGGTGTGTGGTCGTGGCCTACAACGGCGGGATTGTCGGGATTCTTACTGAAAGAGATCTGCTTGAAAGAGTCTTGGAAGAGTGCAAGGACCCCAAAGAAACCAAGATTTCAGACGTAATGACGAGAAAAGTAATCGTTGGAGACCCTGACATGGAACTCGTCGAAGCCACGAGACTCATGTTTGATAACAAAGTGAAGAAACTACCGGTAGTGGAGGGAAATCAATTGTTAGGGCTAGTCACGCTAACGGACATAGCTCGAGCCGCAAGTGTTGACCAAGATACTCTAGAATTGGTCGAAAAACTTTCAAACATGCATAGGATATGAGGTTTTTAGTAGTCTTCAGGTTTTGAAGATTCAAAATCCTGTGCGCATGCAGAGCCGTAGCAATAGTCCCTACATTCATAGTGCAAACTATGTGCCAATTACCAACCCCGCACTTCAGGGCTATTGTCCACACCATACCTTTTTTTGATGAATCCAACAGTCTTTTTCATCGACGCTTCCAAAGACTCCAACTCTTTTGGATCCTTCTGGAGACAAGCCCACTTTGGAACCTTCTGTCTAGGCACTGCCACCGCATAGCAATCCGTCAAATCCCCTTTTCGCTGATCCTTCGGCACAAATTGGATTTTGACTTTCTGCCCGATGAAGAGCTCCCTTGGGGCTATGTGCAACATCATGGCTAAAGTGGTATCGGCACCATCGATTTTGACCCACCNNCCTTTCAATGGAAGATCGATCCATTCACAGTCAGCTACTCTGCATTTGGGATTCCAACAATGGGCTCTGGGAGGACAGTATACTGTGTCACACTTGGGACATCGTGTTCCTTTCAGCTTTCCCGCCAGTAGTCCTCTGAAAAAGGGCGAAACCAACCCGTAGCTGTGGGAGTATAATGCAAAAGCGGCGCGATCTATCACCATGAATTCTTTGGGCGATCTCTTTAATGCATCCTCAACTGTACCCCCGCCCCAAGGACCTTTAACAACCTGATGTCCCTTAATTGACCATAATCCTGTGTTGACTATTGGTTCCCAGTATTCCTGAGCAGCTGTTGAGTGATCCTCTACCACCGGATAGTGTTTGTATTTCGCTTCACGCCTGGTGCGCTTTATTTTCCTTACTTTCAATTTTGTTTCTTCGGTTCCGACTTCCGTCATTCTACTCTCTCCTTTCTAGTCCTTTTCAAAAGTTACCACTGCCCCTTGACAACCCGTTCCACCATGCCCGGTAATAAGCGCTTTTCTTGCATCGGGCACCTGCAGGCCGTTCGGGCCACATTTTCCTTTTATCTTTCCAGCAAGTTGCCAATATAGGAAGAGTGTATAATAGAGACTTGTAGCGCCTACAGGGTGCCCTGATGCCGTCAAACCTCCGCTGAGGTTAGACGGGCATTCACCGCCGTATTCAACTACGCCTTCTCTTATCATGGTTTTTCCTTCTCCTCTAGGGCAAAGCATCAAATCTTCCCATNNGTATCAGAGTTTTACCTTCTCCTCTGGGACAAAGCATCAAGTCTTCCCATAGACACAGTTCAACGCCGTCATAGGGAGCGAAAAGCTCTATCAGATCTAATTCTTTTAGCGGGTTGGTTATACCTGCTTGGGGATATGCCCTTTTTGCAGCTATATGCAAAGAGGCGAAGTTTGCCATGTCTGGATAAGGCGTTTTTATCGGCTCAACAAAGTCAGGATATATCTTCGCCTCATTCTTCATCCCTTCATAGGCAAAATCAACCGTTCTATCTCCTGGCCTCATCGAATCCGTCCCTAAACCAACTCCCGTTATCCACATAGGGGTATCAGTGAACCGGCGAGCTTCGGATTCTGTTGCCATCAATAGAACACAGGCTCCTTCACTCATTACAGCACAGTTGAGAACTCGATAGGGCCAGCATACCATTCGGTTCTTCCAGTAGTCGTCCAGTGTGATGGAAGCAGGGCCGTGCTGGCTCACCCATTGAGAATAGGGCCAATGAGTGGAATTGTTGTGGTTTTTTACTGCAATCCTGCCAAGATCTGCCGTGGTCTCCCCATACAACTGCATGTGTCGGACTTCAAGAGCAGCGTAGTACGCATTGTAGTAACCGCCAACTGGAAAGTCCCAATCGGTATCTGCTGCTGAAGCGATCATTTCATTTGTTGCAGCAACAGAAACCTCGCACATCCACTCCCAGCCAGGAACTAGTATAACATCATACATCCCTGACTTTATCATGTAGTATGCATTAACTATCGCATCTATTGAAGTGGATCCACCGGATTCAACTCTGTAACCTGGCTTGTTATGTAAGCCTAAATAGTCCTGCACTATCCAGCCCATGCAAAGTTGCCCGTTCAAGTGATCACTAAAATAGCTCATACAGAGTGCATCTATGTCAGCTGCCGTTAAGCTAGGCACGTTCTTAAGCAAATCTTGATACGCTATTGCTACGCCTTCTTCTGCGTTCTCCCCATGCCAAAGATCAGGGCGAAATATACCTCCATTGCAGATAGCGACTTTCTCATCTCTAACCATAATACACACAACCTTGAGTTCGTTTTTTAGGCGCTGCTGGTTCTTATAAATCTAATGTGAAATTAGAGAGGGCTATACGCGCTGGAAAACGCGAGTTAGGGACGCTTCAAACATGGGCAATCGCGTAGAAATAGCTTTTTATTGTGTCTGAGAATATGGTAGCTAATCATCAGAGGGAAGATAGAGTGGACAACAAGCAGAGGCTCAACGAGATTACAAGAGAAATCCAACGATGGAGAAAGACGACTCTGCCAAAATGGCTTGGCAAACACCCTGAAAGGAAGGAGGAGTTCCAAACAACGTCAGCGATTTCGATAGAGAGGTTGTATTCGCCTGAACAAGTCAAGGGCCTTGACTATGTTGAGGACCTCGGGTTTCCAGGGGAGTTTCCATTTACAAGAGGAGTCCACGCAACCATGTACCGGGGACGCTTATGGACTATGCGTCAGTTCTCGGGGTTTGCCACTGCGAAGCAAACAAACAAACGGTTCAGATACCTACTCAAAGAGGGTGAAACAGGACTAAGCATCGCTTTTGACTATCCCACCATCATGGGGCGAGACTCGGATGAGCCTCTGGCTGGAGGTGAAGTAGGAATCTGTGGCGTGGCGGTCAGCTCTCTACAGGATATGGAAGTCCTCCTCGATGGCATACCACTAGACAAGGTGACTACTTCCATGACCATCAACGGCCCAGCAGCTATGCTTCTGGCTATGTATGTCGCCGTGGGGGACAAGCAAGGAGTCCCACGACAGATGCTTGGAGGCACAACTCAAAACGACATGTTAAAAGAATTCTTCGCCCAGAAACTCTGTATTTTCCCCCCAGGGCCTTCGGTCAA